>Ga0268261_10004266_pt1 | contig 10691 bp, 4 predicted proteins | sample TergutNc150P1_FD_190353 | JGI IMG/M metagenome (GOLD analysis project Ga0268261, IMG submission 190353) | Nasutitermes corniger P1 segment gut microbial community from laboratory colony in Florida, USA - Nc150 P1 (SPAdes) (version 2) | ecosystem: Host-associated > Arthropoda: Insects > Digestive...
CACGACCAACAACGCTGCTACCACTACATTCCAAAGTAAAATCAGAGGCTGCTAATGCAGTTGTGAGCTCCTGATGATGGGCGTGGAGGCGCCCGAAACATGTTGAGCCACACATAAACGTCAAGTAAAAAACTTGTGAAACTGTTACATCTAGTTGGTTAATTTATTTGATTACCCTGAAATGTTTTGTAAGAAAATGAGAGTGTTTTGAGGTTAAAAATTACTGACAATGTAAATACAGTCTTAAATTATAAAGCATAAAACTGTCTTGTTTGTTTTTGGTCCTCAAAGAACTGAAGCACAACATTTATAAAACATACATGAAACATGAATTTTTAAAAACATAAATAATTAATAAATTATATGAATTACAATCACTCTCTGGGGGGGGGGGGGGAAGAAACCATTACAAGCAATATTGCAGTAACAACAAAATATTTTCAATCTTAATAAAACAGTAACTACGATCAATCATTTAACTCCTATTACCCTGACACTTGAACAGTATACAGGAATTACAACTAATGCGCTTTTATGTTACAAACCTCTGATCGTGTTCGCTGCATCACCGTAGGCTGCAACGGCAGCTATTGCTAAAGTCGAAATTTTACTCTCTAGATCTCCCACATTCACTGGATGTGTTTCTGGAGGTTTCTTGACATCCTTTTGAATTGGCTTGTCAACTTCGACAACTGGAGCTACCAAATATTAAAAGCTTAGTACATTCTGACAAGATAAACACTCACATAAGGCCTAGAACTGTGGGATGGGCAGCTAGGTTATAACTGTAGAGTAATGGTATTAGCAGCATATATAGTATAACCATGCCTTACATAGGCATGGTTATAAGAACACAACACCCAGCCTTACACATGTACCATTACAATAATGCAACAATGAGCCCTACACATGTGATGTTATAAGACAATGCATGTGCAATAAACATCAATAATTGAAGCAGACTGTTTATTAGGTTTATTTACAATACATTAAATACACCAATGAAATCCTAAGGCATCAGTGAGTGGTAATGAATGGTAATTCAGTTGCAGAGATGGAGGACAAGACATTACTTGGCAACCAAACAGATGATTGGATAATTACATGTAGCATACTGCAATATATTTCACCACTGAAGTATGTGGAACAACAAAATCACTGCTTAACAGAAGCCTGTTGGTCATGCATGAAGGAAAACCTATACGCCCTAGTGACAACTATTATTCTGATGCTTCCAGTCTAGCAGAGACAACAAATATCTCGTGAAACAACTAATCAAGGGTCAAAAAGATACGATTTTTTTAAACAACTGTGTACATAAATATGGAAAATTCTAACATAATTTTCAAAGTAGTGTAATATGAAACTATATAATTACATTCTTCACAATCTATCAAATATCATAATCACTTGGCTGTAAATAGAAAAATCATTTCCTCAGCTATGATTGAGCGAGACAGACAGTGTACACTATATCGGACGCAAATGTCCAGCTGATGTGCACTGGATTTCAAAGACTTCTACAGTCAAAGGGCTTCCCTGTATCTTCCATACTCACAGGTATTTGTGATCTAGGGTGATGTTGAATTATATCTCAGGGTCATTGGTATACTGTTTGGGTTCATCTAATAACTGGCAGTGTCCAAAAAATAAATTTATTCCATGACACAGGTGATGTATACCATATGCTTTCTCACACAACAGAAATTGTAATGACAATAATAATTACGACCCACTTAGTCTGACACAGACCTCACCACTCAGTCACTTCACCAAGGACTGGCTTCCTCAAGGACTAAGTAACACTAGAACAAAGTAACCAAGCAACCAAGTAACCGAGTAACCTCCCCACACAAAAATTCACTCATCATCATGTAACCAAGTAACCTGGAGCCTAGGCACACAGCTCCTACCGATAACTTACACACCTCCCCTTACCAAAGTCCAGAAAGCTCCCTGGTCAGTGATTGGTCAATCATTCCATCAGACCACACACCAAAGAAATAATTACTGAAATTAAACATAATTAAAACTTTTCATTGGAAGGCATGGTGGGGCGATTCCCCAGCCAACCTGGAAACAAGGAAGCACTTAACTGCAAATGAGACTGCACCTGCACCATACTCTCCAGGACTGAGGTACAAAGGGTAGGAACTGATGGACAACAGATGCCTTAAACAAAGAGACAGCACCTGTGCCAAACAGTCCCTTGCATGTGTTTGGCCTCTAGCTACAATACTTATTAACTGAGAAAGTCAACAGGAACGATCGAATCCATATAACACATAACAATGTGGCATGTTCATGTACTGTTTATACTTACTCAGCTATCCAAATTGCCTGATATCGTTTTACTTGAATAGACAACTTTTAAAATAATTTACTGTCCCTGGCAATAAAATGTACTTAGGTCTCCACATAAAGTGAATGATATTTTTCACCAATTTTGAACATATTTGGATTTTCTTGACACGGTTTCATAGAATAGACCAGTATCATATTTCATGGAAATGTGTCCCATAGCAGCTGCACTCATAAACGCAGACAGACAACAGAAGGACGGATGGCGTAACAGCCTGAGGCCATTCCACTCGAACAGAGTGCGTTTATAACAATTTAATTTCACCAGCAATGATAAAACATACTTAGGTCTTCATGTAAAGTGCCTGACACTTTGACCCAATTTTAAGCAAACTTTGACTTCCTTGATAAATTTTCACAGAAATCCCAAATATCAAAGTCACTCTAATATATGCAGACAGGTGGACATGACGCAGCTAACAGGCACCATTTGTGACTATGCCAGGGTGCCTAAAAATCGAAGTTTAAGGCATCAATAAACCATATTCATTGCTTCCAACACAAACTGAGAATAACTGACAAGCCGTATGTTTGACAGGAAAACTTTGCCGAGATTCTGGCTCTCTTGCACATACATAACACACTGCATATATGAAATACCAGCAAGAATATATTGGGATAATGCCAAAAAAATTAACATATTTATCTTTATATACACTAAAAATGTCAGCACAAGTAATGGTAAAAATAACTTAACAAAACTAATCATAAAAATTCTGAAATCATATGTGCTTCACAAACATTTATCTGTAGTTTTATATCAAATTCTCCCTTTTCCACATACATCCAATTCACCAATTCTTCCATAATATGCAAAGTTTAAGACAAAATGGTAACACATGTTGTTTCTAAATAAGAGATAAAATTACGGAAACCAATAACCCTGTGAGCAACAAGAACACACATCCATGATCCTGGAGGACCTAACGACAGCGAATGGACATTCATTAATGTCTCACACGTCACGGCAAGGACTATGGGAATTCCACAATGTCTGCTTACAAAGTACATCAAAGATGGTATTCTTTAAGCTCATGCTGAGAGGTCTTGACACATGAAGTGAAACTTACTGCTCAAGAGGTTAAGAAAATAATGTGAGCAAAATGGCCTAAATACTTACGTTTATATTCCTTCTTCAGTGGTTCCCTAATCTCTACCTTTGCTTTTTCTTCCTCCTTTTTTTCTTCCTTTTTCCCAAACAGGTTATCATAGACCCTGAAACAACCATTCACACTGCTATTGTTTATGATTTCTAAAACTGAAATACTCAGCTAATAAATGACCCATTAATATTTTTTTTTTAAATCCCACTACAGGCCTAGTGGCCTTTGGGGTTTCTGGTAGGTTAAGGCTCCAGAATTTCTAGATGCTCGGCACATGAAGGTGGTAAGGTCGTCACCCTTATGCACTGGCCGTCTTTACCCCCAGGAATATCCTGGTACTCATTTTTAGAGGCTGAGTCGACCCCAGGGCACATGGAACTGTCTGACGCCCCGGAAAAAATCCCCAGTGACCGGGGATTGATCCCGGGACCCTCCGACTAGTAGCACAGTGGACCCATTAATATACAAGACACAAAGACAAAAAAAAAACTAAAAGGTAAGTAGAAGCTTAAGTAAAAAATAACCTAGTTACATCCAACATCAGAATGGTACACAAAATAAATGCAAAGCACACACAAAGTGGAACAAAACTTTGGTTAGCAGAAGATACTCACACGGACTTTAAACTTTCATACACGGCCTGAAGCTGTTCAAGGTATGTTGTCTGTTCTTGTAACACAACTTTGAGGAACTCCTCTGTGTAAGGCACATTGTCACCCACCCATCTTCGAAAGTCTCTGTCATAAGCTGCATATGCAAATGTAGCAACTGTAGCTGCAGCCAATGTGCCAATGGTATATTTAAAACCTGTTCCACTGAAGAAAAAATTGAATTGAGCATATTACACAAAATAAAACTATATTTTCACCTAAAATAAATGTATATATTACATGTACATTAAAAACATACTACGATATACATAATAAGTAATAAAAGAAAATCAGCATATAAAACAAGTACTCATGGCTGCAACTACCAAACTCAATCAAGTCAAAGCATCTATATCACTCCAATGACAGCGACAGTAATTTATGTCAAATGCAAGACACGTTTATTACTACTAGATTAATATGATTAAGGTTACGACAATTAATTTTTGAGAAATTAAATAGATAAAGAAATATACTCACACCTTACTCTTACTTGGCTCTGTGTATTTATTTGCATAATACCGTGGGACAAGATACAATCTTGAGGGATTATGTCGTGACATCTACAAACATAAAGGCGCATCATTTTATCAAAGGATATACATAACTTACATTAGTCAAACTAAAAAAAATTTTTTAGGTACTCTTTATACAATGACTGGATTTTGCACCTTTGTATAAAGTAAAAAGAGATGCCATAATAAAAAACAGACAATAAAAACCACCACTCTATCCCAAAATTCATTCAGTGGCATTAATTTTAATGTGTATGAACACTTCCCCTTATTTTAATTAATGGTAATGTGTTATCTTCCACACATTAACACATAGTGTTCACATTATGCATGAATTCAGCTGACTTCCAACACAAAACCTTTTCAGTGAGTCAGACATGGAAGTAGGAAACAAAATTTAGTCCTGTACTAGACAATTATCATAAAAATTACTAAAAGTGTCCCTTATAATCTAACATCTGTAATATACAAACTTCCTCTCAGTAATCAAGTAGATTAATAGCTGGTGTGCATGTCTAGGCCTCTTTAAACACACCTTCACCTGGGTAGTTAACAGAAAAGAAGTAAGACCAGTGATTGGTTCATAAATTACAGTCTCAGGTCATGCACCTTCAATATGACATTTTCTATGCATCAGCTGGGATAGTTTTCCTACCATAGCTGTAGTTCTAAAAACAATCTAAAATGTATGAAACATACTTACTACCGAACACTTATAATACTGTTAGGACAGTAAAATTAAGGTTACAATAAAACAGACACATACACACCCAACCGGTTACATGTTCTGGCACACTAGTGGTGCCACCATCAGATCGCCACCTACAATGGGGAGTGAAGTATGTCTCATTGTGTATTCATATATAGTGTTCTCGTGTGGGTTTTAACGGGGTGGCCTCATGCACATGTAACACATCAGAGCTGGTACATAGTACTTTAATTTATGCCTAGAAATACAGGTAACCCACGCCCTTCAAAACTAATGGAAAGAAGGATCTTCTGGATACATACATCTGTACTGTTATTCAAGATTCTGCTTACCTGGTACAGTCACAGAGTACTCTAATTAAAGAGGTCATATCTAAAGTACAAAACTGTGTTGACATGTACATATTTCAAAAGTCTGTTCTCTAATTAATGGCAATTACAATGGTTGTTAAGTTTATTTTATTAGTGAGTTAATTCACTATATAATAAAAGGCCTGATACTGTACGAAGTACTTTCTTAACCAAGAAAGTAACTGGCGCAGACGACAACACTGACACCATCATATAGAATATTCATATTTAACACTGTTATCACAATATGATCTTTCACAAATATCATACATACCCGTGGTAATCCGTGATACGGAAATTTAATTCCCACTCGAAACATTTTTAAGGGCCTGACCACAATCCGACCATAAAGGAGTGCCGGCAATGAACCACATGTGTTACCACTGATCACAGATTACCAACATGTGTCCAATATGGTGCACAGTATTATGAATGATATAACGAAGACATGTTGCGATTGATTATTGGAGGTTAGTTTCGAGATTCATTTAAGTGAAGCTGCAGAATGTTTATTGTGCTTAATTTGAATTTATCTGTCTGTTAAAAAACTGTCAGATGTATTAGTCTGGAAGTGAAAGTAAAATAATAATGCAGAAGGTTAATACGAAACGTGTGAGGTTTAACCGGCTGTGTTCATGTCAGTGGAAATTATTATATACAGACTTTTGTGACTGAACCCTCAACTGTATGGCAATACTAGGAAGTTACAATGTCGATTATGCCATTCACTATCCCTGTAACCTAACCTACTTCCCAACCGAGCATACTGGGGTATAAAACACAACAGACATTTTAAGATTGACTTTACCAGCCCTAGAATGCTGAGTTTTTAGCTAAGTGTTTTATACTGAAATATATAATTTTATAATTTAAGTTAACAGGGTGAGTGAAGAGCAGAAACCAAATCTGTCTACCGAGCTACATACATCCATTCCACCGTGCGATGTGTAGCAAGTTTTGGGTAGAGTTGTTTGAATTCTGAAGGCTGTTGCAGTGTATGACTCAATTATAAGCCTTCAAGGTAATGCTGCTATGCTCTAATTTGCATTACTTATTAGTATTGTGCCTAAATTGTTGAATTTACAGTTGCCAGAACTGTTGGAGTGTCAGGAAAGAGAGTAACTGCCGCCCTATCACCAAATGTGGTCACTTCCGAACAGAAAACATATGTTACATTGTGTCCACAATTCAAATCTTTACAGCAATACTCAGTGAACTACAATACCTTATTTGCTGAGATAGCAAGGCCACAGTTATTGAGGTATGGCATTGCTTTTTGAAACTTACATATGAAAAATGTAAAACTGCATAATATGTTTTAACTTGTCAAACATTAGTTGCTTTTCATGTTTCATTTTCAGTGCTGTTGTGCAACAAAACATCCCAAATATACTACAGCCTCAGATTAGGACGGTCACAAAGTTTTCTCTCAAGAAGGGCAAGAGGAAAACTGTGAAGACAGTAATTAAACGTTTTTTCAGATTAGCCTGGTAGGCCTCATAAACATGTAATATCTGTTTGCATAAAAATATTAAGTTCAAAGAAGCTCTCATATTTGAAGTCGGCATTTCCCAAACTGTGTTCTGTGGAACCCTAGAGTTCCACACTATGCTTCAATAAGAAAATTTAAATGATAACATAATTTTCCCTGCCCACATTCACAAACAACATAGTCATTTACTTCGTTATGACTTGTTCCTTCCCAACCAGCCAGCCAGAAACTTCCCACGCAGATGTCTGAACACAGTTATGGTAGGAATTTGGGAAAGAGGAATGCTTTTGACCACTCAACACCACACAGATAGGAAAGCAATGTACATGACACAAATCATACATTTGCATGAGCATTACATGTGGGGATTTTTTGATATGAATAAAGTTTAATTTTCTTTCTTTTGCTGTACTATTTTCCATACCCCTTTTACATTCCATTTATATATTTCAAGCCCAAGACAGATGTGTGGCAGAATAATTTTGGGAAATGCTGGTTTAAGTGATGAAAGTATTATCCTTAATTAGGAAAAGCAAGTTCCCAGCAGCAGAATGCAATCACTTTTAGACATCTATGTCCATTGTATATACGATGTATACCAATTTTAACTTATTTTAACATTTTTTTTATTTCAGTTATTTTAAAATTTGTACTGTGCATCATTTATTATTTGTATAATGAACCAACAAAAGCACAACTGATCAACAATTTATTATACTGCTCTTTATTACACTGCCCCTACTTAGCAGGTACTGACTACGAGCTCCCTGAAGATGATGCATTAACATCAAAATATCTAGGGGCAGCATAATAAAGAGCAGTATAATAAATTGTTGATCAGTTGTGCATTTGTTGGTTCATTATACAAAGCATTTTGAACACCGTTAGTGAAGCATGTCTCCTGGGCAGCTTATGTATTTGACCATTGCATGAAGCTGCTGTCTCTGGCAGTCATGGTCAAAGTCTTGTCATACAGTTCATGCTTCATTTGTAATACCAATATCTACTTCTGTCCAGATATAACTAGAATATTTTAAATAACACTGAAGGTAAGAGCAAAGCACTGACATATATTTAAAACTTTTCTGTTAATATATATATATATATATAACTTTAAGTGGGTTTAATTTATAAATTTTAGTCAAAGTGACAGGTTTCTTTTTTGTTGTATTAAAAAGTGCTAGTATAGTATACTACTGAATAATGCCAGAGAAGAAACTACCTTGATTACATTTTGATGAAACATACATAAATTATTTGTACATTTTCCTCACTGTTCCTGTTGAAATGTCACCAGGTATATTTATTTTCTGATATGTAATGTGAGGACTAGATCAGGTGGTCAGTATTGTCTCTACTAGAACATTTCAGTATTACCAAGTGATACAGAATAAAGCTCTGTAGAATTACAATTACAGGCACAGTGGCAATGTACTATCTTAAGAGAATAAAGCTTTACTAGTAAGACATGAATATTCAACATCACTAATACTAAAGCCTTGAAATAACATGAATCTGAGGTAGTACCATCCATCCTCTATTCTCACAACTCATTTTCTAACATCTTAATGCTCTCCCCATCTCCTCCTTCATTTAGGTTACCACACCATAATTCTTGTTTCCATTCCGTGTTCATTTTCCTGATAACAGCGGGTAACCCACATAAATGGCAAAATGCATTATGCAGTATCCTAAACTGTCTCCTTGGTACTTCTCAGACCCATATGAACTCTTGAATAATTTAAGACACTTGCACCTTATATTCACCAAACACATCACACCCATACAAAACAACTGGCAGTATTAATGGTTTATGTACTAACACACATACACTTCTTGATCTTGAGTACTTAGATGATAACCAGTATGACATAATGCATATAGTTTTTGAACTCAGTAACAAGTATTTACAAAATTTCTTCTTGTAATTCCATCTTGAATCTCATTTCTAATTATTGTTGTTTATGCCATGATCATATAATTTTTTCTACATTTCAACACTGGACTGATATTCTTACCAGTGGGATAATTTAGATAAACAGGTGATATGTACCTGTTTTTACAGGGGTGGTTGGATCCGTACCCGTGCTGGACGCTTTAGACATTTATGGAGAAAATCTCCATACCAGAAATATCGTTACAGACAGCATGTCTTGTGCAATGCAACACAATGCACATTGCTCGATAAGATGGTCACAAAATACTGGAAGAGACGAAGGTATTATGTAGACGATCCATATGAGCCTTACCATACAAGAGAAGAATTTCCAGTCACAAGAAAGAAGCCTCTTCCAGCCCCACCACGCTAAAGTATGTTACACCATATGACATATGTTTAAATACAGTTTGTAGCAAGTTGGCAAAAATAATCTGTAATTGAAAATGATAGACTGCTGTCAAATGTACCAATGTCACATCTCTTTTACAGGAATTCTGTTCTAATAAAGATAAAAAAAATCTTAAAAACACTTCACCATTTCATTTATCTTTCATAGCTGAACGGAAGATCTGGGCAATGGTTCTTCTGCAATGAATGCAAATGTACATCATCCTCTAACAGTATACCTTTGTAATTCACTTTCCTCCCCATTCCACAGTTCTTCCTAATGACTAATATTTCTCCCCAACCTTAACCTCTTAAGTTTATCTTTTTCCCTTCTATGCACAATTTCGATTTTTAAAGCACTAAAATGCTGTTTTGTTTACAAAATCATAAGCTGTTATATTGTGTCTTATAATTATGTTGCTCTCTTTCTCTGCATCTGCTCACCATCTGTGTAATAAATTTTACAAACCACATGCTGTAAAGACAGAATGGAAACCCAGACACCACCCTGTTATTTTACAAAGAATCAATTACATACAGTATTATGTATTAAAAATTCTGGAGCTACATTCAAAACAAGAATGTGACATTGCCTAAGTACCTTACCAAAGCATCAAGAATTTGTTGTTCACAACTAACTCTGTGGAGCAAAGCCCTTCTTGGAAAGATAATAGTAGCCAAGATATTCCCCACATTTCATGGAACCTGAAGGTTCAATGCTGTTTTCACAAGAGCCAGCCACTGTTCCCTGTCCCAAACCACAAATAATCCAGTCCCTGCCTTCACATTCTATTTAAGACTCATTTGAGTATTATCCTCCGATCTATGCCTAGGTCTTCCAAGTGGTCTCTTTCCTTCAGGTTTCCCCACCAAACGTCTGCATACATTTCTCTTCCCTCCCATGTGTGCCTCATGCCCCACCCATTTCATCCTGGATTTATCACCCAAATATTGGTTGGGGATGAGTAAAAATTATGAAGTTCCTCATTATACAATTTTCTCCTAAAAAAGGAGTACAGTCTTATGGTGTTCTCCGTTGACATTGTGATGTCCACATCAAGTTCTGTGAAAAGTTTAACCCCTTAAAGCCCGAATTAAATCCCATCTGCTATTTGCTGGCATTATTAGCTCACCATTTTCTCCACGTTAGCAGGATAAGGGTTAAATCATTAACCTTTAGGCGAC
>Ga0268261_10004267_pt1 | contig 10690 bp, 6 predicted proteins | sample TergutNc150P1_FD_190353 | JGI IMG/M metagenome (GOLD analysis project Ga0268261, IMG submission 190353) | Nasutitermes corniger P1 segment gut microbial community from laboratory colony in Florida, USA - Nc150 P1 (SPAdes) (version 2) | ecosystem: Host-associated > Arthropoda: Insects > Digestive...
AAATATATAAAATGCAACATCTGGAGGGTAGCAGTACGCCCGTCCTATATATAGGACGCAAGGTTCTTAAAGGTTAATTATCCAGTCTATAAAACCTATAAATTCTGTAATATGTGTGCTATTCTTGTGCCCTTTTTTTTTATATAGGAAGTAATTCTTGGATATCTTTCTAGGTGTGAAGCTATCTCTGCTAGTGACTACGTTGAATTTTCCAATTTCATGGCACAAGATCGCAAGTACTCACGGAAATGTGGTCAGCTCAAAGAGTTTGACATTGAGTCAGACCGCAAATTTTTTAGGGTCACTTTCCGCTCCAATGACCGGCTTGATGGAACAGGATTTAATGCTACATATAAATTTCTGAATGAAGTAGATTCAAATACACCTAAGCCAACCCAGAAAAGTTTGGCCCATAAGACAGGTAGGTGTATGAGAATACAGTCAAGTTATCAAAGAAGTTGACATTCATGAAACCATGCATTGTGATATAAATATGAAAGTAACCAACAAGATGCAACTATATAGGTTAATTTATTTTTCTTTTTTAGCTCTACATGTTTTGAGCAATGTTTTCGCCCATCATCAGGAGCACTTGACTGTATTTACACTATCTGGTAGTATTCACCTCAGGTTGCTGCAGACTGGTGTCTTGGATGTGTTGAAACTGCAGTTCCAACTCATCCATGACATCATGACACCAGCCTGCAGCAACCTAGGGTGGATACTACCAGATAGTGTAAATACAGTCAAGTGCTCCTGATGATGGGCGAAAACATCGCTGGAAACATGTAGAGTTGAAAAAGAAAAATAAATTAACCTATATAGTTGCATCTTGTTGGTTACTTTCATAATTATCAGAGAAGATTGATCACTCTTCTTATCAGTCTTAGAGTTCTGTTTGTCATAAGATCACAAATAGGCCAGAGTGTTAGGAACCCATTTACTTTCCAGCTGTAGGATTTGTAATGAGAAAAAAAATCCTGTTTTTCTTTCATTTCACAATTACATCCACAAACGACAAATCCCACACATTGTGACTGAATAGCTGAATAGAAATATCTCTGACTGCATGTGAGAGTTGTGTGGTTCAAATGTAGGAAGAAATGGTGGCTGTTTATGGTTTTGCTAAATCATTCTAAGTAAGTGATAAAGTAATACTTCAAGTAAACCATACCACTTCAGGATCTTTCCAAATTGACTGTATGCTGTAGTATGGTGAATAGGAGACCTGCTTCATGTTATGGAGACTACTGGTTAAAATATTGCCCATGTAACTGACAGTTCTATCTGCAGATGTTATTTCATTGTTAAAAATCCATGACATCTCAGGATCCTGGATTCAAGAACATTCTATATCTACACTTGCTTGTGTATAAGGAGGTAATAAATAGTTTTGTAGGCATGGGATTTTTAAATGCGGTAACCAAAACATTAACCCTTTTCCTGCTAATATAGAGAATATGGTGAGCTCCTAATAATGCCAACAAATGGCAGATAGGATTCAACTCGGTGTTTAAAGTGTTAAAGTAAATGACACTCTATGTGGTCTACCACTGAATCTGCAACTGTTATGCCAGCTGCTAATTTAGGTCACAAAATCCAGAGTAGACCAGCACAGAATTTTTAAGAAAATGTGTTACTTCAAAGGATCTTCCAAGGTACAGATCAGCCACAGTATTAATCTGACTTTGCTATTACAGATTGTGAAGCTGCACACATCTTACTGATTATTCTGCTGTGTACAGCGTTGCTGCTCTTTACAACCAGACGTTGAGAAGAAGAAGTCAGTCAGCATTTGGGAAAACTAGCAATACATTGGTGATACTGTTCAGTACTCTGCATCTCCCATTGGAGCATCAGTGTGTTTGTCTAGGTATTACTACAACTACATATAAACCTTGGTGAAAGGAACTCTGATAAACAGGACAATCAGTTTTTAATAAAAATGCAGTGTTTGACTTTAGGAATTATAGAATAATGTTCTTTGTTATTTACAGCACAAGAGATGATATGAAGACAGATTGGCAGCACTGTTGGCATTTTGTACATACTTCTCTACACAAAATATGTGCATCCATAACACATACACTGTTTCACAGATAAACTGTACAAAGCATGATAGTGCTACAGTAATATACTCTACAAAAATTCATTTATTGAGAGTTGAATGCTTTGTTGATGCCAGTGACATATGAATTAAGATGTTTAATTCTGTCAATAAATCTAATTTCTTATCTCAGTAATTTAGTAAAGGAGTTACAAACTTAAAAATCAGAATGATGACTGTGTGAACAGAATTTATTTTAAAACACTTCAGAAGAGCAGTTAGTTTATAAACATCTGCAATAATAAAAGTTGCAGTAACCATGTCTGTTCCTTGCAAAGTAATCTAGATTCAGACAAAGTTATATAAACCACAGCATGGGAGAAAGTCTATGTCATTGCCTTGTATGTGGAAAGCGTGAAATCACAGTGGTAGCCATTTCAGGAATTTATGGCTCCATGATACTTTGATTTTTGTTGTGCAGGCACAGATAGCTGTGGCTATGGGCATTTATTATTTATTCAGTTCCACTTTAATTGTAGAACTCTTCTAGATAATTTTTGTAGAGTAGCAATGGAGACACTCAATAGTGGTCAGTTGCACAGTTGTTTGTTACATTTTTATGGTGCATCAGGTGCTAACAGCATGTGTGACTGTAGTGGGCCAGTACGTAATTTTATCTCCACCTGTCACATTGTGTCAATGTGCAGTCATCAGTAAGTATAGTGAATGATTATGCAAATGGCTATAGTTCTATTTTCTTAATGTACATTTCCTGGAATTGAATTACTGACATTGTCACTGTCCCAACTGCCCGATCAGCACGTTATGATGCATCATGAATCTATCTTGGTCAAATGGAAATAACTGTGACACGTTTTTAAAAAATCTGAGATAATAAAAAAAATTACAAACCCACAATGAGTCTGTATTTGTCATATTCACCTGCCCTAATCATTGTGTCATTTTATGATAACACAAGAAATGGTAAGGAAGATACGTAACTTTCTAAACTGTTTTCATCTACATGAGATTTGAGGTTTCCACAACATTCCATGGAGTGCAAGGCCATCCTTCTCCTACAGAAGTCCTTCCTTTCTGAGGTGGTATGTCAATACCTGTAACCGCAGAGTTCAAGAAACCGCAAGCTTTACAGGTTCTTAAATAAACGTAAGGAAGAAAGCTCTCCTTTCGGCCCACAGAGACTGGAAGGAGCACAAAATATGCACCAGACAGATTTCAATAATTATGGTGGCACACAAGTTGAATGTTTAAACAACCAGTACAAATCATCAGACAAGACGTTGTGCCACCTACAGGACCACTATGCAGCCAATAAAAAGGTATTTGAAGTTTCTACCTGTTCAGCAGTAATGGTAACATCTAAAAGTTCTGCATACAACGGAACTTTTTACAAAGTGCTTGTTTTGTTAGTGTTCGAAATCAGTGTTTATAAATAGATGAATAGGTCGAATGAATAGCAGTGGCAAATTTGATACAGAGGTCAGGATTTACCAATGATGATTAGCATATAAGAAACTTTGTTGAGGTCTGTGATATTTTCTATACATAGAAAAGTATAGACATATGTGCATAATGACAAATTAATAAAATCTCGATCAAGGTTGTGTGCCAGAGATAAATAAATCCACTGTGATTCATTTGAACATACTGTATTGGCACATTCTCACTAGAGAATGGATATGTAGCCCTGAATTATTACAGCTTTGGGTCTCTGAGGAATTAACTGAAGGTGAGTGATGTGCAGCAGTTGTACATAATAGTTTTTACCAGGGAACTTTAAATTCTACAAGAAGGCACCTGGGTCTTGGTGACTCATGTTCAAACCATTTGACTATTTGTGTCCATTAATTTAAGAATACGGTTGCAATTAATTCTTCCTTATAATTAAGTTACAATGTAACATGTCATGGAAGGAAAATAATGTGACCTTGGTAATAATCTTTCTTCTGTTATGAAACAAGAAAGAAAAGAAGAAAACTAATAATAACATTTTTTGTAATTCTAAAGCGCTTCCTCAAGTAATTTCCAGAATACAGTACTTCCTAGATGTGTCTATAACCGTACAAAACATTCAAGACCAATGTCCGAGGGATACAAGCCATGGTTTTTCTTGGATCATCCAGGAAATTGTCACAATAATACCTCAAATTTTGCTGCAACCACTTCAACATTCTGTCCATTTCATTATTCTGTAATCTTCCTACCATTTGAAGTTATATAGGCCTAGTTAGAGCTACTGTCAGGGTAATTAAATAACACCATTTATTTCATTAATGCATAAAGAAGGACCTGGAACCCTTTCTTCCAGCAGGCAGTTTGGGGGGGGGGGATGGTGCGGCTGGTTGGGCGGAAAGTCCAAGAGGCGGCAAAGTTATCATTTTACATTAAAAAAATGACGGCAATTATTGAAACAATGGGACATGCAACAAATCCGCGTGATTTTTTTAGATTTCTAATTGGTGTTTGGAGAGGTCATTGTAGTTGCTGGGCCCGGGCGCCAGAAACATAGCAATACACATGGATCCGGTAGAATCCTGAATATATTTTTAGTTTTCACACACATTCAAATGGTCGCGGAATGTGGGGATTGTTGTATCGACCACGGATGTATCGACGCAATACATTGCGCAGAACTGGCAGAAGCGCACTCTAGGAGACTGTGATTGTGTACACACTACCAGGCAGTGTTGGTTGGGCTTATCCGTGGGACAGCTGTGCGGAATGGTTTCGCTGCTGCCAAGAGGAGTATTGTAAGTTCGAGATACCCTTTTTTAAATATGTAAATATAATCATCGTGTAGTATTACTCTGCAGTAAAGGTCATTAGTGACGTAGTGTGTAAATAGTGTAGGAACTTCACACGATCAATAGACGTCAGATCTTGGGTCGTTGCCAGTATTTTATTTCACTCTTGTTTATTGGAATGAAAACAGAAACACCTATAACCTAAAATGTTTATAGTAATGGACATACGTACACTTAATTTCATATTATATTTCGAGGAGATCATATTTTGTTTATATCGCAATGGTAAATATACAAACCATTGTACATGTCTGTGCAGCACTTAAGTATGTCTTCCGGCTTCATAATATTACCTCAGAACTGCTGCTGAGCGAGTTCGCTATGCGGTATTTCATCTGGCCTATTTGGAAGGTTACCAGTTGGAATTCAACATACCAGGCTTTTTTAACCATTCCTCGAAATAAGTGCTGTTGTGGAGACAAAAATATCATAACCGAGATGAGGCTTGGAGGAGTTTGTACGAGGTTTTTTACAAGTTGCATGGCGTTACATGTTACGGTAGAACGACCTGCGTATAAAAAACGCCCTTAAAAATACATTTTATATATTTAGGCAACAAGGAAATTTACTGCATTTTAAGACATGCTGTTTAATCTCTTTTACTGTCCACAAAATGCCCCTTATTTCATTATTTTATCTTTTTCTGTTCAAATAATAGTTACGTTTTTCATAAACAATGCGATAAAATATAAATACCCACCCCGGTCAGTTAAAGGTTACTTGTTAGTAATCTCAGATAAAACCTAGTTTCAATGACATTTGCCAGAGAGAATAAGCTAGCTAATATGTATTTTATTTAGTTACTTGCAAGAATGGAGTATTGAAATAAATGGTGAAAAGTAATAAAATTAATTTACCAGAAGGCATTAGGGATATATAAGTGAAAAAATTGGAATTGAATGCTTGTTACATAAAACATTTCATGCATTACAGACTGTGTTGGTTTACTATTACAGTGTAAGTTGAAAGATACCATTTTAATATCATCCAGTGCATTGTGTTACTACCAAAGTTATTAAAGAAAGAAGTTTATTTTCTGGATGTATATTGTCATACACTCAAATACTCTTAACCCATAACAGATCTCTTTGTAGTGGTTACAATATTATGACCCTCATCTAAACTGATTATAGGAAAGTTTTGTTAAGTAATGCGGTGCGCTGAAGCCCATTATAACATTAAATTTGGGCTAAATAAAGGCGAACAAAGTTCCAGGTCCTGTGATTTATCATGTCATTTGCGGGTTAAATAAGCTTCTGACAACCACATTGAAGAGTTTGTTTTTTATTATTATTTTTATTTTGAAATTCTCCAACCTTTTCAGAGACTGTTGCAATGGATTGCTCCGTTGCAACAGTAGACAGATGGCCTTGGGAACCCTACACAAGTTGCTCTCCATACCTCAGGATAGAATGTACCATGAGGTAACAGGAGATATAATCTGCCCTTCCATGGTACAAGGCATTGATCACCTCAGAGATCCAAGACTAAACAAGGTCAGTTAATTTCTTCTTAATAACCATGCAGTAAGTACAGTAATGAAGGAAGCCAAGGCCAAACTAAAAGGGCCGTAGTGCTATAGGAAGAAGAAAAAGTACAGTAATGTTGTTTTCCTTATTATTTTGTCATGTGGGGTTGCATTATTCACTTAGTCTGTGCTTACTGTTGTGTGGTTTTTACATGATTAAGTTGGTATCTAGTAGTAAGACACACTGTTACATACAAAAAAAATTATTAATCATGTAGCAATTAAACGTTTTAAGAAAGGCATTCCATTGTACATGTTGTTTGTGAAGTAAATTGGTTTCAGTGAATATCTGATACCAAAGTGATTGGTCATTTTACGGTTTGTGGTTCCGTTCATCTTCAATCACTCAAATAAAACACCCAACTAGATGCAACAATCAATCGTAAAATTTTATTGGTTTGTCGTACAGACACTGCTCAACATGTTTCGGGCATTATTATGCCCATCATCAGGAGCCCGTCAAACTGCCGTTGCTGTATGATGATAGGAAACCAGAGGCTGCAACGGGAGTTTGATGGGCTCCTGATGATGGGCATAATAATGCCCGAAATATGTTGAGCAATGTCTGAACGACAAAGCAATAAAATTATACGATTGATTGTTGCATTTAGTTGGGTGTTTTATTTGTGTGATTGGTCATTATATCATTGTAATCATATCAGTAACATTTGTATGAATATTTTTGATCCAGTTTGTGTCTACAGTACTTTTGTTGGAAAATGACTGTACTGTACTCTATAAAATTACAGTTGCATGGTTTTTCATAAACCTTGATAGGTATTTGTCTGTTTAAGATATTGGCTGACCTAAAATTAATTTCATCACCAACACCACAAACCCCAACCAAGTCAGATGTCACACCAGTCAGACGTCACACCAGTCAGACGCTAGTAACTGCACATTGCATTGTGGGTTCTGTAGCAGCCAAAAGTGGTTTTTGTTATAAAAATATCTCACTATGAATTCACATAATATGTTATATGTTAGGCACCTTGTCAGATAATAGGATCATTTATTGAACAGATAATCTAAACACTTGTTTTCCTTGCTTTTGTGCCAGCACAGTTGATATTTGTACTGAAATCATTCATTTTTTAGAACCCACAGATTTCACAAGGTACTGTTTTGGAATTTCTTTCTTGACTGATGTAACAAACTAACTGTATGTCTAAGTAGGTATGTGTTAACTGAATAGTTGGTCAGCCTGTTTACCTTTAAGTGATAGGGTTGGTGTTTAAATTTTAGTGAATGGTTTGTAAAAAAGAAAAACATATTATTAGAACAGAATAAGATAAAATTATGTAATAAACGGCATTTTATTGAAAATAAAAGAGATTATGCAGCATGTCTTAAAAATACATTAAAATTCCTTGTTGTCTAAATATATCAAACGAGTTTTTGGGGATGCTCTTTCATGTTTATTCACACATGAGAACACAGGATATTTAAAAGTTAAACTGGGTCATGCACAGATTCCTGTTGTTTTGGAATTTGAACATAATATAACAATAATATAAGAATTAAGTCATGCAGGCAGTATTTTTTTTTTCAAGCCAGCACACTAATTAATGTACACCTTCAATGCACTCGTCTTTGCAATGTGTCCAACATTGGCTGTGCCAGAGTTTTTACAATTTCTGACCTTGGAAATTATGTTTCAGTTTTCCTTACCATGGAAGGCCAGCATCTGTTGCATACATTTTAAAATATACCTTGCTTGTATGTATACATGTGAAGTTGTGGCAACTGATAGACTGAAAACAGGTGTGTGTTTTCTAGGGTCTTGCATTTACACTGCAGGAGCGTCAGCAATTGGGTATCCATGGTTTAATGCCACCTAGGTTCAAAACCCAGGAAGAACAGCTGGAATTATGTAAGACAAGTGTGGAGAGATACCAAGAGGACCTGAACAAGTATCTATATCTTGTAGAGTTACAGGTAATTGTTACTAGGTTATGTGTACTAAGATATGGTATATATGTCATGTATTATCAGTCAAGACACACACCACATAGATAAATCCTTATCTTCAGTGGTCAGTTTTAAGCATGCAAGGATAAATCACATTTTATCAGTTTGAATGGCATTGCACTGTGTAGTATAAGTAGGAAATCTGATCTGTCATTATGTTGTTCTTGTCGTTGCAAAAATGCTGATTGCAAAGTAAAATTATGCCCATTTTTCATGCTGCAGATGTTAGGGTTTCTGCTTGCATTTCTTCTATGTATCTGTGAAATACAACTATAATTCTGCCTGTTGTGTTGTATGGGTGTGAAGCTAGGTCACTGACATTGAGGGAGGAACACAGGCTGAGGGTGTTTGAGAATAGGGTACTAGGAGAATATTTGGGCCTAGGAGGGACAGGGTACCAGGGGAGTGGAGGAAGCTGCATCATGCGGAGCTGAATGATCCATACTCACCCAGTATTGTTTGGGTGATAAAACTCAAGAAGAAACTCCAGTACACTTTTATTTTCCTAATGGCAGGTACATTGATTGTTTATCATTGACCTATGCGACCAATAAAAGTAAAATGTTAAAATTACACTCTAAATACAAAAGAGAAGAGACATTCAAATTAAATATAAAAACCACCTAATGATAAGGAGCAGTCACACCAATTTAACCCTTAAAAAGCCGAGTTAAATCCCACCTGCCATCTGGGTGTAGTGAATAGGGGGGAGAGGAGAGGCCTATACAGGGGTTTGGTGGGGAAACCTCAGGGAAAGAGACCACTTGGGAAAACCAGGCGTAGATGGGAGGATAATATTAAGATGGATCTTCAGGAAGTAGTGTGTGGGGGTATGGACTGGATCAAGCTGGCTCAGGATAGGGACAGGTGACAGACAGTTGTGAATGCAGTAATTAACCTTTGGGTTTCCTAAAATGAGGGGAATTTCTTAACTAGCTGAAAACCGGTTAGCTTCTCAAGGACTCTGCTCCATGGAGTAAGTAAGTAAGTATCTGCAAAATACATCCAACTTCTTTTTGTCTTTTATAATATTATACATTCTGTGCATTGCCTACGTAATGTTTCATGTATACAGACATGTACATAACAGCAATTAAAAGTCATACATAGGCTTGTACCTTCCTACATATTTAAGCAAATAAATCACCATCTTCAGGAAAGTCTAAGGACAAAGGAATACGTAATACCAATACATTAATGTCTTACATACAATGCATTTTTATAAACAAGCGAAAGTACTAGCGAAATAAATCGTTCCTCTTTGCTCTTGTTTATGACATGCATTTCTAGTACGCATGTGCATAGCAGATCCCCCCCCCCCATACATCGTCCGATCATCCACTCCATTACGTTTGTTTAGTATACTTCACCTTCGTACACAGCACACATCATACACATCACAAGGTATGTATGTAGTCCTGAAAGTTATATACCTACGTGACATTTAACATAAATTTCCTCTTTTCTAATTTAAGTTTTGACCACATTTGCAGGACTTCGTCCTTTTGGATTGAACACATGAAGACTAGATGGTTGTATACATATGACTGCACGTACTGTAAAAACTTTGAATGTCAACTAAGAAAGTATCAACAGTAATGATCGTAGTGTCCATTCCTATTTTATGGTTGCTGTTAATGTAATACTTTAATATTGTAAGAGAGTGATGTATTGATTTAAAGTTTGCAAGTCCGTGCATCATCATACAATTCAAATAAATTAACCAACTAGATGCAAGCCGGCCCGACCACGACCAACAGCACTGCTACCACCATGCTCCAACGGTAAAACCAGAGGCTGCTACTGCAGTTGTTGGGCTCCTGATGATGGGCGTGAGGATGCCTGAAACGTGTTGAGCTGTACATAAACGTCAAGTAATAAACTTGAGAAATTGTTGCATCTAGTTGGTTGATTTATTTGAATTTGAAGTGATGTATTGGTGCTGTATATTCCTTTGTAATTAGATCTCCCTGAAGATGGTTATTTAATTACTGTAAAATGTAGGAGGGTACAGGCTTCCTGGAGGTTAGGTGATTGACAACCTCATCCAACATAGTGTAAGATTATACTACTTGTAGACATACGGACCTGTAGATTATATATGTACTTTATATACAGTATATACAGGGTGTCCCAGGAGGAATGTGCCAGACTTCGGGAGGGTGTTCCTTATGTTAAAGTACACCGATATAACCCAAAACACCTATGTCCAAAGTTGAACGGTTACGGAGATAATGTCCAGAGAAAAGTGTGGTCTTCTGGCGGGTCTACGCACTGTACCTGCCAGCTGACAAGTCTTATCGATGTTTGTCCTTGAGT
>Ga0268261_10004268_pt1 | contig 10689 bp, 7 predicted proteins | sample TergutNc150P1_FD_190353 | JGI IMG/M metagenome (GOLD analysis project Ga0268261, IMG submission 190353) | Nasutitermes corniger P1 segment gut microbial community from laboratory colony in Florida, USA - Nc150 P1 (SPAdes) (version 2) | ecosystem: Host-associated > Arthropoda: Insects > Digestive...
ATGCGCAAACCCATAAAAATTGTACCTTCTTAGTAGATACTTATGATACGTTGAAATCTGGGGTACCTAATGCCATTGCGGTAGCTAAGGAGTTTAAAGAAGGACAAAACTCTTTTGATGCGATTCGTATTGATTCAGGGGATTTGGCTTATGAATCTAAAGAAGCGCGTCGTATGTTAGATGAAGCTGGTTTTAAAGATACCAAGATTATTGTTTCTAATGATTTGGATGAAGAAACGATTGCTTCTTTATCATTAGAAGGGGCTAAGGTTGATTCATATGGAATTGGAACCAAATTGATTACTGCCTTTGATCAACCAGCATTGGGTGCGGTTTATAAGATTGTTTCAATAGAAGAAGATGGACAAATGATTGATGTTATCAAATTGAGTAATTCAATTGAAAAGATAACAACACCTGGATTAAAGAAAGTCTATCGTGTCATCAACAATAAGACGTGTCGTTCAGAGGGTGATTATATCGCTTTAGCAGATGAAGTGATTGATACTTCAAAACCATTGAAGATGTTTGAAGAAGCCAATCCTTTGTTGTATAAGATGATCAATGATTATACCTTACGTGAGATACATATTCCTTTGTATGAGAATGGTTCTTTGGTTTATGACTTACCAAATATAGAAGAGATTAAGGCTTACTCACAACATAGTTTACTATTGTTATGGGATGAGCATAAGCGTTACTTGAATCCAGCGCGTTATTATGTGGATTTATCACAAGCTTGTTTTGACAACAAACAAAGTTTGATTAAAAAATATGGATTTATGAAAGAAAAATAGAATTGGGGGCTTTTTATGAGTCAGTTATATGACATGACAATTAAAGATTTTAAGGGTAAAGATGTACCTTTAAGTAATTATGAGGGTAAGGTTGTATTGATTGTAAATACTGCGATTGAATGTGGCTTTGCTTATCAGTATGAAGAATTGGATAATATGGATAAGAAATATAGTAAAAAAGGTTTGTGTATATTAGATATTCCATCTAACCAGTTTGAACAATCACCAGATTCTGGTGAAGAGATTGAGGAGTTTTGTATCGAGTGTTTTGATATTCGTTTTCAATTGTTTGATACCATGGATGTGAATGGTGCCAATGAATCACCTTTATACAAGTGGTTGAAAGAACAAGATGTACCTGATAACCATCAAGATATCCGTTGGAACTATGAAAAGTTTTTAATTGATCGTAGTGGTAATGTGGTTGCTAGGTATAATTCTGATGTAGAACCAGAAGATATTATTCCTGATATTGAACGTTTACTTTAAGAGTACCGAAAGGTACTTTTTATTTTGTAAAAAATATGAGAGAATTGTTAAAATTAACTTAACATTGTTAAAGAATTACTTTATAATATGATTAGATATAAGGGGGAGTATATAGATGAAAGATACAGTTGCGCGTCCATTGGTGCGTTTAAATCAAATGGTGATTGTAACAAGTGTTGTTGTTGCGATCGCATTACAAAATTATTGGGTATTATTATTACCGATTAGTGCCAACTTAACAGGGGTATTGTTTGGTAAAAACTATTTGATGTTAATAGGGAAGAACTTTTTAAAGAAAAAACCAAGTGAGTATATTCAAGAACACAAGGATGATTTACGTTTTAATTCAACCTTAGCTGTTTCAATGTTGATTGTTTCATTATTAGGGTATGTTTCAGGTAATCAAGTGGTTGCCATTGTCTTTGCTTTAATGGTCTTAACAGCAGCATCCATTGCTTTAATGGGCTTTTGTGTGGGATGTTTTTTAAGATTTCAAATTACTAAAAGATACTATGCTTATAAAAGAAAGCGTGCATAAGAATGGAAAAACTATCTAAACATAGATTGGTTGTATTGCTTGTCTTTGCTGGAATAATTATTTTAAATAGAATGCTTAGTAACATCATTGGCTTATTAAACAACCCATTGGTTGTTATGGGTATCTATGCCTTAATATTGGTATTGCCATTTAAAAGAAATAAGGGGGAATTTTAAATGATTTGGTTGATTGTATTGGTAGCGATTGTTTCTTGGATCGTCTTAGATTTTGTCATTAAGAAAGAACGTAGTGTGGTTGCTTTGTATCAAAGAGAGAATGCTAAGTATAAGAGTCAATTTAAAAAACAAGTAAACAGAGAGAACGAAAAAAAGGGTCGTGATGCGGAACAGCATGTGGACTATATCGATGTTATCTAGTAGAGGGTATCTCTAATGATTTATATTGGTTTAATCGTTTTATTGGTTTTAATACAGGCGATATTTGGTGAAACAGTTGTTATGGTTATTGTATGTTCCTTGATCATACTTGGTATTTGGTATTCCTTATTTACAAAGAGTGGTCGTGCCTTACAACGTCAAATTAGAGCAGAAGAAAAAGAGAAAGCACTAGCCAAAAGGGTAAAGAAAGAACATGCTTATGCATTGCGTCTTGAAGAAGCTAGAGAGAAACGTGAATATTGGGATAAGTTTAGGGCAGAAAAACCTGAATTATATGAATATCTGTTAAGAAAAGCTCAAGAAAAAGAATGGGCCCAACAACAAGCAGATAACGATGAATGGTTTTGGTTTTGGAGTAATTGGTAAGATCCACTTAGTGGGTCTTTTTTTCTTATAATATTTATCTTTGGTATTGAATATATATGTTAAAATATTGTTAACGATAAATTAATAAAGTATTAACAATTAACATAGGAGGATTTATATGAAAGGATATTCAACCCTACAAAAATCAATCAATATCATACTGGTTTTTATACTTATTTTCAGTATGACTTTTTCAATGTTTAGCGCTTCACTACATGTTATACATGCAAGTGAGATATCTAATACGAGTGAAGTCTTAGAACAAGAGACAGAACATCATCTAGATGATGTTGAAGAACAACCTTCTTCAATATATTATTATCAACCCGAAGAAGAAGTAGATAATAATGAAGAAGGCTTGGTTCAAGTAGATGAAGAAGAAACTGAATCAACTATAGAATCAGTTGCTACCCCTCGATTAACTGAAGAAAGGGTGGAAAACAACAATACTCAAAACCAAACACAACGAACAACTGAAACACCAATGTTGTCACGTTTTGAGTTATTTTCAGAATACAACAACGTAATGTACACTTCTTGGTTAACTGGTCAGGCGATGCCAATGTATGTGGCTTTAAGTGTGTCATCTTTAGAAAGTTCAATTCAAAATGGAAAGATAGTTGTCCAGATACCAGTTAATGATTATATACGTGAGATCGTGATTGCGGATGCTAATTCTGTATGGATGCATACAAAAGACAATGATGAATATTTTATCTATCTTACATGGTATTTATATGAGATATCTGGAGGTCTACCATTAGAATTACCATTCAGGTTTTCAACAGAAAATTTAAATACACCTAACAATTTTGAAATTCCTTTAACAGCAAATTTTTTGGTTAATGATGAACTAATAGATAGTGTTAGTACAACAATGACTGCGGTCCTTTATGATCATACTTTTGGGAAAACAATTGCAGTCTATGACCAGAGTACATATATGTCTAATGCTGTTACAATCTATAAAATGAATAACGACACCATTCGCAGTATACTGGCTGGATTTAAACAACTAGATAATCCTACATATTTAAGTACAAATATAAATGAGTTAAGACCTGTTGTCTTTTCATATTATATTCAAAATAATAGAACGGTCTATGATACTTACAGGGGACCCTATGGTTCTGCACAAATTACAAATTTCATCATAGAAGAAAAGATACCTGATGGTGCACTATTTATTCCAGAATGGAATATAGGATGGACCTTTGATGAAGTGACTAGAATCGCAAGATATGTTGAATTAGATACTAATTGGCCGACCGATTCTAGAGTAGGTATGGCAACAGGTTATTATGGATATCATATCAATGATTTAACTATTCCAAACAATATTTCTAATTTCGGGTTACCATTATTGAGAATTCATTATCCTGGATTTGAATTAGATGAAGCAATTGATGGACAAGCTAGAATGATTGTTAACTTTACGAGTAACGAAGGTGTTGTCACAAAAAGTGATTTAGATTTGACCACTGATTTTTCATTCAAACTTAGTGGTATTGCTAGAGATGCAGTACTATTTAATACAAGTAAAAGCGGATCTAGTGCAGATTTGTCAAGCAGATATGATGGTAAAACATTCTATGGATTTGGTGTTGATAAAGAGACAACATTAGGAGAATTTAATGGCAGATTGTATTATGATTTCGTTTTAAAAAATAGATTAATTGCTGTTGATTTTCCAAACTTAGGAGTTAGAAATTTTAGCTTAAGAGACTATAATTTAGACAATCGTCTATATTATTCTAAACTTGTATTTGAACCACATAATACAAATAATTTTATTGGTAATCTTAGATTAAGTGTTAAATTGAGTGATAATACAATACAAGTTATTTCTGAATCATTTGATTTATTACAAGCAAGAACATTTAACCTTCCAAGTAATACCATTGAGTTTTATGTTGAAAGTGTTGCAGATGCTAGAATTAAAGGTAGTCTTACTTTCAGATTGTATGTGGAAGCGAAAAACCCTAGTTTAAGAATTTCTGATTATGTATCAACTGTAAACAATATAGATGAATCAATTAATCATTTACGTTTAAAAAATTATTATGATTTCTCTGGTACTATTCTAAATGAAAATGATGTTGCTGTTAATAATGTTTATGGTGAAATCAGGTTCTGGTATAGATATCAACTAGCTACACCTATCTACCAAAAATATGCCATTATTGGTAACTTTTTAAGAAGAGATGATACATCTAGAACACCTGTTGATAATAGAGAAAGTTTTTATCATGAAGAATCAATTATTAATAGAGTGTATGTATCGACAACAAACTTCCAAACAAATGATGTACTTCGAGCAAGAGAAATCATCATACTCCTACCAGATAAGAATTATGTTGAAGTTGATATGGCTAGCTTTGTCTTAACACCATCCGGTAATTTTTCTGGAAATATTAACTTAACTGCAATGAATCCAAGAATTGTAGAAGAATTTCAATATGGTGATCAAGTAAAAAGAGCCTTAATATTAACCTTAGGAGATTTTACATTAACTAGACAATTATCAGAAGAGAATACTTCACAAATTTTCTATCTTGATTATAGAGTGAGGGTATTACCTGGTGCACCTTTAGATACCTATTTTGAAAATAGCGCCATTTTAGTATGGGACAATGTCAGTGAAGTCAAACCACATGAATATAACCCTACTTCTTTCTTTTTACCAAGTGGTACATATACTGGTTGGTATAATTACAGTGAGGTATGGAACAATGGAAGATATGTTGATAGCTTTGATTTAAATAACAATGGGAATAGAACAGATTTATTATATAGAGCAAGTAACCAATTTAAAATATGGAATACCAATAGGAAAATCATGTTGGAGCAAAGGATTACAAATCAATCAACAACAAAGTATCCTAATGAATATGTGAATTTCAATTTAGAGGTGAGCCATTATGATATTCTTAAAATGGATATCATACAGACAAGAAAATTAGTTACCTTATTACCGATTGGATTAGATTATGTTGAGGGGAGTGCTGTTTTTGCAAAGAATGCCTCTTTAAATCCAAATATAACCACTAACATGGTTAATGGACCTATTGCCAATGTACAAGTTATCTATAATTTTAACAACACTGGAAAAAATGCTTTAATCATTCCATTAGATAACTACCAAATCAATACATTGACCAGATCTCTTGGTGTTGCCTTCAATGTTACTTTTAGAACAAGAATATCTTATTTTATGGCTGAAGGTGATAATCTTGTTGAAACATTCCTTGTTTGGAACAATAATGATTTTATTCAAGGAAGTACAACTAGGTATACGACGAATCAATCAATTAACAATGCATCAATAGTCGATGATCAATTTGATCTTAATAACAATGGTCGAACCAGTGATCAAATACTTAAATCTTATAATAATGTTCATTTTACCCAAGTAAGAGAAGTCATCATGCATGCCTCTGTCATGGGTGATTTAGACAGTGCTTATCTAACTTCACCAGCATATGGTAACAGTGAAGTAGGAGGAATTGCGAATTATCAAATAGCTCTTTTAAACAATTCAAGAGATGTTTTAAGACAATTTACAGTCTTCAATATATTGCCTCACGAAGGTGATTATACGGTTGGTATCAATCGTCTTGTTGTTCCACCTAGTCAAGTGCCACGTGGCTCTACTTTTGATGGACAATTACGTGGACCAATTGTTGGCTCTGGATTAGACATGTTTGATATATATTATACCTCTGATGCTATTACCAATCAGACAAACTCTTTCTTACAAAATGCCAATTGGCTTTCAGCTTCAGAAGTTGATGATTTTTCAACCATTACAGCATTTAAAGCAATCTTAAAACAAGGTAGTAACATACCTGTAGGTTATCGTGCATACTTTAATTTCTCAGTAGACATTCCAGATGATTTAGATCTATTAGCTGAAAATAAGCTTGTGAATTCATTTGGTGGCGCTGTGACTATGAATAATATTTTCACTGAATCAAACTTTGCAACAACTAGAATTATGACTTATCAAGCGGTTGATGGTTATATTTTTATAGATGCTGATAAAGATGGTATTTTTAATTCAGAGGGAACTGACTTACCATTGGCCAATCACTTGGTTCAGTTGTTTAGAGTAGAGGAGAGTAACCGTTTATTTACAAGAGCCACTACGTATACATTGATTGATGAAGTTCACAGTGATGAAAATGGTTATTATAAATTTAATGTTGCTACAACAGGTAACTATAAAGTGAAAATAAACCAAGCGGATGGTTATGTATTTACTGTTGAAAATCTACATATACTTGGTCATCATCATTTTGATGTAGATAATTATAGCCAACTTTTAGAAGTGAGTTCTAATTCTAATCGACACCGAGTGAATGCTGGTATGGTTTTTGAATATGGTAATTTAGCAATAACTTTACAATTAAGAGATGTTTATAATATTCCAATTGAATCTAGTAGTGAAACATTTACCTACTCTATAAAGATAGAAGATGTCTTATATAATGGCACAGCTTTATTAAACGAATCAACTATCACTATTGTAAATGGACATGTAGAGTTAAGTAACAATGATAGATTAACTATTTCAAACATTTCATTCAATACATCGTATTCTATTGAACAAACCAATAAAACTGGATGGATACCAAATCCATTATCTCGTATTTATGAAGGAAATCTTCTACATCCAAATACACTTTTACCATATATTAATAGAGAAACGGGTAAAATCGATATCCCTGTATCTAAAACTTGGGTTGGTGGTAGTACTAGACCAGAAGCTATAGAAGTAGCTTTATTAAAAAATGGTGTTGTAAGTAGTGAAAGAATAACATTGTTAGCTTCTAATGAGTTTAAAGGAGTATTTGAAAATATTGAAATTATAGACAACAACAATCTACCAATAACATTTAGTGTAAGAGAATTGACTTCAATTGATAGATTTACATCAAATGTAAGTGGAAGTGCAGAAAATGGATTTATTATTACAAATACCTATCAACCACAAACACAAAATATTACAGTAAGAAAAGTGTGGGATATTCCAACTACAATGGAAAAACCTGATGTGCAAATAGAATTGCTCAAAGATGGAGTGTTCTATCAACTTGCGACTTTACTATCAGGCACAAATACTTTTACTTGGACAAATGTACCATTGACTGATATAGATGGTAACCCATTTGAATTTAGTGTTAGAGAACTAACAATACCATTCTTCAAAAGTGAAGTGAGTGGTTCTGTTGAAAATGGTTTTGTTATAACCAATACTTTTAGAAATGTAAAACAAGATGTAACAGTTACAAAAGTATGGGAGAATCTACCATCTGATTTTGATATACCAGATGTTGATGTGCAATTACTTGTGAATGGCAATATCTTCCAAAAAAAAGATGGAGAAATCTTGGTAGATGATACTAGAACATTAACGATGACTCAACCATCAACGACATGGTTAGATGTAACTGTTATGGATGAAAATGGCATATTGTACAGAGATATTAGGATAAAAGAGTTAACTCAGTTAGATAATTTTGAAAGTGAATTATCTGGTAATGTTGATGATGGGTTTATCCTTACCAATACCTATATACAAACACCTCCTATTGAACAAAGAACGATAGAATACACCTTAACCAAACATTGGATCAATGGTGATAATGTACGACCAGCTTATATAGATGTTTATTTAAGTGTGTTGTTGAATGATGGGACTGAAAAAGATCTAGGGCCATATAGTTTAAGTGGAACTGGTAATACTTGGACAACAAACATCACTCTGGTTACAAGTGGAAGTGATGGTATAGCTGCTGTTATTGGTGTTAGAAAAGATAATGTTGCAAGTTTTGAAATGAGTGAGCCTATCATTGATAATCAAATGCATACGATAACAATGACTAATACGTATGTTATACCAAGAGAAACGATTGTTGTAGATGTGGTATGGGTTGGTGGAAATAATCCTAGACCGACATTCTCTATGCAACTGTATAGAGATGGTATCGCTTATGGTATACCAGTTACAATCATCAATGGTGTGTTACATTATGATTTTGGGTTCCTTGATATGACTGATATACAAGGAAACAATTATCACTTTACACTAAGTATGATTGGTGATTTATCAGCGTATCAATATACAAGTGTCATAACTGGTAATGCATTAGATGGGTTTGTTATTACACATACCTATCATCCAGGTGATAATGTTGGACAAGAAGAGTTGCCAAATCAACCAGATACAGATAAACATACACCACCTCAAATAGATGAAGGTGATGGTGAAGAAGACTTAATCAAAGAAAAGGATGTCAATGATAATAGAGAACCATCTAATAATAATGATGATAACAATCAACCAAATAATATTGTACAAACAGGTATGTCTCAATTATCTGAGGTAATGATTATTATTACAGTTCTACTTGGTTTAACCATCATTAGAATAAAAATGAAAAAAGAATAAACTTAAAAGGAAGAACAATGATGTTCTTCCTTTTGTGTTGTATGTATGCGTTTGTTCTTAATAAATAAAGTTAGTCAATGAATTGTATAGAACCTTGTTGAATAGCAAAGGCTCTTTTACCTTTAGCTGAATCATCATTCCAAGCGATGAAAGAGTAAGCCTTCTTATCTTTGAAATTAATGGTTTGACAAACTGAGATGCCTGTTTCTTCAATCCAGTTGAATGAATAAACATCGTTGGCTATTTCGTAATAATAAACATCTTCAGTTCCTTGTTTGTCTGCTCCTTGGATACCATCAGCAAGATCAACCCATTGTAATTGGGTATCGCTTAAATATTCAATGGTGTAGTGTAAGCCAGAGTCATATTTTACATCTATTTTCTTTCCTATATATTTAAACATATGATCATTCCTTTCGTATCTTTATTATACATAAATAAAAGCAAGTTTTTGAAAACTTGCTTTGTTTGTTTAGATGTATTGTTTGATAAATTCAATGTCTAATTCTGGGTATAAAATATAATCTTTTAAGATATCATGTACTTTTTTATTAGAATCATCTTTGATTGATTGGTCTAACTCATATTTGGTTTTTGATGTCACTTGTTTGGTATCATCAAAGCTAGCTTTGGTTGCTTTTAAAGCAGTTGCTACTATATCAGCAATCTCTTCCATCTCTTTGGTACCCATACCTAATGTCGTTAAAGCTGGTGTACCAAATCTTAAACCTGATGTGAACCAAGGACCTGCTGGATCAAATGGGATGGTATTTCTATTTAATGTAACCCCACATTCTCTTAAAGCAGCTTCTGCTTGTCTACCCGTTAATCCTAAAGCGCCTACATCTACTAAAACAATATGGTTTTGTGTACCACCAGTTAATACTTTGATGTCTCTATCAATCAATGCCTTTGCGAATGCTTGGGCATTTTCTATTATCTTTTTGGTATAAGCTTGATACTCTGGTGATTGAGCTTCTTTGAATGCTAAAGCTTTAGCTGCCATGATGTTCGCAATTGGTCCACCTAGTGCATGAGGACAACCTTTATCTACAGCATCTTTAAATTCATCGGTACATAGGACCATTCCTCCTCTAGGACCTCTTAAAGTCTTATGGGTAGTGGTTGTTAAAACATCCGCAAATTGAGTTGGGTTGTAATTACCAGTAATGGCTTTACCAGCAACCAATCCCGCAAAGTGAGCCATATCTACCATTAAGACTGCGCCTACTTCATCGGCATATTCTTTCATTAATTTATAATCGATGTTTTGGGTATAAGCAGAGAATCCAATTAAGAAGATTAAAGGTTTTACTTCATGAAGTTGTTTTCTTAATTCTTCATAATTTAAGACACCTGTTTCTTTATCTACTGTGTAATGATAGACATCAAACATCTTAGCCGAAGCATTCATGCGATAACCATGAGTGATATGACCACCAGAATATAAGTCTAATGATAATAGTCTTTGATTACCCATAGCTGCTCTGATAGAATCCCACTCTTCTTTGGTTAATTCAGTCAGTTTTTTGTTAGGGAAGGTTTCTAACATAGGCACTTCTACTTTCTTAGATAAAATCGCATAGAAAGCAACCAAGTTCGCATCTGCGCCAGAATGTGGTTGTACGTAAGCATGATCCACGTTGA
>Ga0268261_10004270_pt1 | contig 10688 bp, 5 predicted proteins | sample TergutNc150P1_FD_190353 | JGI IMG/M metagenome (GOLD analysis project Ga0268261, IMG submission 190353) | Nasutitermes corniger P1 segment gut microbial community from laboratory colony in Florida, USA - Nc150 P1 (SPAdes) (version 2) | ecosystem: Host-associated > Arthropoda: Insects > Digestive...
TATGACATTAGTCGCCTAAAGGTTAATATTTTAACCCTTATCCTGCTAACGTGGAGAAAATGGTGAGCTCCTAATAATGCCAGCAAATAGCAGATGGGATTTAATTCGGGGTTTAAAGGGTTAAAATGTTTACTTTTGAATAATGTAGCATAATATAGGATAAGAATGGTTAATTATAAAACAGTGGAAGTTAAGATAATTTTGTGTGTGTGGGTGTGTGTGTGTGTGTGTGTGTGAGAGAGAGAGAGAGAGATATGTAAATAGCAGTTATATGGTGAGTTCTAACCCAGAGTATAGGTGATGTGTTGTCTGTGTGGTGCACTCGAAATGGATGATATCAATATGCTGTATTTATCCGAATGTAAGGTTGACTCCTTTTCACGGTCTTCAGTTTTAAGTAAAACACCTGTACATAATGCGTTTTAACTTTGTGGATGATCTTACGGTGACCCCACATTTTTCAGATGATGAATTGCATTTTTTGTGTGTATGACCGAATTGGTTAGAGTCGCGATTACAAATGACACATTTCCTCTAAGACAGCTCTGTAAAAAGAAGGGTGATGGTTCGAGATGTTTTTCCTTTCCTTCCTGTGTAATGTAAGTGTAATCAAACTGAAAGAAGCTGGAAGTCTGATTACAGATGGCATGCACAAGATGATGCAGTCAGTAACAAGCATCCTGTCTCGGAGGTGGAACAGGTAGCTTTGTTATATTGTTTTGTCACATAAAACGGATGTGAACATTACAAAATGTATATCTGCATAAGGTCTGTGACTTCTGTCTAAAACATGTCTCTGATTGGTGTAAATTTTTTTTAGGGCCTCAAGTAGACTCTGGTCCCAACTGGCTACAAAAACCATATTTCATACTTTCTCACAAATTTTTAGTAAGGATTTCATATAGCATTTGTACAGATCTGTCAAGTATTTTATGAACAGGAAGACATGATGTTCATTGTGCAACCAGTATGGAATTTTAAGTCTTTTGTTTGCATTTTGAACCTATTGGCATGCTTCATAAGTTTGAGGCATTATTTTGGAATCTTTTAATGTATTTTACTCAGAAATTTTTGAATAGACAGCATCACTTAGTATGCCCGTGGGTTTAAGGACTGATTGTGCATTTCACAAGAAACCTGTTGGCACAAATTCTGTTTTTAGAAATATGTGAAAGACATCTTACAGGTACCATGGACATCATGTTTTGTTGGATTGACATTGGGTTTTGTAATTGTACTTCTAATTTACAAACCGCATCTCCCAATACTCTTTTATGCATATATTTGAAAGTGTAGTAATAAGCATGCATGCAGTGTGCATTATGAGGTGTTTATTTTTATTATTATTATTATGATTATTTTTTTTTTTTTTTACTTGTAAGTTACTTTGTTTTGTGTTTGCTTGCGGGGTTAGTTATAGGGGAGATACACAACACCACATACAGAGCTAATCTGTACAACTAAAAGTTTGATATCACGTGTATCATATTAAGTTGCATGTTATTTCTTGCCACATTGTGATACAGACAGGGAGTTGATTCTGAACAAAATGAACATAATATATTTTTACAAGTTTCAGACTGAAGTATTGTAGACCATAATGAATGTTTAAGTAACAAATAATGGTTCTGTGTGCTGATACCTTATTACAGCAAAAGAAATTAGATATGTATTGGAACACGCTTTTTAATCTGTAATGGTTGTACTAATTTTAAAAGTGTAATGTTTATGAACATTTAATTTGCATGGTATTTCATTCTTTGTAAGTCCATTTAAACTAATTGATAGCTGGCAAAAAACTGGTCGGTCAGTGCAACTCCCTGGGTATAGAGAAGTATTGTTATTGTAAACATTTATGTTCAGTGGTTAGATGTAGAAAGTGATATATATCCAATGTGTACATCATGAGTATGCAGTCATTCCATTTATTACTGAATCATGTACAGGGTAAACGATCACCATTTTTTGGCATTTTTGCAGTCTTCTTTCATGTGTTACACATACTTACTGCTTTCACAGGGAGGAAGCCTGCTTTAAATTAACAGTTGCTTAGCTATTTTGATGAACACAATTGGCAATAGTAACTGATATGGTTTCACAATTGCTACATTTGTAGGTAAATTTAAAAGTATTAAGTTAATACAAATTTAAAGATTATTAATTATCGTGTTTTAAATATGTAATTTAAAATGGATGAAACAAATCATGATGTCTGAAACTGCTTAACCCTTTGCTCTTCCTAGCTCAGCAGATTGTATTAAATTATTGGGGCCCTGTTCCCTGTAATATAGTAAAGCAGCCACAGGCGAAGGTATGTCATTTCAGTGCTAGCATCACTGGTTGTCTTGTGTCAGTGGTTGCTGGAGAAGCTAAAGCTTAGGCTGCACTGTCATGTGCCTTTGGGTGTTGGATTCACAGAAACCATTGGTAAAATATTGGGATTACATGTATATTTATGTGATCGAATTGCACAGTGATGTAAAGACATGGATTCAAGAGCTTCTTCCATGCATATGTGTGTTGTGGAGGAAAATGTGACAGTGTAGTAAAAGAAGAATTTGGTTAGAGAGTGATGGCATCTTCATTGATGATAAATGGATTTCAGCTGTAGAGTACAGCTAGCTTCAAATGTTTTTGCATCCTGTGGGACTTATTTGTGACCTCCTGGACAATACCTCTCAATCATGATAATAAGTTGTCCAACCCAGACTAATAAGTATGTCCCATGTTGCTACAAAGACATGACTGATTCAGTGTAGCAGGACTCTAATGTTGGAAAATATGACGCACATATTTGTGGACTGCTTTACGTGCATTTGTTGGGCAGTACCATATATGTGACTACTTTTGAGAACCAGTGTTGTGTTGTAACATTCCTTGATAAGAAAAATTTGCACCTCCATGTTGAAAAAAATATGAGGTAATACCATTATACAGGAATATGCATATTTACCATACCTTTACTTTTAGTGTCAATACCTAGAAAGTGCATGTGCTGATGGCATCATGTGCTAGTGTTTGACAGGAAGTTGGCAAAGGGTTAAACATAAATCAGAAAATCATAGGTTGTAATTTAAAAATATATTTCTGAATGATTCAGAAAGTGTTATTGTGAGACTGTAAGAAACAGACTGCCTTCTATTTTGAGAAATCTTTCCTAAAAGTAAAGTTTTTAGAATGGGTTATTACTAAATACATTTCAATAAGATCCACATGAACCGTTAATCGAAATGTAAATTATTTTGTATTTTGCGTAGTTGGCTCATGTATTTTTTCGTGTCTGTAATAATTTCTATAATTTAGATAGCAGACATTGGTGTAGGACAATAACATCATAACGTTTGCCAGTACGTAATAGGGCTGAAGTCCATAAAGCTTCAGGGCTGATGGTGTCAGCATTCTTACAGTATAGTAATCGTCATTCTGGTTGTGCATCGCAATTTAAATATTGTCCAGCTGCATTGATAACATGATGGTACTTTTGAATGATGCTGAAATGGTCATAGAAGGCATTTTCTTGAATACTGCACAGTTGCACTGTTATAGCTCTTAACAGCGTCATTATTTTCATACAAATGGCTTTTCAGTGCTTGTGTCAGTTGTGGAAGTCAGGAAAAATTCCTGGAAGTAGATCAGGAATTATATGATCCATGTGGAAGGCCACTGACATAATTCTTTTGCCAGAAAATCTTGGATGGATAAATACATACGGTCTCACATTGTTGCGCAGGAGGAGAATACCACTTTTCCAATAGCCATAATTCAAGATGACAGTGAAAGTGTTCTAGCATTAATATTGCAAAACTGTCAACAATTTGCCCAGTGGTACACTGCACTTTTAAGAGGCTAGAATGGCAGTCAAAACAATGGCTTCATTTTGAGCAGCTGAGTGCAGACTATTTTGAGACAGATGAGACTGTTCCTTCCCAGTGATAATTGTGGGAACAGTTTACTTTTATTTCATACAGTCAGCCCAATTTCAAAATGAGTCTCCTGTTTCTATTTTGTCAGCTGTCACTGCACCAGTGTCATATTCAATTTAAGATCTTGAGTTATGAATTAATAAGTTATGTGTAGGTCCTTTGCCATTGCTTGACTTGAACAGTTTTAAGAATGGGATGGTAAGGATAAATCTTTTACAAAGGTTCAGTTTCATGCATTTGTACTGGAAGTAACACTTTCAGTTTTTTGTATGTAATGGAATGCCATTCTGATCCAATGCAAACCCCATCTTCTGCCAACTCTGCAGTAGCTGATGGAACAGTCAGCAGGATTCCAGTAGAGTATGAAGTGGAAGGATGTCCCAAACTGGCATCTTCCTCAATTGTCATGCTCTGTGAAAGTAATTATTATGTATGATTGATTGTTTTGCATCACCATGTGATTAGTATGATAGTTGTAGTTTTGGTAGCTCATCATCTTGAAGCATAACTTTGTGTTCTTGCTGTGTTCTTCCATCCATGTGACGAAGTGATGCATAGATGTGTACACATCAACACTCAACTGGAGAGAAACGAACCTGTCCAACTTGCATGGAAGTTGAGAAAAGGTGTTTAGTTTGCTGCTAATGTGTACATGAAGTCACATATTTTTAGGAGCCTCAGTCCTGGAACTTTATGGATGTAAATTATGCAGAAAAGGTATACACATGGATTGTACTCGTATCTCAAGTACAGTATTTGGATGAGGCTTTTGTAACACAAATTTTTACAGAAATGTTCAGTCAAAACTTCTCAAAACTGTATGATGAGATTGATTTTTTTGAAAGGCTTTTTACTTAAAGCTTGGTCACTGTTAGACAACAGTGTGTAACTGCACATTTTTGTACCACATTCATATGGATTTTCATGATTTTTGTGGAAATGTTCCAGTCCGACTAGCTACACTGCTGTCAGCCATCACAGCGATGCTGCTCCTCCCACGAACTAAGTACAGAGCAAAGCGATGTCTTGCAATCATGAGTGGTTGTCTTCTACACAGTGTAGTTACATGTTTTGCATTGTTGGTGTATATATGTTTGTTAGTGCATATCACATACGACAGGTTCAAAATTTTGGTGTGGAAGTAACGAAAACTGTTATTTTTTATGTAAGAAGAGAGATGAAAAGGTAAATTTTGATTGATTATAGTGGCAGGTGTGTGAATATGAGATCTGTTTGTAAGCTATGAAACAGTCATATGATAACTTGCAGAATATGGCCCTTGTAAGGGGCCCAGCTTAACATGGTATGTTTGGTGATCTTCCTTGCACGTTTTGGCAGATGTTACCTGGTAAAATGTATATCCAACTATAACATACTATATTGCTTGCAAGACAAAGTGAAAAGTAAGTATAGAGGAAAGTAATTAAATAAAAGTCCACACTATTGACCAATAAAAATAGACTGCAGCTAGTTGTTCAAGAGAAACTGGACTGTAGAAGCCCTGCTGGAACTGTAAACTTTATGGCTGTAAATATGAGGATATGCTACCTACCATATGACCATCTTGTACAGTTGCAAGTGTCTAACCTCCATAACTACAACTCTGGGAATATGCAGTTTTTACCACATGTTTACTATTGTAATAGTGATCTGTTAGTTTCTGCAGAAGATTGTAATTGGCAGTCATCTTTCAGTTTAAGCAAAACCACTTAATGTGTTCTCTTGTCCTTTGTGATGCCCACCCCCTGTTGTTTGTTTTTATTGGTATTTGATGAGTGTTTACATTTGAGATGAACCTCCTCATGCTATTTAGTATGGTTAAAAAGACAGACTAACAAGACTGGTAGTTAGTTAATTTTGCCTTACCATTTACTTGGAAAGACCACCATGTCACTTGCTTTATAATGTTGTTTCTGCAGGTACTGTTTCTTTTGTAATATCAATCCTGTATTATTCAAAACATTGAAGTTAAATTACTTTAATGTGCATTATACTCACCAACTGGTAACTGAAAGTTAGCCCCTGTCTGGATTTAAAATGATACTGTTGCGGACAGAGCAAAGTGAAAAGTGGATTGTGCATCATACATTTCAGAAAGTTCATGTCATATCAAATGTGAATTTTGCAAAAATATTGTCAGTGCACTTTATTTGGGGTGATACTTGAGTAGCTGAGTTAGTAGACTTTGAAAAGAGCTACAGCATTTATTTGAAACACCTTACAGTTTTCAGAACCAAATACATAAGTACACAGATTTTTAGAAACCGCTTTTTGGGCTTTGGTCTGTGAGTACTTATGTGTACTTGACCGTACAACTCTAGATTTCTTTCTACATGGTTTTAATACTCTCTTAATTACTACGTACACATTACTCAGCAGTGAGGTGGTCAGAATAGCATGGACTTATATACTATTGTAGTATTTTGGCTGATGTCCTTTTTCTGTTGGAATCTCGTATTTCCCGAATGTCAGAATGCTGATAAAGTCTGCACTGAAATCATTCAAAATAGAGGTACATATTACATTAGTATTGTGGTGTGGATCACATCCCATTAACTAGGTTTTATTATTTGTTTGCATAATTTTCAAGATGTGAAGGGACAGTGCAACTATTTTATGTGTTACAAGTGAAAAGACACACATTGTCACAGTTGGTGTATGTACACTATTTATCTTGTGGAATTTGGAAGGTTAAAGTTCTCATGAAACCAGGATTAAAATTTTGCTTGAAAACCAATATTATAGCAGGCCAGGTTTAGTGTGTAAATCTTTTAATGCTGTTTGATTGCCGTTTGTAGTCTCTGCAGTAAATCCCTTGTCAGTTTTTACATCCTTGCCACATATAAGCATTTGAAAACTGTTTTTAAACCCTCAGAAATTGTAAGACAAATGTAAGCAAAAAAAGTTAAGAAGTAACAGCAAGATAATGTATGTAATGAACAACGTCACATTTAAAATGTTATTTGTATTTGCTTATTATGTAAGTTCACATTAAAAAAAGGGGTAAAGGCTAAGTGATGCAAGAAGGTAATTGTATGGGCTTCAATCAGCCTTTATATTAAAAGAATGATTGACCTTTACCATCATTGTAGGATTCACCCATGTAATATACAGCTGTAAGTATTGTAATACAGATTTGATTATGACAGGTCAAAAAGTAGTTGAACTGTAACCATTAGTATGATTGAGGTAGTGTAAATTGATTAAATATTAAAAGCCAATAAATTTTTTAAGCCAAAACAGAAGTAGCATTTTGTGTGTTTCTTGCATGATTTCTGAAATTTGATAGTAACCAATATATTTAAAAAAAAAAAAAAAAAAAAGATGCAATATCCCACACTACGTGACCGGAGTGTTAGCAGAACTCAAGAGCCACTTGTCCTACTGCATAATTTGGTGCTACAGATATGCATATTAAAATCAGTAATGTTTCTTATTTTATTTTTTAATTCTGCGTGATCATCGTATTGTAACTGATGGCTTAACATGGACCTGGCACAACTCGTGTGAACCAGCCATTCGCCTAAGAGTGTCATCACCTTGCGCGTTGAAGTGGGGGGGGGGGGCAATGTACCTTACCCTAAGCAAACTAATTGGAATCTCGTGTATTTCCTCTCTCCTGGAGGTTACCCTCCAACTGTACGAGAGGGGGGGGGGGCATTTGTTTACCTTCCCCACTTTTCGTGTTAGCTGACCAACTGATCCATCCGTCCGGCAGCGTTTGGTGCGCGCGTGCCTGTATTACCCATTGTTGGTCTGAGGTGGTGGCCCTTGCGCAATCATTTTGGCACTAGCTGTGTCCATATTAGGCAGAACCGGTACTGCACTGCAACAAGACATCGACGACAGTATTCTCATGCTCTTCGCCTCGCAGGCCTGAAATCACGGACAACTTTCTTCACCGTTGGCTTTACGACACTAGTATATTTGGTACGCAGGAGTGAAATCTATTGACAAATTTCTGCTATCACAATGACCCATTACGGCGGACACGGCGATATGCTAGAGATACAATCGTATTCATTAGACTTTGTGCATCGTATAACACAGAAACAGTGACACTACGTTTGGAAGCCGACTCCGCTTCCGTTTTCAGGCAAGAAGCACCTTGTTTGTTGGACCCCTTGGGATAGCTTTATCTAAGCGGTCCAACAGATTAGGTTCTTCTTGCCTAAAGCCGGAAGCACAACTGGCGTCCGAAACGTAGTGTTTTAGTGTTAATGTATGTATTACACGATTGGCGGAGTCCTATCTGAACGTTATACACCATCGTCAAAATCTTACAGCGTTCAACGCCGTTTTCAGCAACTAAAGTTCTGATATCCGTGTCAAAATGCATGTGTTGACCTACCACAATGCATATATCTGTGCTGCAATGGCTGAAGAGAGATACGTAAGTGGTTGTGTTGACACGTCGATTGGTCGAATTTCTTGTTCAAATCGTACTTAGCAATAATATTTTGTGAATTAATATGGGAGGACAAAAATTTCAATACGATGAGAGTGGAGGAACATTCTTTTATTTCCTCCTCTCATTTCTTGCTCTGCTCTTACTTCCAGGGACGTATTATTGGTGGCCACGTAAAAGAAAACAAGGTAAGCATGGGGCATAACTGGGCTGCTTGAATTTTACTGTTGCAGTGTGATTATAAGCATCCTAAAGTCCTGTTTGAATAGTACACCTTGATCAGCTTAATGAAAGTTAGTGAACTGAAATATTTTGAATTCAATTGCCAAGTAATTAAATTAAGGTTAGTAATATGAATAACGGTTTTCAGATGTAGGTTAAATTCAGTAAGTAGCCGGCCACTCGTGAGCATGTATGTATTTGCCCGACATACAACGCAAATGTGGTATTTTTACACGTCAGTGCTCTGTACAGTTGAGTTTAGTTAAATGCCAGGATTTATTTAGTATTAATCTACTGAAAGTACTTCAGAATATGTTCAACTCTCCGAAGACTGAGGTTCATCGAAATTATACACAGTTTAATTTGTCCTTGTGGGTGCTTTTACAGTCTTAAGTTTTTTAGTTGTAAGTGCTTTTTAAATTAATATAAAGATGATTGCCCAATGTATTGGCCCTCCCACCTTCACCCCCAAGTTGTTTGTTTTTTGTGTAAGTAAATATTAAGTCTCCGGGTGCTTAAATACTTTACTGGTCACATGTCTTCTGATATAGAGGAGCACAAAGTATAGCGATATAATGATGTCAGCATATTTCCACCTGTCTGCAAATTCCACAGTTTCTTTTGATGTGCTAGGCCTGCCTTCTGTTACCTCGATTCCAAATGAGTGTTTCTCATTGCACCTCAGTCTGATAGCATGAACAGCCTTGAAATGTAATTATATTTTGTCTTTCAGATCCAGAAACTCTTGTAAAAGAATGTCAGTGTGATGGCTGTAAAAAGAAAAGTCTTTTAATTCAGTCCAATGAACCATGGAAGGGAACCAAACACCTATTTATGTAAGTGTATATAGACCTTTATTATATGCTGTTTTGTGACCGTGTCATACTGGTGTTGATCATTTCTGCAGACGTTCTGTTGTTTTGTCTAGACTTGATATGACATCATGTAATATTGCTACGGGACCTGTGATATTGTTGGTTCTAAATAATTTTTCCCTAACATAGAACGTGAAAAGTTTGAGCGTAGCTTTTGTTAGTGGTCCCCACCCAACTAGGTGTAACACCAGATGATGGACCAAGTACATGAAACCATTACTGTTAAATCTGCTTGCACTTTATTTGGATGGAAGTATGTATTGGCATACGTCTGGTATGTAACACTGTATAACAAACTTTTTTTTATGGTGAGGAGTTCTTTGCTTTTCAAGATAGACTCTGTCCCGTGGAGTTAGTTGTTTACATTCTGTAATGTAGGATTCAGTATGATACATCTTGTGAGACTGTGAAAAAGATGAAGCAAGAACACTTATTTTTGAGCAGAGATGATTTACATAACTTTATTTTAATTTGAAGTTTTGGAAAGGCAGTTACTGCTACTGTGCTTCCACATATCACATATTATGGTACTCAGAGCTATGTCAACAACTATATTTATTGAAGAGTGTTGTATTGTAAGCAACAGCATATAGAAGAAAGGTGTGAGATGGATTGCAGTATACTTGTTTTCTTTTATGTTTAAATTTGACTTCTTTAAACTATTAGTGACAAAATATATCAGCTTTTGGCATGTCAGCTAGTATTTGCACATTTAGAATTTGAACATTAGTGCAGAATTTTTTATTTTTATGTGTAAATGTAAAATTTGATTTGTGACAGAAAACTTGCTAGTTGCTTTAATTCCTTTTCTTGTTATGGACTTTCTGAAAATTGAAAGTAGACATTACAGTGCCCCGTTGTGCAGTCCAAACATTGATAGAGCATGTTTTCATGTAGTACACATCTTTCTTTATTGTATGGAGTAACAGTTCTATCCAAAATAGTAAAAACAGGTTGCCTTAATAGTGAAAGTTGAATCCATAGTAACATCCAACAATCATGTGTCTTTGTGTTACCTTTAAGTTTAATATCAAGTGGCAGTAAAGTAAATTACTGATAATAGATTAAATTGATAGGTGTAAGAATACACAGGATTCATTACTCTTTTTCTTTAACCCTTAGGCTACTAATGTCATATATATATATATATATGGAGTACATATTCTTGATGTTTCTAGATCACACACAATGACGCACCACAGTCGGTAGGACTCCTCTGGACGAGTGATCAGCTCGTCGCAGAGACCTCTACCTGACAAC
>Ga0268261_10004271_pt1 | contig 10688 bp, 5 predicted proteins | sample TergutNc150P1_FD_190353 | JGI IMG/M metagenome (GOLD analysis project Ga0268261, IMG submission 190353) | Nasutitermes corniger P1 segment gut microbial community from laboratory colony in Florida, USA - Nc150 P1 (SPAdes) (version 2) | ecosystem: Host-associated > Arthropoda: Insects > Digestive...
TATATATATATATATATATATATATATATATATATATATATATATATATGATATTCAGTGCCAAAAAGTTAAGATAAAACAAAGCAGTTGTGGCCTAGTCTAATATGCCATCCCACAATCTGCCTGGACAGACTGAGGAAATTCATGCAAAGCCTCAGTCGTTATACTGGATAACTTGGATTTGAATAAGGTAGCTCACACATAATATATATATATATATATATATATATATATATATATATATATATATATATATAATATTCAGTGCCAAACGATCAAGATGAAACAAAGCAGTTGTGGCCTAGTCTGATATACCATCCCAGAATCTGCCTGACAGACTGAGGAAATTCATGCAAAGCCTGAGTCATTATAGCTGGATAACTTGGATTTGAATAAGGTAGCTCACACATACAAAGCAGTGGTGCCACCAACACAACTACAACAACTGGAGTTTCGGTTTTTGGTTTGCTTGTGTGTGACTGCAATTAGAACACTTACCCTTCTTTAGAACGTCTGTGCCTACATCTGGTAACTGTGCATACACGACATCACCAAGAGCATCCTAAAAACAAACCATGCCATATTATACAAAATGCTGTAATTAAGTAACCTGAGGGTGAAAATCAAAATAATGGTTTCTGACCTATGAATGTCAATAAGTCTTATCATTTGATATATGAACTTTTACACATTTTTTTATGTTTTGTTGACCCTGCATCCCTGTATAATCTTGTAAATAAAGCCAACTTGGTGCACAATTAATTCTTAGTATATTTATCAATTTCTACATGTTTCGGGCAACTATGTGCCCATCATCAGGAGAAAAACTGTGTGGATGACTGTCTGGTATACATACCAAACAGTCATCCACATGGAATAACAAGTACCAAGTGTTGCATAAACATGGTTATTTCTCCTGATGATGGGCACAAAGTTGCCTGAAACATGTAAAGATTAACAAGCGTGATTCAAAAAAAATGGACTCAATTTTGTACATCTATATTTCCTGAATTATACAAGGTATGTGAATGATCTACATAACATTTGAAAGAGGAGGTCCTAAATTTTCAAATACCACCGTTAGAGCGCTCGTCTAGCATACAGCTGTGCAGCAGCGTCAGTTGAGAGCAAAATGGCTACTATGCAGCACAAGATTTTTTGTGTTCGTAAGTTCATTAAAACTGAGTCGGCGACTACTGTGCAGCGTGCGTTTCATCTTCGTTTCAACATTCAACCTCCAACGAGGAAGAGCATTTGTCGCTGGAATCACCAATTTGAATTCTGAATTATAGACTTACGAAACTGAGTCCATCTTTTTGAATCATGCTATACTACGAATAAATTGTGCACCAAGTTGGCTTTATTTACAAGAACTTTTGCACCTTTATCTCCTACTCTCCTCTTCCTGCAAGCCTGTCCATTTCATTTTATTTGGGCACGATCCTCATTCCTCTTCCACAATAATTTAGGGCAACATCGTTACAAGCATGTCGTGAACTGATGCTTACTCCAATTCATTGTATTTTTTGATGCAGACACAAATAGATCACTTTTGCATTTCCTTCACATAAAAACAATGAATGAAATACCAAAAAAATGGCAAATTCCACCTTCTTTGCACTAATTAGATAATGATTGCTATTGTTAGCTACTGTAATGTGCTACATGCTTGGATCTTTACCATTTATGTACATCGCATGCAGCTGTCAAACACAGCAGAAGGATTGTAGTTACTTTGAATGCAAAATGTGTAAAAGGTAAAGGTAAAGTGCACCCTAGTGCAGGCACTGAGGCTCTGTACAGGCCGTACGGCCCACAGGGGGAGTAGAGGTACAACTCTACCCTTTCTTGACCATGGCACTAGAAAGGGGTGAGGGGTCAGTGTCACATCCTGGCCGCTCTTCACCCCCAGGAAAGACCTGGTACCCACTGTACAGGAGGCTGGGTGGGCCCCAGGGCCGGTCTGGGAAGGTGCAGAAAATTTTGCCCCCACCGGGATTCAATTCCCGGACTGTCCAGCCCGTAGCCAGTCGCTATACCGACTACGCTACCCGGCCCGTGCAAACTATGTAGTCTGGTAGAAATGTACTGACATGTCAGGTCACTCTTCTGACTGACACATCTACCATGACGATGGAGGCAGCAGGTTTTCTGAAATGCTGGTACACGTCTAGCAAAATGTACAGCATTACATCCAGATAGAGAGCCATCTTCAGTTACAGTACTGTGACAACCTCAAATCTCACAAAAATAATATTCCCTTAATACAGAACTTGCTCAGGACAGGGACAGGTGGTCGGCATTTGTAAAGGCTGTAACAAACCCTTGGGTTCCATAAAATGTGGACAGAACACATTGCCTTCTGTTTAAACTGGCCATGTGGTACACAAAATAAATGGGAATTTAAACACCAATGGTGCTAGTCTTACTGACACCTGACAGGTTTGCATGGCCACCAGGACTGTGCAACTGACGACAGAAAGTCAGTAGGCACGACAGGCAATGTACACGTCACAATGTGGCATGTTCAAGTAACCACCGTTGCAGTGGAAATGCAAAAGAAACATTTTGTATTCTTTTCACATTACCTCATAAACAGTAAAAAATGCATTGAAGATGAAAGATTTGTTTTGATTTTCTCCATGACTTTGTCTAAAACATCTATTATTCAAAGATATCTGAGAGATATCATCAATGTGCATAGGCCTCCAAGTAACCAATATTCTTTTCAGATTTTAAAGAAATTTGAATTTTCTTGACTGGTTTTCAAGCAATCTTCGAATATCAAAATTCATGGAAACTGTCCAGCAGAAGCAGAGTTGTACCATGCAGATGGACTGACATTATGAAGCTAATAGGAGATATTCACAATGTTGCGAATGTGCCTAAAAAGGGAAAAGGATCCTATGTCAAGATGTTTAGCCAGGAAAAAGATATTGTATCTACAACATGATTACCAAATTCCACTCCCCCCCTCCAAAAAAATAAACAAGGTTCCTTCAGAGTTGTAAACAGTCTATACTATAAACCAACCTGTGCATAATGAGAGATTCCAACTGTGCCCGTCTTCCCATCAATTAAAACCCATTCATGTTTGTCAGTATACAAGCGTTCTGCAAAACAAAATTCACTTTAGGATTTGTAGGTCCGTGCATCTTCACACATTCAATTGAATAAACCAACTAAATGCAGCAATTAATTACAGGTTTATTGCTTGTCACTTAAATACAGCTCAACATGTTTCCGGCATCCTTATGCCCATTATCAGGAGCCTATCAACTGCAGCAGCAGCCTCTGGTTTACTGTAGGAACATGGTGGTAGCAGTGCTGTTGGTCGTGGTCAGTCCGGTTGTGTGACCAACAACCGGACCGACCACGACCAACAGCACTGCTACCACCACGGTCCTACGGTAAATCAGAGGCTGCTGCTGCAGTTGATAGGCTCCTGATGATGGGCATAAGGATGCCCGAAACATGTTCAGCTGTATTTAAATGACAAGCAATAAACCTGTAATTAATTGCTGCATCTAGTTGGTTGATTCATTCAAAATTCACTTATTTAGAAAGGGCAAAACTTTTAAAATGTACAGTTTCCACTGCTAGTATATGGTGATTTACACATGCCGGAAACTTGTAAAACAATTCAAGTGACATTGTCACATCAATTTCAGCATTCAGTATTTTGGACAGAACCTGCATTTACACTAGTTCTACACTACACCACATGTGAACATCCTTCCAGCAGAACTTTTCAAACTGCAATCAGAAGAAATGTGACCAAAACATAAAGAATTATATATGACCATACATGAAAGTACAAAATTTTTTAAAATGCTGAACAGAATACTAGAGTGAAAGTGTCACTAGTTGCTGTGTAGCAACTGATGTCACCTATTTTATGGTATGCAGTCCCATGCTGCTATGAGACTGAGCAATGCCACAGCAGGTGGTGTCTGGTTGCCATGCAGCAATGAGGCTAACAGAAGGTTCAGCTTTGGGTTGTATATCTTGTATCTTACAAAATGTAACTACCCAATGGCCTAATTAAGGAAAGGTATATATTTCTGGAGAAGCATGTCACAGGTCCTGGGGTTGTTGAAGAGCTCATATAATATATATATATATATATATATATATATATATATATATATATATATATCATTTTGTTTTAGAAACTCACCACTGAGTAACAGTGCTGTAAGTCGAAATACTACCTCAGAATTTCTAAATTGTTACAAAAATTAGCTCTCACTGGCTTGTTCTTCTTTATCCGTTTACAAATGGTCATAATATTTTATAACTCCGGTAATTAACATAGCTGTTTACCACTTAACAATAATCTGATGTTCCAGTGCTTTTGTATCGAAATGTGGACGGCACATACTCTAAACGAATTTAACACATACTGCATTGGTACACCTCTCTCTCTCTCTCATAACCTTTTTTCCCCCCCTAGTGCACTACCGCATGTCATACAGTATGTGTCTATTCCCAGTTTATGTCTTGCGTAATTATAACATCAGCCCTACATATAATAACAAATTCAACTGATACCAAAAATGTATACAAACCGGCATACGATGTAACGGTTGTACGTATAGTTCTGTAATGCTGGAGTATGCTGGGTGTTCTAACACTACTTCTATTCAATATACCCAGCATGAGGGAAGACCCAGAAGTTATATGTCTAAATTTCGTAACAATTTGCAGGCACACAGTCATTTTTATAATGCTTCTCTGTCTTATTTTACCGCAGCACGCGACGAGATCTACAAAGCACCACTTCACATTTAACGCTCGATGTGCAGGCCTACCGGTCCCGACTCACGTGACCAGAAACTAGTAAAGTTACAATGTGTCGTACAAGTACACTACGCGCCTACTAATATTTGCACTACCACAGCTCAGAGCAATATTTAAATATACAGGGAATAACAAACACTAACTACACCAAATAACATTCTCACATGTCGTATTTCCGCAAGTATTGCGCACTCCACCATGTTCACACATGACGTCATAAATTGCCGTAAGAGTCTAGATTACATTGTGTGGTAATGCTACAAGTTATTTTGGATGTTGCCTTTTCTCAGGACGAAAGTAATGTGCGTTGTTTCGGGGGCCACCAGCTCTTTCTCTGTTTTGTGGCAGAAACAGAGACTGCTTGTTATTAAGCCCTGTGTATAATTCAGCCTTGTAGAGTTACAGGCCTGGTGGCGATTACGTCCCAGACATGTGTTGTCCTTTCACCGTCAGGAAACAGAAAGGGTCTTCCATACGTTTTTGACGTATTATGTGGCCAAATGGGTGGTTACGGGCGCGTCGGTGTACCCCCAAAGGTGTCATAAACCTGGTAACTACAAAAATTACTCCTGCCATGAAAAGCTCTTGTATTAGAGTATGTCAACGTCGCTGTCAGTTCCCAGGGCGATACAGAATCGTCATACAAGGAGTGATGAGGAGCATTGGCAGCGCCTTTGTCCGTCATAAGGCCCACGTGGTCTGATTTCAGATTGAACCTGGATCGTAGCAACTAGAGGCCGGCGGGTAACCGCCCAAGCCATGGGACAACCACTCTCAAATCTCGTATTGTATTAATAAACGTAACAGGCTGAGCCGAAAGACATTTTTCCCACTAGTGAAAGTGGCGAGATGGCAGCCCAGAATACTGCCCAACCGAAGGGTCAGCAAAGAGTGAAGGGGTGGGGGATTTGAAACGGAATTAGTAAGTTATTGAAGTCTTAAGCAGCACATTGCCTATTGTAAAGTGGATCAAAAGGTCCTTTGCCAACATCCTGAATACCAGCCAGAAGAATCATCACTTGAGCCAAGTTACATGGTGAAGTGGAATGGCTAGGACCATTTGTTTATGACATTTCTAATTCTGACAGGCCAAATAATGTTTTGGGTGTTTATGATTTTGCATAAGAGTGTGATTTTACAATGGTGGAACTTGCAACTCCCATTAGAGCATATTTAATTGCACGTTATTATGTATGTGTGCAAGTGCTACAGAGATATGTACAAAATACATAACTGAATTCAGTGATACCACTTTCCTTCTGAAGCACAAAGTTGTTTTTGGCAAGATTAAGTAACAAGTAGATGGGAAACTTGACAACCATGTTTCTGATGACCTTCCTTTAGGGTCATCTCTACAGCACTTTAATCCATAGCTCTTATCTCTATGAAGCAATGTGAATTACACATTCTGTTTTTTTTTTTTTTGGAAGGTTACAGTTTTAGTACTGTAACAGAATAGTGAACATTCTCCTTGAAAATTACATGGCATGTGTAAACACATTCAAATTGTTTCAGAAATCTGGTAGCTGTTCCAAATTTCCAACCCCATACTTAAGGTAATCGATTAGAGAAAGAATTGCCAAGGGGAATAAAGGATTCTATGCAAATAAAACTCTTTTTAAAAGCAATTTGGTGTCCAGGAAATCCAAACTTAAGTTATATTGGTCAGTAATTGACCAATCATAGTTTATGGTTGTGAAACATGGGTCCTTAAAGAAAGTATTATACAGAGACTGTCAGTGTTTGAGAGGAAGATATTAAGGAAAATATTTGGGCCAACTAAAGAGGATAATGGTACTTGGAGGATTAAGACAAACAAGGAGCTGGATGAGTTAATAAACACTGGAACATAATAAATTATGTTAAAGCTCAAAGAATGAGTTGGTTTGGACAAATAAATAGAATACCTGAAAGCAGTATTGTAAAGAAAATATACATATCAAAAGCATTTACAAGTAGACCAGTAGGAAGGCCCAAGTCTCGATGGGAAGATGATGTTAGGAATTACTTGAAAAAGATGAAACTTATAAAACGGACGGAACAATTCCAAGATCGCCTCAAATGGAAAGTTATTGTTGAGAAAGCCAAAACTCTACCAGAGTTGTAGCGCAGAAGAAGAAGAAGAATATTTAAGGCAATCTGGTCTGTATTTGATCAGTGACATGATGTACAGAGACTGCAGTGAGATTACACCCAACACATTAAAATTTCTGCGGCTCACGATTCGTAGCAACAGTACACATACAAGCACATTACAAGTAACTATAACCATTTTGTTTACATACTGCTGCAAACTAAGTAACTCCATGGAGGACAGTCCTTCAGACGCTAATTGTTCTGCAATTATTCACAAAATTCCCTGCATGTTATGGACCAAAGTTTATCACTGTGCTCACAACAGCCCCTCATTTGCCTCTATCCAATATCAAGCTAATGCATTCCACAGCATCCCATGTTATTTCATTAAGATACATTTTAATATTATCCTACCATCTAGGCCTAGGTCTTCAAATTCCCCACCAAACTCCTGTGTGCATTTCTCTTCCCCATGCATGCCATAAGCCCCACATATCTCATCATCTTTGCTTTGATAACCCAAGTCATATTTGGAGGACAATATGTATCATGATGCTCCAATTTATGAAATCTCCTCCACTTCCATTACCTCATCCCTCTTAGGCACCCTGTTCTCTAACCTTAACAAAAGAATGTCAAACAAAATGTTGAATGTAATTGATTAATGAATGCTACGCCTCAATAATTACTACAGACGGTTTCATCACCCTTCTTATAAGTAAGAGTTGGCCGGGACAGCACCTCCCTACAGGCTGGATGGTCCAGGGATCAAATCCTGGTGGAAGTGAGATTTTCCGCTTGCATCCATACTGGCCTTGGGGGCCACCCAGCCTCCTGTACACTGGGTACTGTGTTTCTTTCCCAGGGGTAAAACAGACGGGGCGTGGCATTGAACACCTACCTGCATCTGGTGCTGAGGTTACAGAAAGAGTACAGCAATACCTCTACTCCCCCTCTGGGCATACATGGTCTGTTCTAGGGTGAACTTTACCTTTACATTACAATTAAGAATAAAGATTGACTCCTTGCACTGCTGGGGTAATTCTTCCTTCTTCCAAACAGAATCACAAACTAAGTTTATCAACCTGAGAATGGGTTGTTCTACTTCCTATTCAGCTGGAATTTGATCAAGACCTGGTGATTTATATTGCTTCAATTTCAAATAGCCATCTCAGCTCAGCTGTATATCTGCCTAATATCATTAATCCCATGTACACTAGATAACTCACAAAGTGACACCTCCACACCTATTCAGAACAATACATGTACTGGAACTTGAAACTGACTACTGACCATTGTCTCGGTCAAGTAACTATAACACTACTCTCATCTTTATGGCATGGTACCTAATTAATTCGGTGTGTAGGGCTGACAACCTTACCACCTTTGTGTGCCGATTGTCTTGAAATCTGGGAGCCTCAGCCTCCTGGAACACTCCGGGCCTGTCCAGGTCTGTAATGGGATTGCTTTACTTTTACCTAATTAATTATGTAGATTGAAGAATTCAGACCACACATTCCTCCACAAAGTATCTTCATCTAATTACTTCAATAATGTGGGGATCATATGTGAAAGGCATAAAATCACTATCCTAAAACAACCACAACTTTTATTTGAGGTAAACAGTTCAGGCAACCTCTCCAGTACACATCACCATACTGAATGCAGAATGCATTCGAAATGTGATGGCACGTGCGCAGAAACCAGATTTCGTCTTTCGGCGAAATGGACGAGTCCATTTAAATCGGCAGGAGGGGTCAGTTCAGTCGCCTACTGGCAGCCGAGATGTGCGCATCAGCCGTAGTAGTGCTGGATACACCATGTTCCGAGGTAGTGTGAAGGGTACTGGATACCCACTCCATTCGCCAGTTTCCCCTTCACTTCCTCTCCCGTGCATCACCATGTGCCATCACGTTTCAAATGGACTCTAACAATGTACTGCACCAATCACAACAAACAATTTTGCCAAAGTGAAGATGGAAACAATTAACATAAAAAAATAACAGAAACTTTTCATCAATTTATTGAGGTTTTCCTTCTTTCTGTATTATTCAATGGTCAGTTTAAATAAGCAAATATCATTGTACGTCACATCCAAAGGTAAAAAAGCACTCACGTTACTAGCAATATTCTAATGATGACCCTAGTCTTATTACAGCTCGAATATGAGATTCCTTGAATAACCATAAAAGTTACACTGCTCTCAATAAATAACTTGAATCAGCTAAAGTGTAAAAGTAAATCAAATTTCAGTATCATTTCATGGCCTAAACAAGACAACTTTCAATTGGGATACTGATTTCAAACAGTCATGGTGTATATCCAAAAGAATGTGGACATTGAAACAAGGACTGATACACTCTTGTGACATCAGAGATTCTAACAACAGTGAGCATCATGATTATGGCATCCTTGGATGTGATGCTTTGTTGTTCTTAGAAGCAAAGGAACCTCCTACCCCTGTATCATGGTCAGCTTTATAAAATATAGGTAAATGGAATGATGTCCACATTAACCTTTTAAAGACGAGGCGCAGACTGCTTTATTTAAAGACCCAGTCCGTACCGCGCTGTAAACACCTTCCATCTTGGATATAAAAACCGATCAGTCTATGCTGTAAGTGGCACAAGTCGCTGTTTGTTCTCAGATAAATACAAAACACATAAATACAGTGTGGGCAGAGCATACAGTTGTTGAATGTTAAACCTTTTGGTGTATCACGTAACCAGTAGGCTTTAAAGGGTTAATGCACAAAATACGGGCCTTTCAACATTGTTGGGATTAATTACAGCCATGTTGCTTGAAAAGCTGACAGTTATATAGATGTTCCAGAGATTTCCTGCTACTATGATTATTATCTAAGTAACATTTGCGTACTGGCCTTTAAACAAATTACATCTTATTTGTACTTGAAATATCAATGGACTCTGTTTTCAGTACAGGTCTCAGGACAGAAATGTTTGGCTCAAGCCGTTGCTCTTCTGAGACATTATGTGGTATAGGATGGTAGTTAAGTATTGTTTTGGGACTAACAGGTTGACCTAAACTCTTGGTAACCAACTACAAACTGGCACCACGTAACATTCTAGCAGAGTGAAGCCCTCAAATGCACCACAGAATTACTCTGAAGTCTTGCATGTGAGGTTCAGCAACCCTATGGGCTGTGCTACAGTTAAGAAAATAAATATAAGAAAACAAGACTTCCTTGAAGGCCCAAGAAAGTAAATAATTTACTGAGTATAGAGGCAGACACATTTCAGGGCCAAAATTTTATGAGAAGGGTGATTTTCAATACGAGAACTATGACAATGAAATGGTTTAAGAGATTCTAATGCCAACAACGTATGATTGTTTTGAACCTGTCTTGCAGTGGTGCTTGCAGGCAGTCCAGCTGAACACATGTTGTGATTTGTCAATACTAATACCCTTAGCCACTTCCTACCCACCACCTTAAGAACTTACTTTTCAAAATTCAGTGCAACCTTTGGTGAAGCCCACCTTCTGGAATTTAAAGGGGGGAAAAAAAAAAAAAAACTGACTTCCAGATCTTGTAACAGTTCTGGCTCAATCACAACCATTTTTCCTTGTTTGTTGATGTAAGTCCTAGTGATACACTCTTCCACCAAGGAAGTTCAACAATTTGTGACATGCTTGAAAAAAGTGTCGCTCCAAAATAACAACATGAAATTGTTGCATTTGAGCTACAGGGACAATAAAAACTTAAAAACTAAAAATTTGTTATTTTTGATGATGATACATACACAAATGTTTTAAACATGACACTATTTTCACACTGTACAGAATGGGGG
>Ga0268261_10004272_pt1 | contig 10686 bp, 5 predicted proteins | sample TergutNc150P1_FD_190353 | JGI IMG/M metagenome (GOLD analysis project Ga0268261, IMG submission 190353) | Nasutitermes corniger P1 segment gut microbial community from laboratory colony in Florida, USA - Nc150 P1 (SPAdes) (version 2) | ecosystem: Host-associated > Arthropoda: Insects > Digestive...
TCTCTGCGACGAGCTGATCACTCGTCCAGAGGAGTCCTACCGACTGTGCTGCGTCGTTGTGTGTGATCTAGAAACATCAAGAATAGGTGCTCCATATATGTACAACGTTAGGCTCCTAAGGGTTAATGAGAGAGTAGTAATTTACTTTGATTTTACAGCTTTAAAATAAGTTACTGAATTAAATATAGATATAGACAAATCCTGCAGGCTCCAGTCTTCAAGCAATGTATACAAACTAAAAAGTAATTCATGCATTTTAAACCTCTTTACCCATGCAAAATGAAGACAGGTTATAAAGACTGCAGACATACTTATATATCAATTTTGTTGCAACAGTAAACAGGCTGGCTAGAGGTGACACAACCAATATCATCATGCCACATTTAACATCATGACATGGCACAACACAGCTACTTACTAGTATCTTTTCGTTCTGCAACTTTGGTCCTGTCGCCTCTGACCTTAGCTCCTTGCACCCCATTCACCGATTTGGCAGGTTTGGGTTTCGTGGCATGGTGGGATTTGCCTTCTTCAACTTTAAAGGGAACAGAACTACTTTTCGGACGGGAAGGACCGGTAGTAGATAAGGAGGCTAGAAAAAGGTGAGAAGCATGTTGTTAAAACTCCCCAAATGTCCACGGCTGTCAGGAGCTAAGACCAGTACATGACTCCGATATAAGCGAGCTCACACCAACGCATCTCAGTTCTGGATATGAAAAACTTCACTAATGTCTATTGTAATTCTGGAGGTCCATTTGTTAATGAATTTATCCCTGGTGAAGGATATTAACAGGAACCAAAGGTATCACTACTATGATACAACCACCGTACGAAAATAAAATTTCAATTTGTGCCACTTTTCAATCATTCCATTGAGGACCAGACATTTGTTTCTGTATTTGACATTTACTCAAACCAGCAAATTAAGTTTTATATTACAGAAGATGTAAATTATTCAAAATTTTCATCTTTATTTTACTATTTTTGTTGTCATCAGCATATGACACTGATGATAACAGCTGCTCTTGTAATTCCATAGGTGTGGCATTACTTTAGTATTCCTTCAACTATATCAGTAGAGTCCATTCTTGCAGAGATTCTGAATACAAAAAGTTTTGGTAGACAACAATATAAACACAAGAATTTAGAGAACAAAGCATATGAAGTGAGAATAAATCTCAGATTATGATACAAAATGAAATGATCTGAAATTTTTAAATATATGGAGAACAAACAGACAAATCAAATAATCTCTTTCTCATCCATGTTCATTTTCACAACCTTGCAAATATTTTTCACCAGGGGAATCTATTCTAATACAAGAAAAGCTGGGAAAAATAAAACCCACTACATTCAAGCAAAATTAGTTCTGAACCTGGCAAAAAAAAAAAAAAAAGATAGTGACGAGCAGATCCAACACAATCCAGTGGTATCAACCCAATTATGTAGCATATGGCAAGGATGCACAACAAAGAGTGTGCAGGTAAGTGAAAGTTACTTCCCATGAAATTATTGTTATGGTTGGTAAAAATTCATAAATTCAGTTTGAAAACACAGTGTAAATTCTGTTACTGTATGTGTAAATTTTCCCACTCAGCTGTAAAATTTTTGAAATGTAAGCCAGAGCTACTGGTGCATTTGTTTAACATTACTGAACATTCTGCAGTTGACTGAATGCAGATGAAAATGACTAGCCATTGAATTGGAACAAAACTGTCATTTGTAGTCTGCTAACACAAAAAAAACCTCAAAAACTCATTGACATATGGACTGTAATATATTTAAGATGGGTAAGAAAGTAGCATGCTACACAGGAAACACAACGCTCATGACACTGAAAATTCAGGCTGGAAGAAGTCTAAGATTTTGTTAACTCCAACCACATTGTCCAGCTGAAAATCAATTTTCCGTTCCAATTTCAGTAAATAAATACCATTCTCTGAACTGCATCCTTGACGACTCTGCTTGCAAGTCCCAATGACATAAACAGTTGAATTCAGTTCCTATTGGAGTCACTAAAGCAAAATAAAAATATTTTACTGCTCCTTTTAGCTAAATTAAATTTAAGACCCTATCTTGTAACTACAATTATTCGAAAACAAAAGAAATGTTCCTCAAACTGCACAGAGAATGGCAGGCACACAGTTACATTGTTACAATTCATATTCAAACAGGAACAATTTACTCTGTTTTTATCCAACATGAAGCATATCATGTAACTTCACACAGTATTGGTACATTAGATTTACTGTTATTAGCATTTATGGAGATTTATAAATAATTCCACTTTATATAATACTGCGATACAACCCGGAAGGTCACAGGTTTGATTCCTGATGATGTCATTGGAATTTTTCATTGACTTCATCCTTCCAACCACACTATGGCCCTGGGGTCAACTCAGCCTCTAACAAAAGTGAGTGTCAGGAATACTTCCAGATGGCCTGTGTGTAGGGCTGACCTTACCACCTTTACATGCCAAATGCCTGCAAAACTGGAACCCTCTAGGCCTTTCCAGGCACATACAGGGATTCCTTTACCTTTGCTTTCTATAATCTCGTAATATTTAGCTTTCATTAAACCCTAAAATCTCCTTTTCTCGAACTGTAAAATACCTTACTGAGATATCACAATTATAATAATATACAGGTAATGACAGATTTATACAACAGTGTCGACAATTGACATGTGTTTCCACAATGTGGCTCTTCAAATACAAATTCAGTAATATTATATCTGGTGTCAGCACTTTACCATAAAATTTAGGGTAAGATTTAAAAAAAAAAAATTCATGGCATGTAAAAACAACACAAGCAAATTTTGAGGCTACAGACATGCTGTAAGCATGTGAAAAGTAACATTGTGGTTTAGGTATTTCCAAGTAGGTTTCAAATTTGAGACTGCCTGGATACAATATACTTTGGTGCATGTACTTCTCTCTCTTCAGCAAGCACAAGTCAGGATAGTTGCAGGCCACAACCTCAGGCATAAGCCACAAGAGGCAGTGGGAGGGATTAAAACATCACTCAACAAAAACTGTTGCTTGACACACAGAATTCATCATCAAAAATTTCTTTGCTTACACAAAAGAACATGATTCAATGGTTGGATTTTTTTTTTCATGTTTTATGGTTTGTTACTTTTTACAGAAATACAATATACTAGTAAATGTTAATCACTAATATTAATTCTATATGAAATGCATTGTTTGTGATAAAGTGGCAGGCAACTGACGCAGTGTAACACATTTCAGTCTACTGCTGATATTAAAAGTGACGCTGTAGTATTAACTCATTTTGTTTCAACAGTTAACATGAAAATGACTCCATAGGCCTCACTAAAAGTAAAAAAAGAAATGATTAAATCTTTATAATTTGTTATAAGCAGATTTAATAACGGTACCGATTTTCCTGATTAGTGTTGGAATTGTTTATTAATTTATTTATTGATGAAAATCTGACAAGAGACCAGTGTTATCTCAAATTATATTCCTTCAGTAGGTTTGGGTTCTCAAATATCACACACAATTCCACTTGATGCTTTTCTCAGTCCAGCGTTTCTGGATTTACTTAATGATTGGAGCTGGGATATTGTAGCCAGTATAACAGCTAGCCTATGGGCTGGACAACCGGGATATCACATTGCAGTTCCTGGCAAGATGAAAATTATTCTCCTCACCAAAGCACCAAGACCGGCTCTGGGACCCCATCCAACTTCCTACTCAATGGGTACTGGGGGGCTCTTTCCTTGGGGGTAAAGCAGCTGGGGTGTGAAGCTGAACACTCACCTCCATCTAATGCCAAGGTTTAAGAGTAAGCTGAGCTGTACATCTAAACCCCATATGACTTGACGTTATTAATCAATGTAATTTTGCAAATCAGCAAAGATTCAGTACAATTTAACCCTTTAAATGCCAAATTAAATCCCATCTGCCATTTGCTGGCATTATTAGGAGCTCACCATATTCTCCACGTTAGCAGGATAAGGGTTAATGTTCATCTCCTCTTGGCCAAAAGAAGCAACAGGGCAGCATGGGGGGGGGGGACAAAAAAAAGACATACCAAGTAAGCTAGTCTCTCACTATGTGGAAACAACATAATAGTAGGATGTAAAAGAAGAGAACAAGAATGATTTACAATTTCTTTAGAATATCAACATCTACAGCAGCAGGGATTTTAATATTCTCAGAACTCTGGTTTCTGTTTCAAATAATTAAGTATTTTGATCCTTAAATTTTGGTTGATACATTTTGTATTTCATGCCGCACAATAAACAATACATGATCACTACATCGCGGCACACAAAGTACAGAAATCTGTTACATCTCTGACATACAAAACTCTAAAATAACATTAACCCTTACCCTGCTAATGTGGAGAATAGGGTGAGCTCCTAATAATGCCAGTGAATGGCAGATGGGATTTAACTTGGCGTTTAAAGGGTTAATACTTTGACAAGATTCTAGCAGAACTGGACGCATGTGGTCCATTTGACACAGTTTATCAGCATCACAGTTTTATAAAAGCACAAAATATGGACCTTTCTGACTTTCAAAACAGACAAAAAATGTTGTGGTCAAAACACTATTAGAATAACACCAAACCTGGTGAATTTCTTACATTTAATCACTGATGCACCTTTGACCCATACCTTTGGAGCTCTTTTGTTTAACCCCAGTCTGAATCTGCAGTTTATTCAACAAGCAGGGTTTCTGCTGGGATAGATGAGAGGCATGCACAAGATGGTTACCAGTTTCAGTGATAGGGCAGAAGCCCTCTCCCTTCTGTTCTATTATGATCTGGTTTCTAATAAGGGCATTATATAAATAGTATATCACCACAGTAAAAAAAAATTTAGTGATTTCAGGCTTCTGCAATGGTATACCTGAGACCTGCACTCTTTTGGAGTTTCATGGAGTGTAGAATGGTAGTTTCTTACCAAACTTTCAAGATAACCTATTGGTCCCATTTCCAAAGGTCATACAGTCCAAGAAGAATTCTGGGATCACTTTTCTATAGGAAATGGTGTGGGTGGTGATTGGTTCTGAAAGATTGTGATACCAGCCAATAGGGTTAGTGGAGCATGAGGGATGTGGAAGGGAGGAATGAAACTACCATTCTATGCTGCATTAGATCCCAAAAAACCGCAAATCTCAAGAAAGTTTCAAATATTCTTGACTATAGCTCTACAATCTTACATGTAACATTGGGCAGGGATCATCTATTGAGGATCCAGGATACTGGTGCATGCCTGCAGGTACATGAAACATCCCAGTTCATTATAATGTCTGATGGGTGTACTAAAGTCTTTTACATGCTACCTCTTTTGAACAAGACCCACCTCACTTTACAAAAGTCCACAAGAACAGAAGGCAGATGGTCATCAAGATCTCCTGTGAAATTAAATAATTTTTGCTACCAATGTCTCACATATAGCCTGTATGGGTTGTACCAAAAACATGTGTGACAGAGAAGGGAAATGCTGTATCAATGGAACATTCATTTCAAGATGGGCGTAAACACATTTACATAGCAACTGTTGACAGGCTCATCCAACTGGTGACCTAAAAATAATACTACACAACATACAACACCTGGTAAAACATCTCACACCTGCACAGCACATTCTGGAAGCTAAGAACTTTCACAAGGAAAACCACATCAAATCTAAATCAGTGCCTCCCAAACTTCATTCTTCTCTGAATATGTAATTAACCAGCATGTAACCAAAAAGAATTATTTAATGCCGTATGCATAGCTGAAACAGTGTATCTCATAATCAAATACTCATTAAGGATTTTCTGTTATCCCTGTTATGAATGGGTTTATGGTGCAAGTTTGGGATACACCATTCTAAGTAACTAAAAAATTAGGAATCAAGCTGTAATATAAATAAACAAACAAAACAAATTAACTGCAATAAGAATGTCATCATATGGAACATAGGAGAGAGGAAACACATTTATAGACATTCTCAAGGTGGGATATCTGACTGAATAAAACACAGTCTATAATTCTTTACACTAAATTCACCAGCATTTCTGTTATCATCAGCATTATCATCAACTACTGTTTTGCCACTATAATCATAATCATCATCATCACCAATATATTAATCACCACAAACAAGTTAATTTCAATTTCTTTCACCCAAAAGAAGAATGTAAGAAACAACATACAGAAACATTTCAAGATAAAATATCATGCAAACAATCATTGCAAACTAGCAGTGATATTTATGCTACCTATTCTCTGGTGTGAATGGAACAACTAGCTTTACATCGACTCTTGTGAACCTGGTCTACTTTAGAATGATACAAAACTGAGGAGTGGAATGTAGTTCAAAGAACATAACAATTCAAAATATTACAACTGGCATGATCCTATAACTATAGCTCATCTGGATTACTAGATGGCAAGAGAGGTACACCTGAGAACTGAGCTCTTCTGGGTTATTATGTAGCGAGTAGTGGTAATTTCTTACTGACGTTTCAGGACACACTATTGGTCCCATCCTCAGGGTTAAAGAATCCAAAAGCCTGAAATCATGCAAAGGTACACCTTCTCTTCACAAACCCAATTTCAAAAATAATCACATTGAGTCTAATACCGGCCAAAGTAAAATCTTCCTGAAAAACATTTAATGGGAAGTTTCTAAATGAATGTTGTTTAAATGAATGCAGTGATATTAATTCTTGTAGAAGAATTTATTTAGAAATTTAAGAACAAAGGCAGTAAATTTTTACCAGTTCAGTTATTAACACATAAAATACAGTCCCCAACTGAATGTACAAGCCATTTGTGCCACTGTTCTTAAATTCAATTAAAATATGAATTAAAATGTTTTAACATTACAGCTGCAGTATGATCACTGACTTTCATAACAACAAAACTGAATATACTGAAATGTGACTCTTGATATAAACCAACCTCAGTCTTTCAAATGCAACATATGTGCTACAGAAAACGTTTAATATGCATTATAATGTTAACTATAGCACTCAATCAGCTTGTTTACCATTTGGGCTTGTTTAGAGAGACAATTATTTACTCCCATTTAGTATCTATTTTAAGGTAGACCAGAACACATGAGTAAATGTTTGGGATGTCACATTTTGTCCTTCAAATGCATACAGCAAGAGTACCCACTACATAGTCCAGTTAGTGGGCTAAACAAACTTCACATAAGCATGTATATAGTAACCAACATATCACATTACCCCCATAAAAATAAAATACCAAAGCCTAAATTACACATTGTGATCATACCAACACAAGTAAGCAAAACTACATGATTTTGTTCGTTATAAATCATTAAGTATAAGAACTATATTCGAGGTTCTCAAACCAGTGTTGATGAAGATTCAAGTCACATCATATCTCAAAAGACTTTAACCTTCAGTATATGGGCTATGTGGCACTCCTGTCCTCAGTGATCGTATCATGCATCCTACCATGCACAATCATCTTAAAGAAAACAAAGAATTATATAATTATTCTACAAATGTTTATTGCATATCAAAGTGTGGATGTTAGCATAAACTATACAACATTTATACCAACTGACTGCACAAATATTTATCAATAACTATTTGTTATTTCATAATACTTCTACATCTTTCGGCCCATGATGACCGTCTTCTGGAACAGCTTAGTTGCAGAGGAATAAACTAAGCTCTCCCTGAAGGTGGCCACCATGAGACATAACATGTAAGAGAAGTATTTTGAAATAACAATAGTTCTTTATAAACATTTGTGCAATTAGTTGGTATATATATATATATATATATATATATATATATATATATATATATATATTGTACAGTTAAACATCTGCACGGAACATGTGTAACATTGAGTCTCTATAAAATTTGAACTGAAAGGCAAAAGCAATAACTGCTGAAGAAAAGCTGTTCAACTCTACCTAGCTAATTACTTCAGCAAAAAGGTTGTGTTATGTGCTTATGGTTTCTATTTTTAAGTAGTAACAAAATGTGGGAAGTGTAACTAGTTCCTAGCCTGTGTCACTCTATTAGCCTGACAATTGAATATAAAGCTACTAATAATAAGGTGCACAGAGGGTGGTGCACACTGGGGGACTTCCAACAAGGCTAATAAATCCATGAAACTGTAAACATAGAACATGCCAGTTGGGAATGTGTGCATTACTTCATCATATTAATCATCACAATAATCAATATTCCATCATCCTCTGTTGCTGGGCTGGTACAGAAAGAGTCTGATGAATGTTTTTTTGCATCAAATAGCAAATGTTACTAGCAAAATGGTGAAGTCTAATTATAATACCATTCTAAGCTTTAAAACAGTGGCTACAGTGAACGGAAATGTAAGACAAAAAGGATCGATAAAGTGTATTACTCTGATGATCAGATTCATTTTGTTTATTTTCACTGCTGCATTTGATTTATATTAAGTTTTAATAATCAGTTCCCTCACCACTCATGCATACACAAATTTTAATGGCACATTTTAGTCATATAATGTTATAGAGATTTGCTTTTTATTGAAAATGGTTTATGTGTTGTTTCAGATAATTAAAAATACATACACCAATTTGCCACTCTAAGAGTACAGCTGACTGTGTGATAGTAAAAATAATACAGTAAATTCATTATGAAGAATGGGAATGAGTTCAGAAAGTAAAACTTCATTGGTACTTATAATATTTAAGATATTGTTTTGAACAGCAAATCATAAATTCTCTGCCCTGCTAGTTCACTATATATATATATATATATATATATACATACATACATGTTCCCCGCTGCATCAATGGACTACACATTAAGTACCATACTATTTTATTTGGTATGCTTCCTCATATTAGTATATTATATTTATCATCATATCCTGCTGGCTTTCTTGCACTATGATTGAACAAGTACTGTAAGAAATATTTTGTTTCATTAATTTTGAGACTGAACCTTGACTGTAAGTACTAAACATTAACAAGTTATATCTCCCAGTGACATGAAATAAATGACCTTTTCTACTATAGCACTTTTAGAACCATTCAGGCTTGTTTAGTCTTCCAAAGGCGTTTTTTTTTAGTGTACTGTTTAATGACTCTGTCCCTTGCTGAGATTGTATAGTGTCAAAGCATATAAAAATAAATATAGATACTATGGAACAAAATACAAAAATTCGCAACCGTAACACATGGCACAATTTGGGTCTCCACACTCAGTTTTGCAGAACTACCCCATTAGGGGCTTTTGTGCCATGGTAAAAAAGTAAAAAACATATAGGAGATGTTACAGAACATGTAAACAAATATGATATGACATACATAAATCTTCAGCACTTTTTATCAAATACATTATCACATATGTAACCTTGAAATCATGACTTGACTGATGTGTTCTATGCCAACAACTTGGCACAAAGGATGAAGTTTCTGACTGAATCAGCAAGGAGCATCAGTGGAAAGATGACGACAGGAGAAGTATGAAGTACTCGGAGTAAAACCTGTCCCCAGTGCCACTTCATCAACCACAAATCCCATACAAAAAGGCCTGGGATCGAACCAGGGCCTCTGCGGTGATGAACTGGTGAATAACTACCTGAGCCATGGCATGGCCTTTCATCACACATTCCAATTAACTGCAAATTTTGTGGTCTTAGCACGAAACCAGATATACAAAAAACACGCTACCTTCACATCAAAATGTTCATGTGCAGCAACTAGTAATCACAGCAAAACACTACAGTAGTATGACTGGTGGAACCAAGCCTATAAATTCAAGACAAATTATTCACCTTACTGGATCATTCTTGAATATAATTTTCTGAGGTTAGGTGGCACTACACAGTGCAGAAAAATTTACATTCAGCAATTCAATACTGACTACCAGTAAGGATAATTATTGTCATAATCATCATCATCATCAGCAGCAGCAGCATTATATTAACTCAGTTCACAGAACAGCAACATTGTAAAACAAATGTGTTTACTGTAGTTATTATGTGTTCCCTCAATCTGACATTAGTCCCAGATATTGGATTTTTAATTCAGAGCATGTCATGATTTCTTTTCTGTACCAACATAGCACTGGAGGACTAAACTATGCAAAAGCTGAGTACTTGTGTTCTAAAAATTCAGATGGTATATGAGTAACCCAGCATAAACAATGACTTCACTTTTAGCCTCAAACACAAACCAGTCAAAATACTGAATAAGACAGAAATCATAAAAAGGTCAGTTAAAAGTTCATGAAGAGAAATATTTTAAGCCACTACATGAGGGAAGGAAAATATATAATTTTACAATTTGTTTACCTAGTTTTCTAATGGAAATTCCACAATGTCACTGACATTACCTGCAGACAGACCTACAGCTGCTGTTACAATGGTAGGAACAGCAACAGGACTGGAATTACATTCTGTGTAAATAAGAAAAGAAATTTTTGCTTAACCTGCAGAAAAACTGATCCAAATCCTGATGTTCCACCTAAAAATATATGTAAAAAAAATTAATTTGAAACAATCCGATGGCATAATAGACCTTCAAGGCCATTGCTTTATTAAGAGATAGTACATCCTAACAATCACCTTAGAAAGAAAGAAGTTAAAAAGAAATTTGTTAAGTACCTTTATCTACAAATGGAGAAATATTATTTCTTCACCATGCAAAAGGTGTACCCAGAATTTTTCGCTTGGGGGGGGG
>Ga0268261_10004273_pt1 | contig 10683 bp, 6 predicted proteins | sample TergutNc150P1_FD_190353 | JGI IMG/M metagenome (GOLD analysis project Ga0268261, IMG submission 190353) | Nasutitermes corniger P1 segment gut microbial community from laboratory colony in Florida, USA - Nc150 P1 (SPAdes) (version 2) | ecosystem: Host-associated > Arthropoda: Insects > Digestive...
TTACTTTGTAATACATATTTATGTGCCTAGATTAATTCATCTTTATGTTACTTTGTAATTATTATGACAAATGCATTGCACACTCTGTGTAATTTATATCATTATGACTGCTTCCATATCTGTAAAGATCTGATGGAGGGTGAAAATAAACATGAATATGAATACGTAAGTACAACATCTATACAAGCCACAGAAAATTGTGAGATGGTACTAACAATAGGATCTCACTTTCAAATGTAAGATGTAACCAATTATTAAACCTTTACTGAAAGAATTTATTGTTAAGAATAACTAGAGTATATGGAAATATAAAACACTGCATATTCTGTGCACCCAGTTCAATTATTACATATTACACACAGGGCTACATAATACTTTCTCTTTCTTATTGAGGGAACAACAACAAGGCTTTTGACTGTGTCAACCACAGTACCTGACTGACAAAACTGAAGTTTTATGATATAACAGGCAAAGCTTATAAACTAATTAAATCTTATTTGGAAAATAGACACCAGAGAATAACTGTAAATTATAAATGTTTTAATTTCTCTTCTAGCTGGGGAGTAATAAATCATGGAGACCCTCAAGGATCTGTACTTGGGCCATTGCTTTTTTACTCTACATTAATGACCTGACAAAAATTACAAACAATAAAGATAACAATATCAAATCCAAATTAATCCTTTTTGCAGATGATACAGATCTAATCGTTACTAACCCCAATTCCACTGAATTCATAAAAGATATTATTACGACAATTAAGAATATAAATGTATGGTTTAAAACTAACTTATTATCATTAAACCCCAATAAAACCAACTTCATGAATTTTATAACTAAGATTAGCTCTTGTATTGATGGGAACCTTGGCTATGATGATACATTAATTTCCAACACTTCAAACTTAAAATTTTTCTGACTAATAATTGATGATACACTTACATGGATAAGTTACATAGAAGTTATTGCACCAAAATCAAATGCAGCTTGTTTTGCAGTTACAGTGGTTAAACCTTATATGACACGTGACACCTTCAAAATTATACACTATTCCTATTTTCATTCAATTATGAACTATGGTTTAATATTCTGGGGGAAATTCCTCATACAGCAACAGTATATTTAAAATACAAAAGAGGATTACCAGAATTATAATGGGTGCTGGAAAACAAAGATTCCTGTAGAGAACTCTTTAAAATACTACATATCTTACCATTACGATCTCAGTGTATACTGTTGCCTGTTTTTTGTGGTTAACAATAAAAATAAATTTAAGATAAATTCTCAGATTCATAGCACCAATACTAGAATTAACTCTAACCTCTTTCAAGCTCTGTCACATTTAACTACTTACCAAAACGGACCTTACTACCTTGGCATCAAGGCATTTACTGGACTCCCTCCTCATTTCAGGGATGCTTCTCATAATATCAAAATATTTAAATCATCGTTAAAAAGTTTTCGGCATCAGAAATTCATGTTATAGAATAGATGAATATTTTAAATACAAAGAAAATTTAGCCAACAGTTGTAAGATATACTGGCTTTTATATAAATTTCATTCATTTAATGACAGTGTAGATGCATGTTTTAATATAAAAGATTAAGTTTATACATAATTTTAACGCACTGTATTAAAATTCATTTAGTTTATGGAACAATTAAGATTATCATGGATCTTTCTTTAAATTTTATTATGGCAGATATTATACTATTAAATAAATTGTATTGGTTTCTGATCTTTGTAAGTTTTGCAATGCTCACATTGTTTTGTTAGTTTATTGAATTTATTTTATGAAAAAATGTATAAAAATCTAATAAGATTTCATTTTTATGTACATAATGACTAGTTCTATATTTTTCCTGATATAGAAACACTATAAGTTTCTTATGTATGTTGACAAATTCTACATCCAATGGTTTGTTACCTATTATGGACCTCTGAATGTATATTTATTTATTTATATAAGAGTAGAGGAATAAATGAGTACATCCCACACAGGCAAGTAAAATAAGCTGTTCCTATCCATGCCGTGAAGGCATACAGAGGAAGTAGAGGTACAGATCCAGTCATTCATAAATTTGGCATACCCCTGCTGCTGTAACCCTGGGAAAAGAACCAGCAAAACCCACTGAATAGGAAACTTGGTGAGCCCCACAACCAGTCTGGACACACTGGAGCGAAGGAAAATCCCTTGCCCCTATCAGGGATTAAACCCTAAATCATCTGGCCCACAGCCTAGTTATTATACCAACTACACTGTCCCAGCTCCAGCCAAAAAGGGAAGACCACTGAGGCATTAGGCTTAGTCACAAAATAAACAAAAAGTTGTAGATATCAAAAGTTTGTAGAAATCTTTATCAAAAATGGGGTTTTGTATCTACTTGTGGAATTATTCACTTATTATGAACACATTACCATTAAAAATTTACTCAAATTTAGATCACACTATATAGTGAAAGCATCCCTTTGTGACCCAGTGATAAACACAACTTTAATGCAGAGAAATCTGAAAACTAACACTATCTGTCACATAACAATTTCTAATGTTTAAAAACTGAAAGTACTCATAATACATGAGGTTCTCATGGCGTGTTCTTCAAGATATGTTATACCATGTTGTCTAGAAAATATGTATCACTGTTTCAGAGAAATATGTTGCCACCATCTTCAACATGGATAATGAGTCATCACATTCCTCTGGAACATTGTTATTTAACTACCAAACTATTTGACTCACCTAAAGACAGACGGTGATACATTTACTTCTCCGATCTTTTGAACCACACCACACACTTACAGAAAAAAAAAAAAAAAGATCAGTTCTCCTTAGTGTATGAAGAGGGTCATGGTGTATATAAAATGTTGCCTGTGCTAATTTTTGGATATCATATTGCAACACTAAACATATGTTCTATATTGGTACAGATGCCATAAGTAAAGATGTCTGCTGACCCATTTCCATTTCTGTACAATGGACACTTCCTGCCTTACCTGCAGGTTCATGCATTGTAGTTCCACCTGTTCATGGAAGAATTACTGGGGCAAACCATCATGCCCCACAGTGTAGGTCTCCCACTTATTTGTGGAAGCACCTGCATAGGCACTAGCATTGATAAACACTATCCACCTAGATATCATGGGATACAAAATGTACTTCAGTTGCACTTCTTACACTTTTTAAAATTAACTGTTGCTTTCATTTTAATTATGTATGAACTGAGAGTTATGCACATGCTAATGAAGAGAGTGATGAAATTAGAAGAGCATCCAGATGGTGGAAGACATAGTAGATCATTTCTTTGCAATCAAACATTTCATAGAAAGATGCTTCAAATATAAGCAGGAGATGAAAGCTGTCATGGTATTGGACAAGGAGGTGTATAAGGCCATGCATAAGATACTAAAGCAATCAAAGATCACCTATTTCTTCATGTCTTCTGTCTGCCTCTCTACAACACACTCTATATCATTAGATCACCCTGACAACTTTCTGCCAGAAACATCAATATCATTGCAATCAGCACCAACACCAATGGTTTTGTGCTTGTCAATGATTTACATATCATCATAATTTGTAAGACTGTTGTTCCCCTAAACCACATTTCCCATAAGGTCTTAACTCTGCCCTTTGCAGCATTTTTCAGGAACGTAACTCCTGTAAATGGAAACAGTCTGCCTTAATCCTATAAAGATGTACAGTACAAAAAGAACCAGTTCTTGTAAAAATAATCATGGACACTGTTATACATACATCTTCAGCTAAAGTGCAAATTTAGACAAGAAATGTATGAGAAAAAAAATTAATTCAGGTACTTCCAGTATTGAAGCATAAATTTTAAAGCTTTTTTACATTTTTATCCAAACAATATGTACAATTTATTGCAATAAACTGTACGGTTCTGTGGCAGAATAATACTGAATAAAGGTCTCATCAATTTTTAGCAATCACCTGATTTAGTACCTACAGCAAGAAAAAACAAGGTCAGAAAAAAAAGCATTGCTAAACCCCCTGGCAACATGGATGAAGGTATGCAAGGTCTTAGGGCAAGCATATACTATCAGTAAAAGCTGGTATTATACTTGGAAGCGGAATCCCCCCCCACATTATGTTCATATGATAAAAAAGTCTTGCTGATGCCCCATTCAAGGAAGCATAGCACATTTTCAAAGATTCATAACCTGAAACATAATTTCCAAGTTTGAACAAGCCAAACAACATGCACATAACCAATAGTATAATAAATTAAAATACTGTAACAACCTGCATGCCTGCAGCTGGTGTTAATGGTTCTTGCAATAATTATGTACAGCATGCTGATGTGGTTAGTGGAAACTGTGGATTCTTCAAAAAATGACACATCCCTGCCTCTTCCTACTCTTCTCTATGACAAGTTTTAACCCACACCATCAGGATCTCATGACACTAATGACATAACCATACTTACTGTCTGTTTCAACTACTGGGCCCTCTGGGTATTGTGAATAATTTGCCAGTTCCTGAAACAATGTTAATTCAGCATGGTGGACTAAAATGTCTGCAGCTATATAGTGAAGATCTATGGGTAAAATTAATATTAATAATAGAACAAAAATAACAGAATGTAGTTTTCAGTGTTTTCCAAAATTAAGATACAACTTAAATTAAAAGCAATGTACTAACCACACTTCCGAATACTTCCCGAAGGTATGGGGCATTTTAGGGTAACAGGAAAATACAACTTATATTCAAAGCACTAGTACTTGTTAAAACATGATTTTTAACACAAATACTTTTAACTTTTACAGTTATTTACACAGCAATTTGTGACGAAGGTAATCATTCAAACATTTATATGTGACAATTATTCAAGAGGTTTGAAAAAGTTAATAAAAATTCTAAAAACTAAATAACAACATCGTGTAAAGAAGCCACTTTTCCATAATATTATGACACAATTACTTCTTTATTATAAAAGTTACAATTTAAAACTTCCATTTCTGAGTGCTCTCCAATATTTTGAATTTCTCAAATTATACTAACCATTTTCATCAATTTTAGGTTCATCTGGCATCTTTTCAAAATCTGCTAGCTCCTGGAAACAAAACATAAAGCAAAGGGAAAGAAATTAACAGAAGAATAAAAACAAACCAAGCAAATTTATTTCTGGACATAAAAAATAGTTATAAAAAGGATGAGGATATATACAAACAAAAGGAAGACAGGTACAGCAACTACAAAATTTAAGAAAACATGCAATTAAATTATTTAACAAATTCAGTAAATAATTTATTGAATAAATGCTGTTATAAGTTTACTGTTTTATATTATACAATACACGCAGGAAAAATGTCAAGTTTTGTGACTGGTGTAAATGACTGTACTTAAGGCTTCATCCTTTCTGCCCATTGTTGAATGCCATGCCAGTCCTGTCTGGTGTATGTAATCCAGCACAAAGTGCTAGTTTCCAGTAAAAGTTATCACTTATATCACTACCAACATGTGTCAGCAAACAGGCTAGATGACAGGAAGGGAATATTGGGGTTTACATGTCAATGGGAAGTGTAACAGCTTGAGGGAAATTTGAAGTGGAAAGATCCATGGGATGTCTCTCACAAGCTGCATTATGTGTACTGTCATGGTCAAGGTAAAAAACTTCATCTGATTTGTAAGAATTTTACTGTTTGGCTTGACAACGAAAATACTTTTCGATTTTACAGGAGACTGTGGGAGCAGTATAACTGATTTTGAAACAGTAAAGAAGAGATTAAATAAAGATCATCAATTTTGGAAACAGCATGAGTCGCAGTCCTCTACAAACAGTGTTACCAACCAGAATATAAAACCACAGACTAGACAGGCTACTTATCTTACAAACTTCTGTTGTATAGTGCTCTCCAGTCCCCTTGGTCTGATTCAAGAGTGATATGTTTATTGTGCAAAAGTGATCTATGTTCACACAGGTTCACTGCTGTGATGCCATGTCATAAAAGAAAACCAATTCATCAGCAGTCATGTATATTCATAAGGCTTTCATAAAAATAAAAGTCATCATTTTTGTTCAGTTTAATTTAGGAAACACCTGAGCAAAGACTGGGTACTTTCAGTAGTAACAAAATTAGAAAAAACAGAAGGCAATATATTTATGCACCAAACAAATGGGTCTATTTGATTGTAAAGAACACCTTCAATAAAATAAAACATATACTAATCAAGAAGAATATATTTAGTGCCACAAAATAATGTCCTGTGCAGAAAACACAACAAACTTGCCTGTATCAGTCTCCGAATTTCTTTGCAATCTTCACGTCTGGCTTCTCTGATAGTGAATCCAATCATTATTAAACAGGCTGATTTACCTTCTTTGAATGAGTTTACTTAAATATTGTTATTCGCTGACCATATTATTGTACCTGGAAAACAATACATCAAAATCACAAGTAGAAGTGCAATAAGCATTTCATCACGAAGTTGAAGAATGGCTGTCAGTTGGTTATTAGAAAATTTTGCAATTCTGCATCAATCGTTAAATACACAAAGAATTACTAAGTATAATGCAACAATTACAAGAACGGAATCAGAAGTGGCTTGGGAGTAAAGCGACCGCGGGGTGAAACTGATTACTACAACTGGTTCTGCATCTACGAATACATGGAACAGGGCCTTCGATTCTCCATAGGTCTGTACGGAATTGTGGTTCATTATCAGCACCACCAACCTCATCCGTCTGGCGACATTTCGTCGACAGAACAACCCATTACAAGCTACTTACCTCACGTTCCTACTTCGCAGCACCACGGATTAAATATTTCACGTTACATACATAGGCACTCCTACATGCACTTATTTAATCCATCCTACAGCTTTAACGGCTACTGAATATGAAACAAATCCAAGAAGAAACTTCTTGAACCTTAAAGATAGGCCTGAAAACTTGTCCCGAAACGTCGGTAAAGAATCGCCACTATGCGCTGCGTAATATCTCAGACAACCGCAAATTTCATCTCCATAGACAATCATAGCATCCTTCGGTCTTTGGAATTTGTTACAAAACACAGTTGACAAATTAGTCGCGTGGGTGTCTACTGCTGTAACAGCAGTTGCAGTGGTACTTTTTCGCGCACATACCGCGTCCAGAGAATTTTCTTTTGGGATTATAGCGTAATATGGCTATCTTGTCCATCGATGTGTGTAGTGAATGCATTCGGCACTGAATTGTCATTTGTGCATCTAAGGAGAGACTTTCTTTTCAACTTTTTAGTCAGTAACATGTACCCAGCCAGTTTTTGTAGATGAAACAGTAACAAAACAATATGACTTCCAGGACAGATAAACTGGGAATGTCTCTAGGTACGTACATGTTAATATTCTGCAGTGATTAGCAGAATGTGGTAAGTGGATGTATTGGATGGAAACGGAATATCCTCTGCGCCGCAGGTTTGATCTTGTAGGATGTAACGCTGTGTCGATGTGCGAATATATGTGCATCAGTTTGGTAGGGTTCAATTCTAAATCAGTAACACTTTTTGTACGTTATAGAGGTGTATCCATTATTTAGTTTCCAGTTGTTTCTTGCCAAATAGTATAAGATTACAGTTTTATAAAATGTGACGCCATGTAGTTTGGTAGATTTGTACTGTTATTTCGGAGGAACCTGCTGCCCCCTTCTGCGTGGTAGAAGAATATTCTTAACGAATTATAATGCCAAAGATCATTTTTCAGGTAATAACCGAACCGTTTGCAATGTGTTATTAGCGAACGTCTCGAAGGAGAGCTGTATGATTAATGGATCCTAATTTAAGAGCAAACATATCAGTACAGTGGTAATATAACCTGAATTTGTGCCCTGCTATTATATCTTGGCTTAAAAGAATCTTTGGAGTGTGCAGCAGACATTTGTATAAGAAAATGGCATGATTGTCCCATGTTGCCAACACACATACAGACCTGGTTTATCCACAACAGACCCAAGCCTAACCTTGCTTATATGCACAAACCCAAAGTCTAAACTTGTCTATATGATACATTTTTGTTACGCATATCTAGGGTGACAACTCTGACTTAAACACCCTCTGATCTCGTGTTGAGAATTTTGTATGATGCCAAGTGGCAGCAACATACAAACTGGGTCACAAAATGCTGGCATTTCCATGTTCACTTATATTGCAGTTGATAAAGAAATAAAAGTGCCTCAGTGAATGATGAATTATAAACAGCGAAGCATAAGGCCAAAAATAAATGTTGACACATCGGTGTATTTGACACTGAAAAGAGGGTTGTTCATGTAAATTAAGGATCTTCATATTTAAAAAGTTAAATTTGTCCCTGTCACTGTCATGAAGGAATACTGGGAGGTGGAGCTATAGATCCATTGACAGTCATTGTCACACCAGGACCACTTTTCCTCCAGGAAAGAATGCCAGTACCCATTGAACAGGGAGCTGGGTGGACCCCAGAACCATACTGGATGTTGCAGAGAAGAGGAAAACCTTTTGCTTCTACTGAGTGGTGCACTTGAGAACATTGTGCTAGTAGCCATGTCTCTGTGCTGACTGTGCTAACTGAGCTCTGTTTCGTATAATTTAAACATAATTTAATAATTTCTGAGTCTTATTTTCTGTATTTCAGATGAGATTATAAAGATGAATAGGAAGAAGCCAGTATCAGGCTCAGGGAGTGTTGTATCTAGAGCAACTCAGCAGTCGCGAGGCAGACGCATTGGTAAGGGCAAGAAAAATTACCAGAGTAATGTAAGTGCTGTTGCAGTTCAAGGAAGATTTCAAGGTCAAGGAGGGAGGTTTCATCAGGTATCTGCTTTTTCATTGTGTTATATGTTCTTAGAGATTCATGGCATCTAAAATTACCAGTGGAGTGGTGTTAATATGATATTAATAATGTATTTAAATTAATACAGTACATCACATTGTTTGTGAACTTTTATTAACCACATGTAGAGTTGTGTGAAGTATATAATTCACTTAAAAATCTTTGCATTTAAAAAAATGCTCCTTGAGTGTATGTTCTGTATTGATTGTTGTATGAGTGTATTCCATTTATGATACACAGTTACAAGTTGGTAATACAGTAGCATGAAAAATTGTCATTATAGTCATATTCATGTTTGGCTACATAAATATCACATCAAGAATGAAATGTGTAATTTTGGGGATGTCATTTTAACTATTGTCAGTGTGGGAGTCATAAAAATATTTATATACTATCTGTGAGTCCATCATATTGGGAAATTAGAACTTTTTACCCCAGTGAGAAACTATCGGACAGGCTTGATAATAAAGATAATTCCTACATGGTGCATCACAAGTAGGATAGAGTGAACTGAGTGGACGTGGCATCTCATCTGAATGTTATTAAAGAATTGTGGTGGCCGTAATGGTGTATTGAGATACATAATTTGTGATTATATTTACAGAAATGTAATGTCACTGCCATTTGGCTCATTGTTTGCCATTCATGTTATTGAAATCTTGAAATGAAAAATACCACAGTACAAATGACTGTCTTGAAAGTTTCACACCAAATAACAGTTTTGTTCGACCAAAGTGATGTGAACAGAACACTTTACACCCCCACCCCCCTATTACTTTCTGTTAAGGTAACTTTGAGGAAAGGAATTGTAGTAAGTCTTTCAAGGGCTGTGGGGCCATATTAATACTTATTAAAAACAAATGAGATGTCAGGGTCTGCCTTTAACAAGTGCCATTATGAAAGATTTAAAGGGCCTCTTATTTGAATGGATTCTTTGCAATACCTAGACGTATCTGGCTGAGAACAGAATGCAGTAGGAGCTACTGGGAGTGATAACAAACTTTTGGATTGCATGAAAGATTTTACTCAGTCCCACCAGGTAAATGCTGAGAGAGTACCTGAAATTAGCCCACAACTGCTTCATTTGACATACCTTCCAGTACATTATTCAGTAGACATCATATCTGATACTATATAATCTCAGGTACTGACAGTGTAATCATTAAATAAACAACCATAAATAAATAAATATTTTATTATATGGCTGAATTTTAAATATAAATTTATCATAAAATACTCCTGACATTAAGATTGCAGTAAATCATGAAATATGAAATGAAGTTAGCACATTGTGGACGGGTGACGCAAATCTGCGTTTTTTAACACGCGCTTGGTTTCCACGCACATAACACTTAATTACGCAATACATGGAGCCTGTCTCCAAATGGTCCTGCTGACGGATGTTTATAGAAACGTGACCTTACTCCGAATTAATGATCTGTGATAAATATAGAGAACAAACAGCTCTTTATTTTCCTCTGTTGCTTCACTCTGCATTTAGTCAGTGTTCAGACTGCAACCACTTTACACCCATGACGGAAAGAGGTAGTTCTTACGAGAAAAAATATCTTACAGAAGATGAAATTTCAGCGGAATTGTTGGCGGACACATTATCTGATGTTCCTGACGACGCTGATAGTGACAGTGAAAATGACAGTGACTCTTCTATTATTGGAAGTACACAAAACAAAGTTGTGCATCCTTTACCGAGTTACAGTGACAGTGAACAAAGTGCAAACGAAAGTGACGATGACGATGAAACACTAGATTCGGCGGTTTCCACATGGGTAAAAACAGATAAAACACCAAATTTAGGGCCATTTACCGGAAACCCAGGGGTGAAACAAATTCCCTCTGACCCGACGAAAGTATCACA
>Ga0268261_10004274_pt1 | contig 10682 bp, 9 predicted proteins | sample TergutNc150P1_FD_190353 | JGI IMG/M metagenome (GOLD analysis project Ga0268261, IMG submission 190353) | Nasutitermes corniger P1 segment gut microbial community from laboratory colony in Florida, USA - Nc150 P1 (SPAdes) (version 2) | ecosystem: Host-associated > Arthropoda: Insects > Digestive...
AAATCCAGTCAAAGCCATTCCAAACGGCATTGCCACTGCCAGCTTCGCTTTCATTTGAAGAATCTGCCGGGGAGGCTTGGGTGCTACCCGGATCTACCGTAGGGGTGTAAAGCAATTGCCCGCCGGGCACCAAGGCGATGGTGGCCAGCCCAGCGCACACCCCGACCACGCGCAGGTTTGGCCTCCCGCTGGCTGCGCCAACGGACAAAGGCGCTAACGCACCTCGCCCGCTCGCTTCGCTGCTGCTCGGTCCGCGCCGCGACTTGGCTACGCCGTTACTTCGCACCATCGTGAACCCCATACATCCATGCGCCACGCCTAAACGCCACGCCAGACACTTAATAAATTTCTAAAACCTATCTTGGCACGATGTAGCCTCCCAACGTGGGAGCCATGCTGTCCGTTTTATTGCAATTTGAGCAACAAAGCGGGGCCGCCAAGTTTAATCCCAGCGGCCCCCGCCCTATCTGTGTTTTGTTAGGTGATGAAGCTATATAGCTTCATCACCTCTCTCTCCAGTGCGTACTCGCACGACATCGTCGATGGGAGTGACCCAAACCTTGCCATCGCCGATGGTGCCAGTGCGGGCGGCTACCACAATAACGTTGACCGCGTTTTGCGCTTGGTCATCGGGCACTACTACCTCAAGGCGAGTTTTGTTAATCAAATTAACTTGGTGCTCTGCCCCGCGGTAAACCTCGGTGTGGCCCTTTTGGCGCCCAAAGCCAGCAGCCTCGGAGAGCGTCATCCGGGTGATGCCCACATCTTCTAAGGCTTGGCGCACAATTTCGAAGCGTTGGGGCTGAATAACGGCGGTAATCAATTTAGCCATTGTTTACCCCCGTTCCGGCCCCTACGGTTTCCACGCGTTCGGCAGGGATGTGCTCCACGAATACCTTGGGGTGAAGTACATCATCGGGCGTGCCAGCATTTTGGGCCGCACGCAGGCGGTCTGCCACAGTGGACAGGTGGTAGCTCGAAGTGTGCGCAATGGCGCTGCGACCGGTGGACTCGTAGGCGGTTTCACCGTGTTGAGCCAAGTCAATGCCGTTGATCTCTTCTTCTTCAGCCACGCGCCAGCCCATTAGCTTGCCCAGTACCGTGGCGATAACCCACGTCATAGCGAAGGCGAATACCACGGCGATGATGGCCGCGAGCACCTGGGTGCCCAACTGGCGCAGACCGCCGCCGTAGAACAGGCCCGGCAAAGCACCTTCGGGGTACATGGACCAGTTAATGCCGTCGGTGGCGAACAGACCGATCAGAATGGTACCGATCAAACCACCAACAAGGTGAACGCCAACTACGTCCAGCGAATCGTCATAACCGAACTTGTACTTGAGGCCCACGGCCAGCGCGCAAACTACACCGGCAATGGCGCCGATGGCAATGGCGCCAGCGGTTTGCACGGTACCGGCGGCAGGGGTAATGGCAACTAGACCAGCTACGATGCCCGATGCAGCACCGAGAGAGGTGCCGTGCTCATCGCGAATGCGCTCTACCAGCATCCAGGCCAGCATTGCGGCGGCAGCCGAGAGCAAGGTGTTAACCCAAGCGCGGCCTGCGGTGCCATCGGCGGCCAGTTCTGAACCAGCGTTGAAGCCGAACCAACCGAACCACAACAAACCAGCGCCGAGCATTACGAAGGGCAGATGGTGGGGGCGCATGGATTCGGTGCCAAAGCCACGGCGGCGGCCAGTTACCAGGGCCAAGGCAAGTGCAGAAGCGCCAGCGCCGATGTGAACTACTAGACCACCAGCGATGTCAATCGGCATGCCGATGTTGTTAACAAACCAGCCATCGCTGAGAATACCGCCACCCCAGACCCAGTGGGCCAAGGGGATGTAAACCAACGACACCCAAATCAGGGAGAACACCAGCCAAGTACCAAAGCGCACGCGGTCAGCAATGGCGCCAGCTACTAGCGCCACCGAAATCATGGCGAAGGTGGCTTGGAAGCCCACCCACACCAGCGCCGGTACGCCGGATTCAGCAGTGGGGCTGGTGGCATCGGCCACGTTCAAGCCGAAGAACTCACTGGGGCTACCGATTAGGCCGTGCCAACTAGTGCCGAACGCGGTGGAGTAACCCCACAGCGCCCAAACCAAGGCGGCTACGCCGGCGGCGCCCATTACCATCATCAACATGTTGAGTACGCTCTTGCCGCGCACCATACCGCCGTAGAAGAAGGCGACAGCGGGCGTCATGAGCAGCACCATTGAGGCAGATACTAAGAGCCAGGCAGTATTGCCTGGGTCCATCACAAACTGTTCCATGGGTCAAAACTTAAACCCGCCTCTGGACAACTTCACGCGGGCTTTACCGCCATCGGGCAACGATGTCATTTATAGTTGCATGTCACGGCACTTAAGTTTGACTACACCCCCCCTTAATGTGAACTGCATCACACCTCAATTTTGGCGTGTCCTGTTATGGGAGTCCGCTCCTTCCGAAGGTTATTCCATTCGCTCGGACAGCGGCTTCGGTGCTCGCCTCGTCCGAGGCTCCGCTCTTGCCGAACTCGCTCGGTGAAACAACCTCTTCCGTCGCTGCTAGAGTGGCTTACATGCCAACGCCTACGCCCGATGCTGCTGAGTTGTCGCTGCAAAAAGTGCGCGACGGGGCTAACGCCTTGGCAAAAGCGGCGTTGCGCGAGGTTAACCAGGTGTGCCCTTGGTATGGCGAATTGCCGCGCCAGGATCGGCAGTATGTGGACTTAGTGATCCGGGCTGGTATCAACTCATTTGTGCAGTGGTTTGCTGTGCAGTCAATTTCTGGCCGCGATGGCACTGGTGTGGCTGCCCCGGCGGGGGTAAGGGAGATGTTCGATGCTGCCCCGGTTGAGTTAACTAAAACTATATCGCTGAGCCAAACGTTGGAGTTGACCAGGGTAATTGTCGGCGTCATCGAACGGGAAACTGACGCCGTGGCGGTGGCTGGCCAAGAGCGCGAAGTGCGTGAGGCGGCGCTGCAATTTAGCCGCGATGTGGCGTTTAGTGCGGCTGAGGTTTATGCCCAGGCGGCCGAATTGCGCGGGGCGTGGGATGCGCGGTTGCAAGCCCAAGCGTTGGATGCACTGGTGGATGGCGAGGCGCCGGAGAAGTTGATTGCGCATTTCCGGGCGTTGAGTTGGAACACTAAAACGCCCGTGACGGTGCTGGTTGGGGCGCCTCCGCCAGAGTTTTCTGAGTCGGCAATGATTGCTTTGCGGCGCAAATTGCAGGGTGTTCCGGGCAATGCTTTGGTTGGATTATCGGGTGATTTATTGGTTCTGGTATATTCGGCATCGGCCAGCGATGATGCGGCCAAACGAGGCCGTGGCGCGAACGGTGAACGCACTGCTGGGCGCCAGCCTCGATTAGGACTTCCGGTTGCTGCAGCCAACGCGTCCGCTGCCGGGCGCAATGCGGCTACCACTTTACTTGAGCGCGCTACGAAAGGTTACGTTAATGGAGTCAGTGGAAAAAAGGCCAGCAATAGCCTCGAATTGCCCGCAGGAGTGCCCGCTCCTCCAGCGCAACTCTTAGAACTTTTTGGCCCTGGGCCGCTGGTTATTGGGCCATTAGCGCCCTCGATTGCTGAAGCAGGGGCTTCTGTGGCTGCTGCTTTATCGGCTTGGCGGGCCTCACGCGGTTGGGCGGCTGCACCGCGTCCGGTTTTGGCCTCGGACTTGTTGCCGGAGCGGGCTTTGCTGGGCGATGAGGCTGCTCGCGCAACGTTGGTGGATGAGGTTTATGCGCCCATTGCCCGGGGCCGCAATTTGTTGGAGACTCTGGCGGCTTATTTGGAAAACGGGCGCTCGTTGGAGGCTGCCGCGCGTGACCTGGATATTCACGTCAATACCGCCCGGTATCGCCTCAACAACATCGCCGAGCTAACTGGCTGGGACCCCCTAAACCCCCGCGAAGCCTACGTTTTGCAAACTGCATTAACCCTGGGTGCATTGCAGTAATCCCACTCAAAAAGTTCGACAACTTCGCAATAAAATTGCAACGAAACTGCAATGCAACTTGTACCGTAATCATTTGCCTTAGCGCTATAGGGCGCAAATGGTGCATCGCAATCAGCGTGCCATTTGGGTACCTTTACGGAATCATCTTGGCCGTTCCCGGGCATTCTATCTTCTGGAGCCGGCAGTGGCCATTGCGATTTCCCGCTGTTGCAATTCAGCTAGCAATTCGGAATTTTCCGGGGTGGGATTGGTATCCGGGTTTTGCGTTATCCATTCAGAATCTTGGCTGAGTGCGGAACGAGCATCGTTATATTCGCGTAAAATTATGTCGCTAGCTTCCCATTGCCGGTCAATTCATAACGCTCAAAACCAGCATCGGCCATACAGATTGACCATAACCTATCAGCATCGGATCCTCCAGCACAGCCCCCCAAAACCAGCGGCACCGCAATAGCGGCAACAAAACCAAACCAAGCCCGAATCACCTTCACACCCCAATATTCCCACCAACTCCCTCTCCGTTTCCAAAAACTCAAAATTGGCAGAATCTGATTAACTTGACTGCCTTTTTACCCGGAAACGCAGGTATACTGGGCAGGGATTAGAGAGGTGATGAGTGGATGTGTCTTTCGGCTGACGAGATATTTATGCTGGCACTTATTCGGTCAACTCCGGAAGGCGTGCAAGGCGCTAGCGATATTCGCCTACGCAGCCGCTACCGTTTTTCGGAAACCGAAGCACAAGCCGCGCTTGACAAGCTCTTTGATAGCGGTTATCTAGTTAAGCAACCGAAAATCGCTATGGTTGACCAGAAAACTGTAAAAAGGGAGTTCTTTAGCTTGTCGCCAAAAGCCTGGATGGACTCTGAGCTTAGCTGCGAGATCAACGTCCTTGGGCTCCCTATATCCTCATTAGTATGGGCAGACCCAACGGATCGAATACCCGAGCGTTTTCATCACTACTTTTGGAATAGCAACCCAAAAGAACTTGATTTAAATAATGATGGCACATATATTGCTTTACGATTATTTGAAGCGGCAAATAACTTCGAAGCGGAAACTTGGGCGCTGAAAAACGTCCCACGAGAGAAACTTCTTGGCATTCTAGCGATCCGAGATGTAGACCCAAAGATTAAACGGGTTATTGAGGTATATTGCCGTGACTAGGTTTTCAACTACTCATCAAGAAATCTGGCAGAAAGTTGCCGCGTTGATTCACAGCGATGGCCGGCCCTGGATGTTGGGCGGGGGCACAGGCCTGGCTGAGTACCTAGACCACAGAGACTCCGAAGATATTGATCTATTTCTCCACCAAGATTTCGATGCAGAAGCACTTGCCCGCTGGTTGCAAGGCCACAACGTGCTCGTAACAGCTATCGAGATTAATACGGTTAAGGGTTATCTCGATTCGACAAAAATCGAGTTTCTTGGAATCCCCGAATTGCAGTTGCTTGAACCTCCCACCGTTATCCGCGGTATTCCAGTAATGGCTCCGATAGATATCCTTGCAACTAAAATCCACGCAATTACCCACCGCGCCAAACTACGTGATTATGTAGATTTGATGGAATCGGACAGAAGCGAACTATTGCGTTTGGAAGCTATTATCGAGGCTGCAATAACAAAGTACAACGTTATCAACCCAAATGGACTCGTATCCCAGGTCAATCGTACTCTGTTGTATCTAGACGATATAGATGAAGACCCCATCGGTAACTACGCCAAAGAAGCCGTAGCTAAATATTGGGAACAACGTCTGAAAGAGCTCCCCCTAGGATTCGTACTATAGCAATCTGCCATGTGGTTGGCTGAGAATCTGCCAGGGGGTATCTTGGCAATTTGCCACGGGGTGGGGCGGTGGTACCTGAGTGTTATCTGCGCTGTTCGGCGGCGGCGCGCAGGGCTTCTAGGTCGGCGCGGTGGTCAGCGATGAATTGGGTTTCTAGTTCGGTGCGGCGGGCATCTTGCCGGGCCTGATAATCAACGGCTATCCGGCAATCATAATCGGCTAACGCCGTATTTATTTCCCGCTCCAACAGCTCAGCCAGGGCTGGGGTGTTCGGGTAGGGATCTGCGTTACACCCGATATCCAAATGCCAGGCGGGAAGTTATACGGGTCAAAGGCAAATCCGGCATCGTGCATACATTGAGTAATGTATTCAACCCGGAATTGAACCTCGGCAGCTTGGATGCGACGCTCTTCTTCATCCAAAGTCTCACCAGACCAGAAATCACCAATAAACTCGTCTAACGGGAAGGTGCGAATTTGTTGCGTATCAGTCGATAACGAATTCGTGGCACCATCGGCCGGAATATTTGTTGAACAAGCGGTCAACAGAAAAATAGCGACAGCGGCAATTAAGCGATAGATATGAAAACTAGGTCGCATCAGGTAATTGTGACAAGGGCAGCTAACGTACCTGGAATTGGTGGCGCGCCTAAACCACTAATCCAGCACCACGAGGGTCTAACCGGGGCCCTGTCAGGCCCGTTCGGAAATTAGTTTAAGCAATTTTACTAATCCGAATACCGGGCCTGACCTGCGGGGCAACAAAAACTGCGTTGGGTTCTTGTGGGTTGTGACCAAGTTTTTATCGTTACCAAACGTTTACCTTTGAAACATCAGAAAACGTATGCCTAAGGTTTCGACTTTCGCGCGGTATGCCGCGCGACCGCTCTACCGCCGGCATAACCCATCGTCGTAAGATGAATTGAGGAAAACGATGAGTATTTTAACTCGCAAGCAGACCCGCCAACAGCAGGTGGTGCAGGCTCCGCTGAAGTTGCGCATGCCGGAACACGCCAACATTGACGCGATTATCCGGGAACGCCTGGTGGCCGAGCCCAACGCCGTTTTGGCAGAACGCCGGGTAAACGGCGTTTGGCAGCCGGTAACCGTTGCCGAATTCAACGCTGAGGTAGTGGCCGTGGCCAAGGGCCTGGTAGCCGCTGGCGTAAACGCCGGGCAAACCGTAGGCATTATGAGCCGCACCCGCTATGAGTGGACGCTGCTGGACTTCGCCATCTGGGCGGCAGGCGCCGTGCCCGTGCCGATCTATGAGACCAGCTCCGCCGAGCAGGTGCAGTGGATTTTGACCGACAGCAATATCGAACACATCATCGTGGAAAATGCTGCCAACGCCGCTACCGTGGCCGAAGCACGTAAGGGCGCCCCCAACACCAAAGTAGTTTTAACTTTGGATGAAGGCGCCATCGAGAAGCTGACCGAATTTGGTAAGAGTGTAACTGACGCCGAAATCGATGGCCGCCGCCGCGCCGCCACCATCGATGACCCCGCTACCATCATTTACACCTCCGGCACCACCGGCCGCCCCAAAGGCGTAATGCTGACCCACGGCAACTTCACCACCCTGGCGCTGAACACCGTGGCAGACATCCCCGAGGTGTTCAACGGCCAAGGCCGCGCCATCCTGTTCTTGCCGCTAGCCCACGTATTTGCCCGCTTTGTTGAAGTTGTGGCCATCGCTGGCGGTTCCGTACTGGGCCACAGCCCGGACCTGGCCAACTTGACCCGCGACCTACAGGCCTTCAAGCCGACCTACCTACTGGGCGTGCCGCGCGTATTTGAGAAGGTTTACAACTCGGCCGAGCAAAGCTCCGCTGCGGACAAAGCCCGTGGTTACTTCAACTGGGCCACCCGCGTGGCCATCGCTTACAGCCGCGCGCTGGATACCCCCAAGGGCCCCAGCTTCTGGCTCAAATTCCAACACGTATTTGCTGACGGCCTGGTATTTTCCAAGCTGCGTGATAAACTGGGCGGCGAGGTTAAGTACGCTGTTTCCGGTGGCGGCCCCTTGGGCGAGCGCCTCGGCCACTTCTACCGCGGCCTGGGCCTGAACGTTTTGGAAGGTTACGGCCTGACCGAAACCACCGCGCCCATTACTGTAAACAAGCCAGGCGCCACCCGCATCGGCTCCGTTGGCCAACTGTTGCCCGGATCGTCCATGACCATCGCGGACGACGGCGAAATTTTGCTGGCTGGCCCCAATGTGTTCAGCGGTTACCACAACAATGCTGAAGCCACTGCCGAAGCATTTACCGAAGATGGCTGGTTCCGCACCGGAGACTTAGGCCGCATTGATGAGGATAACTACCTCTACATCACCGGCCGCAAAAAGGAAATCATCGTGACCGCAGGCGGTAAAAACGTAGCTCCGGCTGTGTTGGAAGACCGTGTCCGTGCCCACGCCCTGGTGTCGCAATGTGTAGTAGTTGGCGACAACCGCCCCTTCATCGGCGCCCTGGTAACTTTGGACCCCGAGGGCCTGGCCGGCTGGTTGACCATGCACAACCGCCCATCCATCACCGTGGCTGAAGCCTTGAACGATGCCGAAGTGCGCGAGCACATCCAGACCGCGATTGACCGCGCCAATGAGGCAGTTTCCAAGCCGGAATCCATCCGCAAGTTCACCATTCTGCCTGGCGATTTCACCATCGAGAATGGCTACTTGACCCCGTCGATGAAGGTACGCCGCGCCGAAGTGCTGCGCGACTTTGCCAACGACATCGAAACCCTCTACATCGACACCCGCAAGGCTGCCTAGTTGCATCCTAGATTCTGCGACTGCGCGCAGAATGACGTAAAACTACGTGCAGAATAACAGTTAACAGACTTTAAGAAAGAGAAATTATTATGTACTTCCTCGGTCAGCCTATAACGGTACCGATGACGCAATTCGTAATTGCACAAATTATCGGCATTGGCGTTCTTGCCTTTGACTTCATCAGCTTCCAACAAAAAGAGCAAATCAAGTACTTCAAGTTCACCGCGTTTAGCTCCCTGCTGTGGGTAACCATGTTTGCCCTGGTAGGCGCGCAAATTCCGATTCTACTGGTCTCGGCAGTTAGCACCATCCGCAACGTGATTTTCTGGTGGGCGCTCAAGAAAGATACCGGCAAGAGCCGCATGATTGCCCGCCGTACCCTTTACGCATCGTTGGTTTTGGCAATTGTTTCTAGCACGATGGCGATCCCCGCCGCTCGCCCAGAAACTCGTATTTTCCAAGTGTTCTTGCTGTTCGGTGTAATCAGCTTTGTGATTGGCCAATACATGCCGGGCATTTACCCGCTGCGCATTACCTCGTTGGTTTACGCCGTGACCATCATCTTGGTTAACACTCCGCTGGATACCTTCAACCCGGTTGGCATCATCATTGAGGTTAACAAGATCCTGGCAATCGTGGTGTTCTTCGTCATCCTGAACCGAAAGAACAAAGAAAGCCGCCGCTTGGCTGCGATTCAACCGGCAGCTTTGTCGTTGGGTCTGGCTGCTTAGCCGGGGTTTCGACAAGCGGCGGCGCGAATTACCGCGCCGCAACCGCCGAAAAGTTTTCGAGACGAGGTTTCACCTCTCCTCAACCGACGGATTAACCTAAGGGTTCGCCAAACTGCTCTCGCCCCAAATGCAACGGGGTGGGGGCAGTTTTGTGTTTCAGCCCCAAATCACGGCGCGCGGCATCCAAATAATTATCAAAAGTGAGTTGCACTGGCTCCCACGGCGCGCCCGCCACAGTGTGGTAACGCTTGAGTTGATGCATGGCGGCGTGCGCCATCGCTACGGATTCTGTAGAGCAAACTAACTTCATCCGCTGAATTTTTAAGTGCAGGTCTGTTAGCCAGTCCCCGGAAAGCGGCTCTTGGATGTGCTGATAGTGCGGGCTATATTGTTCAAATTCAACGATGAAGGCATCATGCGCCTGCGCAGCCAAATCCCGTGACCACTTTTTATGATCAAAGTGCGCGCTTTCTTTCGCTGCCCGCCGCGCGTTGGCAGCCACGATAAGCTGGCCGGATAATGCCGCACCAGCACCCACCAATGCACCCGCCATTGAGTGAATTAGCGAGGTCCAGTTTGCCCAATCCGCCACGAGTCTCACAATCCTCGGTGATTTTTGAGATTACGAGCCTCCCACGGGAATCGACCGACGTACTGACCGCTCGCGCAGAGCGCTTCACGTTCGGCATAAAAACACCCCACCGGGGTGTTTTCTTCACTGCCTCACCCTCTCGGGTTCGATCCCATGTGAGACAAAATTTCCTAAGAAATTTCGAGCCTCCCACGGGAATCGAACCCGCGACCTGCTCATTACGAGTGAGCTGCTCTACCGACTGAGCTAAGGAGGCCTGTCTGATGACCGCTCAAGATTAGCCGAAACTGTAAGTGTTAAGCAAACTTGAGCGCTTTTGAGGTTCTGCGCTCGTCGTAACTCGGCTACGCCGATTTGCGAGCCGCAGAATGACGGTGCGCTCAGCAGCGCTTGCCGTTGGGCGGCACGATGTCGGCGACTAAGAGCTCATCAACCGTGTCAGCGATGCAAGCATTGGACCGAATGTAAGCCGTATGGCCCTCACCATCGTAAGTCAGCAACACCCCGGAATCTAGGGTGTTTGCCAGGCCCACGGCCCAATCATATGGCGTAGCCGGGTCATTAGTGGTACCGATTACCAAGATCGGCGGGGCTCCAGCGGCATGCAAATCAAAAGAGCCAGGTGCAACGGGCACCGGCCAATCGCGGCAGACCAAGCCGCCATAGGTAAAGAAGTTACCAACGGTAGGCGCCGCAGCAATAATCTCATCGGCGAGGCGAGCCATCTCGGCTGGGTCTTCCGTGGCGCGGTCATCAACGCAGCCAATCGCTTGGAACGCTTCGGTGCTATTGCTGGTAAATGAGCCGTCATCTTCCCGGTCATTGTAGTAGTCGGCCAACATC
>Ga0268261_10004275_pt1 | contig 10681 bp, 4 predicted proteins | sample TergutNc150P1_FD_190353 | JGI IMG/M metagenome (GOLD analysis project Ga0268261, IMG submission 190353) | Nasutitermes corniger P1 segment gut microbial community from laboratory colony in Florida, USA - Nc150 P1 (SPAdes) (version 2) | ecosystem: Host-associated > Arthropoda: Insects > Digestive...
TGTTGTCAGGTAGAGGTCTCTGCGACGAGCTGATCACTCGTCCAGAGGAGTCCTACCGACTGTGCTGCGTCGTTGTGTGTGATCTAGAAACATCAAGAATGGGTGCTCCATATATGTATGACATTAGTCGCCTAAGGGTTAATGAACATATCAGGGTCTAGCTGCGGTCTGTTCCACATTTGCATATGTTAAGCTTCATTTACCAAGGCCTTCAGTAAATCGACAAATCTATTAGATTAATATGTTTAAACTGAATTGAAATACTGCCTTGTGCAAACATAGTACTCATTAAAGCTTAAGAATTTAATTATGTATGGACGCATTTTACATTGTAGTCTGAACGCAAAGCACGGCCCGTTTTAATGTCTGTGTGCAACTCCTTAAAGAATAGTGACCTGGGTGCTGAACAATGTTATACTTATTGTGTCGTGGGATCTCTAAACTTGCGGGTTTTTGCTGCCTTTCTCACAAGGAGTTAGATTAGGTTTAAGAAGAAATTAATTACACGCGAGGAACAAAGATTAGTATCACATCTCATCCCTAGAAGGAGTAAAAAATGTCAGTTGTAACGGGTCAGCTTTACAGATGCTTGTGGTAAGATAATAGGCCGTTTGAAAGTCTCTTACTTGGAAGTTTCGCCGTTTTAATCCCAGGTTTCGTCAATCTGAAGAGGTTATTCCTCTTTTTTGTATAAAGGAAAATTAGAAGCATAGAAAGCATATTTCGTAATTCTAAAACCTTCATTTGTTTCATTAATTTATAATTTACTTACTTATTTTAATTTACTGACCAGTGGTATTTCTCCAGAATCGAATTCTCATTTTCGGTTGACTGGCGTTTTGTTAATATATTCTGATTAACGATCCTTGACTTCCCTTCACAAAAAGGGAGTTTACACTTTAGCCCGCCGTGTGGCTTAGAAGCCAATTATACAAGTACACACGCACCAAAAAAAATTATCACCAATATAGTTTATTTTCGACAAATGATTTGCAATCCTATGGAGATATTATATCTTGTCGCACAACATTAAAGATGAATTCCATATCAATATTCTCACTTCTGCTGTTAAAAGAAATCAAAAGAATAATTGAATAAAAATTATGCAATTTATCCTACCTTGATTCAAGTTCTTTGTCTTCGTCCGGCCCATTGTAATTATCATATGACAGCAATGATGACGGTTTCATAGGATCCAACAGCATCTATCGAAAATATATAATATTCATAATAAAATCCTTTAGGTTTTGAATGTTTATCCATGTAATCTATAAAAAAAGTTGTGGTGGTTTTACTAAAATTAATTAATCAATTCAATGTCACATAGCACTGAACAGTATTTCATTTTCGGTTGAAGAAATGAAGCCAGAAATCATACATATATAACATCAATAATAAAACTCTGACTCCAGTTTCAGAAAATGTCAAGTGCTTTACTGCATATAATCACATATTTGTCTTTGAACATACCTACAATACTGTCTGCACTATTTGTGTTGTGACATCAGAACCAGCGTTCTTAGTGCAATATGTACATCAACCAACAAAATAATTGCAATTATTGTATCTTTTTAAACAAATTGCATATTGTTGTTGCTGTCAGAACACTATTACACACTCCTAAATATACATACTTACGTGTAATAAGTACATATGTTCGTAAGTATAAACATTTATATTCAATCCATAGAGCATAATCCCTCTTAATACACTGATATTTGATTATTCGGTCAAAAACTTTCCGGGCTGTCATGGAATCCGAAGGATACAAAATACCACGATTTAATTCTATTCTTAATTTTTTGTTTCCAGCAAATATTCTTGTATTCTACTTCTTTAAGAACCACTTTAATACTGTCCTTCTATCTAAACCTTAGTCTCTCTCAATGAAATGTTCTCACGCAGACAGCCACATCAAGATCTTGACGCGGCTGTCTGCCTGAGACAATTTCATGGAATTCTGTCGCTACAAGAGCTTCAAGACTCAGTCTCTGTATTGGTCTTATTCCGTCAGTTCTTCCATGTGAAATTCTGTACACATTGTTTTTCTACATGAGTTCTACATGGCTATCACACTGGAGAAAGCAACACAAAGTTGGACAAACATGTATAATAAAAACGTGTGTATTGAAAATCTCACAGTGGTGACAAAGAACTCATTGGGCTTAACATACAATCAACAGGTCCTGTGATATGCTGGTATCTTTCAGACTACACCACATCGTAAGCTACAGACAGTTTTCTGCACATTAAATTTTTCGTAATAATTACTCTTTATTGGATAAAATTACTATATTTAGGCGTATGTACAGGGTATGTCTGGTGTGCCCAGGCACATCAAAATGTCTCACAGTCTGAAATTTCATATTTTTTTTATGTTTATATTTTTAAGTAGAGTTTAATTGCTCATTTAAAGAGGTTTAGTTAATTTAGTTTGATTGACGAATAAAAAATATCATTTATGATTGTCAATAAATCTTGGCCTTTTCAAAAATTAAAAATAAAATTTCCTAGATGCACACCCCAAGGAAATGTGCTGCTTATGCTTATGTTAGTAAAATGTTGTGTTGTGTTGTGTTGTAAAATTCAGTAGGATGGTTTTAGTGCGAAAATTCTACGTATGGTAAATAAAAATTAATGTATGAGAATTTTTTTTTTTTTTTTGGTAAATCTGAGGAGGAGAGACGCTTGAAGAATATAAGCTTATTTGCAAGTACGAGTTCTAAGCAGGTGACAAGGAAACAGATTTTGAAGGCGTAGGCTGGATTAATCTGGCTCAGGAGAGGTTTTATTGACAGAGTCTATTAAATACTGTAATAAATTTCGCCTTCCACAAAAAGTGTGAAGAATGTTGAAGAGTCTAGCGGCTATTACTTTGTCAGAAAGGATTGCTCTCCGCTGATTTAATTATGCTTTTCTTGTCTACGCATATGGATTCGTTGTTCACTTCCGGTCACTACGAGGTCATAATGACACCCGGTTTTCCTTTCTTTTTTTCGGAGTTCAGGAACCAAATTTTTGAATCTGTTACGTGCCGTCATTTATGTTCTTTTTCTTTTCTGTGTGAAGTTCTAGCCAAGACCGTGAATGCACCGGAAGCGCCCGTAGAAATGCAGCTTAATTGAACAGGATATTGAATGTATTGAGCGTGATGCGCAAGAAGAATATGAAAGTCGGTATTGAGGATCAAATATGATGTAGGTGTTTTCAACTGGACTGTATTTCATAGATAATTTGTGATTAGCCACTTGATCAAGTGCTAGGCCTCGTGAAAGCCGAAGAAAATGATTAAATACATTTCTCGGATTCTTATGACTGTGGTTTTTATATTCTAGAATGTTACTCTATGCTTTCTGGTGCATAAGTTCTAAAGTTGCCGATGAATTTGACACCTTCATCCTCCGAGAATAAGTAGATTCGAATTTGCACCTGTTATTTAATCTATTCCAAGTGCGAATCAAATCGGCTGCTTTCGAACTGGAATCCACGCCGAATAGAAATTAAAACACACACACACACACACACACACACACACACACACACACACGAGACTCTGTATACACGATGGTATTAAACGTGTCGCGAAATTTATCTTTTTGCCACTAAAATCGGGTAACGACTAGTAAATCAGAATTTTCAAAAATAAAGAAACTTAGAGAGTCTCTGATGAGGTTTAGACCTTGGTGTTTAAATTAGGTGTGGGGTTCATGGATCATGTAGTTACGTTTTACAAAAAATGTTAACATGCATTTATATTTATGACATAATTTTTACAACATACCTTTTAAAATTAAACATAATATTCATATTGCTTCAGTGTCAAACATTCTTTCCACAGTGAAAAATTCTGTGTGGGCGCCTGACCTATCCTCCCTTCAGAGGACGTATTTGAGGTTCTTACGAAAATGAGAATGAAGTTTGTCCTCTGGCTGAGTGTGGGTATTGAGTTTTGCGAAACACTGTACGAGACTGTCTTCCAACTGCTCTGATGCTGTCAGACTCACAATAAAGGTCCTCATATATGACGTTCAGTAAACGTGACATTTGATAAATGAGATTCAGGCATCTGTGGATTTAATAAATGAGGCAATGCAAAGTCATACTGCCGGGCTTTGCAAAGTGTCATAACTTTGACTATTTGACTGTGACACTTTGTAAATTTACGCCCATCCCAAACTGTATAGCCACTCCTTGTCTGCTGTAAGTAACTCTTGTTAGTTACTTCATCTATACCACATTTTAATTTTCGTATAACCAACACAAAAATGGTGATGACATCGGTATATTTTAATATTCGTGTTCCACAAAAAAGGATTTTAGATCCATTTAGCCAACAGATAACGAGTTGCGAGCAGAACTAATCAAGCAAGTTTCTTCTTCATATCTGATGCTTCTGTTGCCTTACTTGCTTTAGTTTCTGTTTCTTGTAAGAAATGTTTAGAATTAATTTATATTGTTATAGTTTGTAGATCTGTTCTTCGCGCGGAGACCCTCAATTATATTAAGCTCTACGTTTGGTGGTGTGTTACACATTTTCAAACGTGTAAATGAAATAGCCTACTATTTAGAGGAGCCTGAAAACCTCAGTCATTATAGCAACTGGGTTATAGTTTAGAGTTCAGAGGTCTGGGTTTCGATGACCTCCAAAAGCAGATAGGTTTCGCCTCTCCACAGCGTCCAGACCACCCCTAGGCTCACATGGCGTGCTGTATAACAAGTGTGTTTAGTGTGGTGTTTAAATAAACTGTTAGTTTTTAAGATTGCATAGCTTCGGCTATAGACTAGTGAATGAATCTAGAACACTGGTGGAAATTTACTGACGGGGGAAAACCGATATACTGTGAAGAAGCCTATACTGTTGCCACCTTGTCCACCACAGCTGCCACACGGACTGACTTGGCTGCCGGCGCAAACAGTCACTTTCATCTAGTGTTGAGGTTAAGAAAGCGTGAGCTATATTTCTTCTTCCTACACGTCTTCATAGCGTAATGCTTAACGAAGCACATGTGCAACTTTACCATTTTTACCTATGAACCATTAATTTTTCCAGTAGTTCTTGCCCATAACAAGTCTAAAAGGCGCCATTACATATATGTGAGGGTTTCATTAAAGCTGTATATCAACACTGACATTTATAAGTCAGTATTTGTTCTTCAAAATTCGCTTACTCCTAAGCGTTTTATGTATTTCAATTTGCCTATAGAAAATAATATGTGTATTATTTGTACAGACATGCAGGAATGCTTAGAAATTTCTTGCCTGTAACAGGTAGGAATTCAAGCTGCAGGCACGGTATCAAGACCTAGGGCCTCTCGGATGTTTAGTCTTGCTTATACTGTTTTGGCAAACACCAGCCACAGACGCATGCAGCAGGTTTGTTTGTTTGCTTTATTTTTCGGGTTTCAGTAACTCAGACCTTGTGGCACAATAGGACAGTCACTGAATAATGACCCAGAAGGAATATGCAAGCAGAAGATTGTGGCGTAATCTAAGGAACTAACCCACAATTCGGGGAGCACGGGGTGGCGCAGTTGGTTATGGCGTTGCGTCACAAGGTCGCAGGTTCAAGCCCCAATGATGTCATTTATATAATCCTTTCTGCCGCATTATGGCCTGGAATCGACCTAGTCTTTAATAGAAACGAGTACCACGAATATTTTTGGGGGGCTAAACGCGGCCGGTGCCTAGGTCTGGCAACCTTATCACTTTCATGCGCCGATTGTTTTGAAATATGGGAGCCTCAACCTCCTGGAACCCTCAGGGCCTGTCGAGGCCTGTACATGGATTGCTCTACCTTTGACCCACAATTCGGTGAAACAGAAAGTCATGAAAACCCTCATTAATAATAACTGGCTTCCTCTCCTAGATCTGAAACCGGGAGCTCCTGAACACAAAACAGGATTGCCAACAATAAGACAATGGCTTTTCGCTGGAGGTATTGTGTTCCTAAGAACCTTCTACAACCAGACTACGCGATGTCACATTCACGAAGCACTGAAATAAAATTTGAACAGTACTGAGTTAAACTTCCCAGAACACCAATCAAAATAAATGGCGATCAGGGTCTTTTCTTATGAGAGGTTTGAAGTTCTCTCCGCCGTGATTATAAAGATTACTGTCTCTTAGGATGCGACGCCGCGTAGTCTGATAGATAAGCGCACGCCTGCCGCGCATAATATGTAGCATGCAATAATTCTGCTCCTTTTAGAGTAGGCTCTTTTTGAGATTACATTATCTCCCGAAGTCAGGCACGTAATTTCCAATATATACATATAGGTTAAAATTTAGGCCAAAACCCACCAAGGGTTGTAGCGCTGATTGAAGAAGAAGAAGGTTAAAATTTACACATTAATTATATTTAGATAGTGCTGAGAGTATTGTACAATTCAGCTGTCATCTCATACTTACAAAGCATAATATCACAGTAGACGTATTTGATACTGAATGGATATGAAGCGGGCTTGAAACATTAAAAAATATACAATGTTAATTAATAGCCAATCCATGAAAACCTATGGGGAATGGAAATATGCTCCACGCTTTCTTGAACTCACTATTAAATGCATGCGAGTGGTCAGGTGTAGGCTGCCGTCGCCTTAACCTCGAAGAAAGGCCACGCAGTAATCAACTGCATAGGAGAATCCATGGGCAATAAGGCCTACTGGGACATTTGCAGAAGAAGAAATATCTAACTCTAATCTCTATTAAATGGTCGTCCACCGTGTAGCCTAGAATTATTCTGATCGAACCACACTAGCTACGCACTATAATCATTAAAAAGTATTTCTTCTTGTGATTTATAACCATCTGTGATGTAATCACTTATGTGGTTAAGGTTTTTTGGAAAGCATTGTCTTCGGGTTTCATCTTTACAAGGCAGTAGGTTTCTGCAAAACCTTCATAACAATGTACCATATTAAATTACGTCATAAACCCGGAGATCACAATCTAAAAGTTCACTTCAACAACGACTTCATATTTGAGATATTCTCCATTCAATACAAGACAAGATTCTTCATTCATCTCGGATTTTTTAAATTCCATGTAGTTTTGGTATTAGTGGAAATTATAAATGTCCATTAACATTTTTTTTGCTGAGTGCAAGATCAAGCTATCTACAAAAAATATGTTTTCATTGTCTCTAATTAACCCTTTAAACGCCGAGTCAAATCCCATCTGCCATTTGCTGGCATTATTAGGAGCTCACAATATTTTCCACGTTAGCGGGTTAAGGGTTAAACATCACCGCATATGGGAGTATGATGTTTTATGTCCACAAACATTCTTAACCTTGACGTTAGTCTAAGGTGAGTGGACCAATCCAAGCTCTGGTCGGTTAATTTTCGGAGAAAGACAGTCCGATGGCTGGGTTCCCAGTGCAATTCTGGGTGCTTCAGAGAACAGAAAAATTCCTTTTCCTCTCCGACAATCAAATTCTGATTCCTCGGTTGTTCCTACTTCACAGAGACAAATGGAGGTCTATTTCCCCGTTACACAAACCGATCGGTCACTGTTATTTGTGTAAATAGTCTCTAAACGTGAAAATACGTGAAATACGTAAATATTCCTACCCTTTCCGGGAAAGAGGCAGTGCTCCTTGTGGTATAGGAAGTGCTATAAGTATACTAACCCTTGTGGCGATACATCAGCAGCAAGACCTTTGCACTCTGGAATTTTCTTTTACAGGTACGGTCGGTTTAAGCGGTAAGGCATTTTTTTATATATATTTGTTCGGAGAAGTCTGTTTCGAATTGCGGCCAAAGCATCTCTTACATTAAGTTTTTCCTGGTTTTTAGTGTTTTTTGGTTTTGCTCAGTTTCCATTTGCAAAAAAACGAGACACTATTTCGAATCAGTTCGCGACCGTGTCCTTACGAATTCACAAAGTGCTCACTTAGGGTTTTTCATTGCGGTGAGCGGGTGGAGGATAGGGGTGGGAAGAGGGCTGACCTTGAAATTATATATAATTTGTCTGATTTTAAAAATTATATTATAACAATTACTGTATAACTGTAACACTGATTTGCATCTCCATTTGTATACACATAAAAAAACTACATTTGGCGTGACTGACTCGCTTAATTTAAATCACGATTTTCTTGGGGCTTTTTTTCAGTTTCGCCTAAGACGTTCTGAGACATTTTATTTTAATTTTAAAAATTCTAATGTACTAGTCATCAGCCGATTTCAGTGGCCGATTCCAGCTGAAATTTATATCGTGTAAAACGTCGAATATGATCTTGTCCACAAAATCTGTGTTTTCTAAATTTCAATTTAGGAAAACAAGTAAGTGCATTAATGAAATTAAGTGCAATGAATTTTCCTCCTAGCAACAAGTTGCAGAAGAAAGTTTACTAAAAATTATTTCACTCTACTAATAGAGATAATGAATGGAATGGACCATTTCTTTTACACATTTCATTATTATTCTTTCGTTGTTACTTCCCAAGCTACTGATGCTGCGTGTTGTATAATACAGACAAACAGTTCTTAATATCCTGTGTTTGTTCATCATCATTGTCTTTGCGTACACACAGCCTTCTTCCAGGCAGATAAAACATAATGAAAGTTGTCATTTTTCCGGTATGCCTTAAACGTGAGGAAGGTATGTGGGGTGATACATGGACAAAGGCCGGACGCTGAGCGCTGTACGCTTGGCTTCAATACGTAAAACGCACCAATGAGGATGCTTGAGAGGCTGTGGGGTCGTAAGTCCCCTCGATCGGGCGCCTCCGTCCCCGAGCACTTGTCGATGCGTAGTGGTGACTCAGTCAGCACCGGCTCTTCTTCGGCCGCAGAACTTCCTCATTGTTACCACTGGCTTGAAGCACATGGAGCACCTCCGTTGCGGTTTCATAGTAAGCCTTCTCCATAACGTGTGCAGATGAACAGCAGCTCCTGTGTCGAGAAGTGAAGAAGCTCTTTATATTATTGATTACTCCATCCCTGAATTGAATTTACACAGTGTATCTGGCAACAACCAACGGACATTTGTAACGATGGTGTATATTACTGTAGCATCAATACTAGTTTGTCTGGTAAGTGTTTTTCTGCATTAATATTTATGATTGTTTGAATATACATTATGTAAAAATTAATTAAATCTGATATAATGGAGCATAAAGAACAGGACGAGGTAACTGCACTGGAATTAATATACTTGATATGATAGAACACCAACTGACATCTCAGGGTTAGTTAATGATACCTTGTCACGGTGGAAGTATTGAAGGCAGAAATCATCACTTCTGTGCAAAGCATCTTTAAAGAAACACTGGCTACGTTTGGACAGAACCTCAGTTTTCTCCTTAGCAAGTTTCTAGAGTGTACAAGAATCACGTGTTTAGTACAGTATATTTGTACACGTAGAGTCCCCCAGGCTTCATTAGTGATATGACGTCATAACCAGTGCTGTTAAATGAAGACATTAATAAATAAGTATAAACATTTGCACTGCAATCTCTTTGCATGACGATCCTTTATAAATGACATATTTAACTAAAGATAATTTCGACATATATCCGTTAAAATATATATAAAGAAAAAATTACGTGATAATTTTTATTTATACATTTCTTGTTTATTTTTATTCTACTTAAGGATGTTGTCAGTTTCTCAGAGTATATTGCGTCGAATTCTGCAATAGTTACTGAATAATGAATTGAAAAGTGTTTGAAACAAGCGTTTGTGGTCTAATTTTAATTTATGTCGTGGAATTTTCCTTGATGGACTGATTAAAAACACAAGAATCGCAATAAAGTTAGCCGGCATCTGGGCCGAGATGTGAACCCAGGTACTCACAAATAAAAAGCAGGACACAGTCGATGGTGACACATTGAAGAGTTATGACTGATATAAATTGAAATTTTCTTGATTAAAGTTGACCAAAAATTTGCAGTTTAAATTCTATACTGATGTATTTATCATATATATATATATATATATATATATATATATATATATATATATATAGTCCGCTCCAGCCAATACTTATTTTGTCATATTGCGTGTTCTTATGTTAAAAATAATCTGAAAAATAACAGCTACAACAATGGGGAAATTATTTTAGTTTTACGTTTTCTGTGTTAAAAAATAACGTAAGTAGCGTCTATTTAATCTTTAAGAACCGTGCGTCCTATATATAAGACAGGCGTACCGCTACCCTCCAGATGTTGCATTTTTTAAATTTTTTTCAACAACTATAAGTACTGAGTATTTTAAACATGCTGCACACTCTCCGGTTTTCTCTTCAAAATGCTGTTTATTTCATAATGCTACGTTTTTTGTTTCCTGTATTATTCACATTTTACATACAGAATGTGCTAAAATTTAAATGTAAAACTCAGGTGCCAAAAGGTTAAACCTCTAAAATAAAATCAAGAGCCATAAGGTGACTGCATATATGATACGTACAGGGACTGCGAAATTTTAGGTGGAAAACCTCAAGTGAAGAGATCAATGGGGAAAAAAGGAGTAAAGGTGAAATAATATTAACCCTTAACCTGCTTGCGCCCACTACAGTGGGCGCTCGTATTAAACCTTAGGCTACTAATGTCATATATATATATATATATATATATATATATATATATGTGACATAAGTAGCCTAAGGGTTAATGATTTAACCCTTATCCTGCTAAAGTGGAGAAAATGGTGAGCTCCTAATAATGCCAGCAAAGAGC
>Ga0268261_10004276_pt1 | contig 10681 bp, 5 predicted proteins | sample TergutNc150P1_FD_190353 | JGI IMG/M metagenome (GOLD analysis project Ga0268261, IMG submission 190353) | Nasutitermes corniger P1 segment gut microbial community from laboratory colony in Florida, USA - Nc150 P1 (SPAdes) (version 2) | ecosystem: Host-associated > Arthropoda: Insects > Digestive...
CAAAAAAAAAAAATATTAAACCTGCAACTACCAACTACGGTTGACAACTGTACTGCACAATTAGTTCAACGCCTCACCAAAACGACCTGTAGAAAGACTCCGACTCCTTCCTATAATATACACCAAACAAAAGAAAGTATTGTGCACAGAGTGGGCTCTGACGTCTCCCGCCCACTCCACGGACCGACTCGACCCATCGCCGTAGTGTGTACTTCGCCTCTTCAACAACGTGTAATGCATTTCAAAACAAGGGGTATGAACATAAGGCACCTCTTCATATGGCACATCCAACACAGTGGCATGGCGTTTAAGACAGCTCTCCTTCGGTATGACAAATCGCGGCGAATGCCCTGGACTCGCATTCGGTATCATGGTGCTTGTATCGTTTTGTGGCTTTCATAAATTTGATTTTACTAAGCAGGTCAGATATCTAAAACGTGTATAACCAGTCGCACCTCTTCCTAAATCCTGTAAAGATTAACAAAAAGTATTTCTCCATCCAATGCTCTCCAAATTCCGCAAGACCACTGCTTGTTGAAAAGGCTGCCAGACTTCGGCCGTCTGTCCTGAGAAGAGCAGCGTGTATATGATGAGTATGGGGCACTGGTGAAATGAGAGTGACAGAAGAAAACCGAAGTACCCGGAGAAAAACCCGTCCCAGTGCCACCCTCTCCACCACAAATCGTGCAAGGACTGACCTGAGATAGAACCCGGGACTACATGGTTAGGGGGATGGCGACTAACCGCCTGAGCCACGGTACGACCTCTATAAAGACTAAGATTGAACTGGATCATTTACACATGCCGTCCGTGCGGCGGAGTGAACACATTTCATCTCGGTTTATGTTATGTTAATATTATTATCATCATTATTATTATTTTCATCTATTTGTTATTTTCTAATTACTCGACTTAAGTTATTAAATATTCTTTGTTTGTTTTCTTGTCTTGTATGTTTGTTGTCTATTTTGTGTATTGTTTTTGTAATGCTTTGTGTATTGTTTCTCCTTTTGTATATAGCTGTCTCTTCACTCTTTGTGTACAAGTTTACCGACCACTGCCACCAGGTGGAAACCCAATTGCAGTAAATATCATATATCATACAAAACACACATGTAGATTTGTTAAATGTTAAACCTGGTGGTACATAATGTACAAAGTAGGCTTTAAAACGCTTTGTCTGCTACCTAATTTTGGGAAGGGAAATTCGCTGGCCTTATCTCCAAAACAACTGCAGTAGCTGATGTTTATGCCAACCTTCAAATTTTCCGGTAGTGTTTCGAAATTTGAAACGCCACTGCATTTCTCAATTATTGGAGATCCCACATCATTTGGATGTTGATGTTGTATTCATTAAATAAACGGGTGTATAATGGAATAATAGACCGACGATGACAAATCAATATTTTTAATCATTTATTATTTACTATTCCAATATATACGTGTCATATGGAACGTACAAAATAAGTTCAAAATGAGTCTACACCAAAAAAGTTTCATGCAGGCTCCAGCAGACCCCCAGTATGCACTGCAGACGGCACTGAATTTAATCCAGCCTGCTATTGGACACAGTTGCTTCAATTCCTCGTCAGACATAACTACAATTCCCTGTAAAACACTCCTGTTCTTTGGTATACTGTTCGAAGTGTAACCACCACGAACGTTGTCCCCATGTTGACTGCATTCTCTTGTCAATTCCAGCAAACTGGGCTAAACCAAACAGAACCACTTCAAACGAGTATAAAGCCTCTATCGGAAACGCATATAAAGTGGACCACGAATGTAGACTCCATCAAGCGTAGCGGTGACGCGAGGATTTTTGTGTTTTGTGTACCTTGTAGTGAAAGCACTTATGTCTGCTATACATTACGATTCGAAGCACATCAAAAGTACAACTGTGTCGGCGTTCTGGGGAGACAGTATCGATATAAGGAGCAGGCTTGAATAGCAACAGCATGTCTTCAGGAAACAATCCACCGATACTTCGTCGGCAATAGGGACAAGTTGCCGTGGAGCTCTCTTGGTGGCAAAAGGAAGCAAACGTTTCCGATAAGGGATTTGTAAGAAAATGTTCGCAAGATAGAGAAAGCAGCTGTTATCCATACTGTAATAAAAAAGAAATATAGCCTGTCAATGCACAAGGTTACTGTAGCAATTACAAATGACAGCCACTTTCGGCTACAAAGTAGCGATCATCAAGCTGTACATATCGGAAGTATGAAAGGAAATCATATACGTGTAGTTCACATATAGTTATAAATGATTAATGGACGAGATTTAGGCCTTACACATAGAAAAGCATTTAGAATATAAAAGATATTGTATGGAATTCAATAATTAGGACATAATTTTAAAAATTGAAGTTAAAAACGCCGACAGAGTCGTGTTCTAGGCTGGTGGTAGCAGGCAAACTGTGTGGGCGATCAAAGTCGAAGTCTCGTCCACTCATCACTTGTAACTATACGTAAACTACAGGTATACAATTTCTTTTATACTTCTGATACACACAATCTGATGGCTACTTTGTAGCCGAAGCATGTAGCTGCCATTTATAATTGCTACAATAAAGTTGTGCATTGAAGGGCTATATTTCTTCTTTTATTATGTATTATAGAAGCACAATGGGGATAGCACACTTTAAAACCTTAAAACCATACTGTAAGCTTGTCTCGTGTAATAATGACAAAGGTGAAAATATTATCGGTGGCTTAACTAAAAATCTCAGAAACAAAGCAGAAGGATCTGAAGGCTCATGTTTGGCAATGGATGAGTCATTACTCAATTATTAATCGTCATTCGATATGGCATGTTCTGAGCGGATCGAAGAACTATTTAGCTGTAAAATTACGTGTGGCACAGTAGGGATGAATTCTATGTATGGAAAATAATGAATTTCAAGTTGCCGCCGACACAGCATAAGAGGCGTTACAACAGGCGGTGCTGCGAATATTATTGGCAAAAATCACAATACACACAAACCAGTTAAGTGTAAGTTCTAATTTTTTATTTAAATTATCAGTTTCACAGGCAATGTCTTCTACGGTAGGGAGTGTCATGCGCATGAATTAATTCCACAGTACTTCGGGTATAACACAATATGAGTTACACTCTGGAAGCCCAGCAAGCCGATTCAATATCTTTAACATCTGGGCCTTCATGCACTGCCGTCGCGTGGGCTTGAAGAAATTTACTACTCGGTCTTAACTGGCCCCTAAAATCATCTGCTATGTCGTTGTGTGTTCAGTCAACATGTTTCTCTCGCAGCTGCGTTTCTAAATTCTTGATACGTTTACCGGACATATTGTTTTAACTGTTTCAGTAAGTCCTGTAAAATTTTCTGAGTTTGTGGCAATTAAATTAGCCAATATAAAATTGTGCTTAAGTTCTTAGTCATTCTAGTTACTAATATTTTGGTAGACTTCTCGTTGCTTTTTAAATATTTTAATTGGCACATTTCATCAGTTCTAAATTTTTCCGTAGACATGTATTTTCCTTTGTGGTGTCTCACAATGACGTTTAATATCATATTCTCTGCAAAAGCCACTGTCTTCTCACCTATCAGAAACACGATACTGCTTCCGATTTCTGAACGGAAATATTGCTCTTAAGTAGCAGACGATTTCGTTTTTGACACTGTTGGCTTTACGGTTTTAATTATACATGTGTAAGAATAATTTAACCACCCTACACTACAGCCAGCACGCTAAAACGACTGTTTTCTGCAAATATAAAGAGGTATTCAATATCGACTTTTCCTAAGATTACACACATCCACACCTAATTCTCGACTACATCCAAACATTTCTGACTCCTGATTAAGAACAGACACATGGAAACGCTTGTACATTCATCTTTCGATTGATTGCAATTTTCATATCACCCATGCAATCCTCTCTCCTCTCACACCCTATAACCTATTTCATCCGGAAACACATCAGTAGTCATGCTGCCGTCATGTAGATCGTCTCTTATTCACATACTACTGCCATAAAAATTAAAATCAACAAGTTTTCAGTGTTACAGCGCTTGCGGGTTTTCAATAGCTCTTCGCCACATTTGCCCGTTTACTTCGTCTTCACGTGTTTTGAATCTTCTGCTTCACCACTCTATTCGCTTCCCTATCCCACTTCACTTCTGGCCTTCCTCTTCCCTTCCTTCCTGCGAACTAGTAAATATTCGCTTAGGTTTCTTGTCGTCTCCCATGGTAATACACGCCCATATTTTAACATGCTGACTTTAATTATTACCCGGACTGTGTTTACTCCAATTTTTCTCTACTTCACTGCTTACTTTTTAATATTTTGGATGTATTAAAACAAGAAACAGTAGCAGCAGCAGCAGTAAAAGTAGTAGCCGTAGTAGTAGAAGTAACAGTAGTAGAATAGTGGTGGTGGTGGTGGAAGTTTCGGTCAACAATTCGGTGAATAATTCTTACGATCTCATTAAATCACGTGTTCTATTCATAAATTTTAATCTTTGGGCTCTAGTCACACAATGGCCTGCCAAAACAAGCGGCAAGTTTGACGCCCCCTCTTTTTCAAGGGACTTCTGGCCGAACACATCAGTCTTACTTCAACGGCAACATACCCCGGAATCATAAGCATAGCAGGGGCTGCAATTGTAGGAAAGGCTTATACCCGTTCTAGCTCTAATTTGAGAGATGGACTCTTGGCTTCAGGGAATCTGTTTCCTTAGAGGACCCGAAGTACTTATTAAAATAAACAACTACAAAATTTCTGGTAATTTAGTCACTGTTGATTATTATTTGTCTTTTAATATCGTGTTGTCCAGAATAATTATACATAGGTATTTGTATAATATATGTCCGTGGCACCAGGATTTTAACACTTCAACTATCAGATTCACCAAATTATTCACCTTACCTCACCCAGGCTAAACAGTTACTGCTCTCTTGCGTCCCTACGCGGTAACTGGCGCCCCCGTTCTCATTTCTTTTCCATTACTGGAATTTCTTTTCCACTTCTCTGATTTTCAATTAGCTGTCTTTTAATTTCACTATTTCTCCCATAGGTCCAAAAGTTAAAATTTTTTAATTATGTTACGCGATTGGGTAGCAATGACCTAACGTTGCCCGCCGTGTTGTGACCTGTATGACTCCCAAATGAGCGTTCTATCAGTTTTTCTTAATGTGTACGACTGACTACCATCCATCCTCCCCCGCAAGATTTAAGAAGTCTAAAACTGTCAAAGTTTAGAAATTTCCACTATTTAAAAAAGTTAACTAAACCCATTTATTTTGACGCTGACGTACTGCGACAACTGCTAGACCCTTCTGGCCACCCGCAACGCGCAAAGTCTCATCCTTTCAAACCATCCCTTTATTTTTTTATCTCTACTATGCCTTACCATCGGCCATTCAATTTCACTTGCCCAATACATTCTCTCTTAACACATATGCAAGGGTTATAGGCTACGCCGTGAGGACCTCCAGGTTCAGCGCATGTGTAGGTATGCACAAATCAACAGGACAGTTACAGGTGTATTCTCACAAAGCGTTTATTCGCTCTCCGTACCGACGCAGGGATCGCAAATACGCCACAGAAAACCGCGGGAAACAGCCAAGGACGTACGAAGATGTCCCTGTCGGTGAGGCAGGACTGCGTAACTAATGTAACTTTGAACTCATTAAGACAGCAAACTCAGAGGAGGAAGGAATGTGCCCAGACGAGCATGAAAGTAAGTCGCACTCAAGACGCGATGGTGATGGGCGTAGGCATGTGAGTACATGATCTCGGAGGGCCTTAAAAACTACTGATAATATAACCCTGCGGCGTGTAGAAGGTATTCTGCTGGCAAAGCGAAGCAATAAGGAACACGATAGAAATGAATAATACAAGCAACGCGCAAAAAGATGGTCAGACGTAAGACGATAAAAAGGAGGAAGTTTGCCCTACCCCCCCCCGGACAAATGTTGTTACTATCTTTAGTAGCACACGTTACTTTTTTGTTTTTGCTGTTGCTGTCACTACATTACGCATATCTATATATAATTCCACACAACATTTTTGCAACTTGTGTATTTGTTCGAAAGGGAGGACTATAATGAAGAATCTAACAAAGTAGGACAGGAACTCGTCGGCCTAAAAGAACAGCTGATGCAAGAATAATCAACACATCGTTTTCAAACTCATTTTCAAAGTTAAAATACATGACCCCCCTGTGCAGTTACAGTTCTCGTAACATATGATATGTACCCTCAATTGGTAAATCTCAATTCCTACAAGCGTTCTGCGCCCAATTTCGAGGTAATTTATCACTGCTGATAATATGAATTATGAAATCATTGGCCGACGAAACCAAAGACAGTGTAGGCTTCCGGAACTGCAACTCGGGTCAGACCACCAAACCACCTGACTACAGACGAAATTTGAGCATACGCTCACAACTTTACATTTTCTTAGCCAAACACAAGTATTCCCAGCTGGACACAGATTTACGTTGTCATCGAATATCACTGCATTCAAATGGTACGAACTGTCATCAGTACCCACCTTGCAGAAGACACCGCGTCTCCAACACAGTCAAATGGGTAATGATTTGTAGAAAATAAATGGGCGTTTATTGTGATAACCGTAGGAAACTTCAGAAACGTTAAAGCTGGCAAACTTGAAGGTCGCCGTCACAACGTAGCACTGTCCAGTGCTGTTAGATCAACGGCCTAACTGTGACATGCAGCCACCCGTTTCAGCGTTCGCTGCGGGCATTTACATTTCCAATCATCGTGGTTATTAGGTACCGCACGTACCAGCTACTTGAACATTTCAGTTAGCTCTACATTTCTTATACAGTCTATTCGTGTTGCGTGTGATTCTCACAACAAATACAGATTATATCCCCACACAGTATTAAACTGTGGCTCCACTGTGAGGATTCCAACCGCTCCCAATCTACCACCCGTCTCCGTCTTGATATCTGTTGATGTAATTATGGAAGGTAGTATTTAGCTGTTGGATGGGGCGAACCGGTCCGATGGTAAAGGTGAGCACCACTCAGAGTAATCTTAGGTTCGCATTCACGAAATGTTCATGGACAGATGGAAAACGCGTTCGGTACCAGCAACTGAGCTTTGCAACTAAATGTCTGAGATCTTCAATAAGCGCACGGTCCTTTAAACTTAACGGCTTACGCTCAATGAAAGTAATAAAAACACAATTATGTTGCCTAGGTGACCGCTCACCGATCCCAGTAGCCACTCGCTTGCTGGGATTGCGGCTTCGAATCCCGTCAGTGGCATGGATGTCCCTGTATGTTGTAGAGTACAGGTAAGAGATCTCTGCGAAGGGCCCATCGCTCATCCAGAGGAGTCCTACTGTGTGGTGTGTCGGAGTGTAATCGGGGAACAACACAGAAGAGGCCCAGGCCCACTAAAGCTGTCGGGCCATGACAGAGACATAAAAGGGCGACTTCCAATGATTTATATGAAGTACTGTGTTAACACGGCGCTTGCTTACGTTCCGGAACTCAGGCATAATTTGAAGTAAAGAATATACGTATAGTATAAACCGTAAGCCAGGAACTCTGCATGCACGCACGCACGCACGCACGCACGCACACGCTCTTCCTACGGTTCTCCCACTACTGCAAGCACCCGCTGTTGATTTCAGTTGAATTTCCCCAACGGAAATAAAACGATGACCGCTGAGCCCCATCTCGAGACTCGGGAAGTGCCAGAATTCACAAGGAGCGAGATGTGTAGAAGGCACTGGCCGCGGGATGACTCGAATTTGTTTCTTCACCAAACGTTGCTGCCTGTTTGGGAAGTGTGACAAGGCTGACCGTCGTGTTACAGGATCCAACTGTTCCTCCATTTTTCCGAACCTTCGAACAGCATCCAACATTTCAGAATTTCGACTAGGGATGCGCACCCACCCACAGAGTCGTGCTGAGTCCGATCTGACTTGCAATGACGCGGCAGAGACTATGTGGCTTACTTATAATGCCCACGTGCGGGAATGCTTACACACTGGCACAGTCGAGTCCCTCGAGTCTTGCCGAGTCAAGAGTCTTGATGCCGCATGTTTCATTTTCACCAGTCGGACTCGTGATCGCGCGTGACGGCTGCTATTTTGCGTTGGGAAATGTATGTAGAAAGGTTGATTCTTTAGTTAAGGCCCACCAGATAATCTACGATGCCTCTCATTGTACACAAAGAAACAGACTGCCTTGGCAGTGTTTGGTACGAAATGCACAGCAGATCAGTTGAATAATCCTATTCCAGTCTCTTAATGTGTACTGAGTGTATTCACACGTTTCGTCTCTTCCGACGCAACCTCCTTCACATTATTGTGTGAAAAACAAGTAGATTAAAATTTTCCTTCGCTGTAGAATTACTTCTTTACTTGCGCACTATTCCCAAAGTACTAACATTCTACTGGATTCGCGCAACCGTGATTGGACTAGGCTCGGTCGCAGTGCCATGACTCTCCGACTGGACTCCACTCCACTCGACTCGACAGGTGGTGGGTGAACTTGCTGCCTGTCGTAGAAACAAATCCGTGATACACTATGACAAACACGATCACCATGGCTCTCTGCTGAGATTCAGCGACCCGCGACTTCCCTACCGTGTGATGTCCGCTTCTTGCGCAGAGAGTCAAAGGGTTCAGCAGCAATCACCTCCCTAATCTCCATCTGTTTCTCAGAACGTGTGGCTCACACTTCGAGCACACATGCGCCATTAACAAAATCCTCCTTCAGAATGCTCTGAACCAATCCGTATTTTGTTCGCTATCTTCAGTCATCAAACACCGATCTGAAGTCACGACTGGCCACATTTTCATTGTTCCTCGACGCTGCTAGCCTGCCAGCACTTCACGTGTCCTAGCAATTTGACCGTTTTTAAATCGTAGCACCGGTCGCACACAGAGGGGTTCTGAGAGCTTCATCTTCATTAATCACATCGAGGATGACAAGAGTTCCCCGGCGCCCTTTCCCCTACTCTGCAAATGCTTGTTTAATTTTAATTGCAGTACTAGTGCAACATCAATAGCCAGCACAACTTCCTACTGGCAGGTAACTTCTGACGTAAATCTGGTACCGGGCAGTGTAAATTCCGTCATCCCGACCTACAGCAGCAATAAATAATAACATCTTGCGCGTCGGAACGACGACCAAGCCAGGCCAGGCATTATCCCATCCCTTACTTTTTGAAGAAAATGTGAAAATTAAAAAAAATCATACCAAGTATTAACACAAAACATCGGAAATGCTTTACAATAAATTTTATTCTTCTAACCTGAACACAAATGCGTTGAACAACCTTCGACAAAAAAGCCTCGTAAACAAAGTTCCTGACTGCTCCCAATATAAAAAAATCATAGTGGTGCCCATACATTTACAAGATTATCCAGATCTGAGGTCTTCACAAAAAAATACTAAAGATTACGGTCTTCTGGTAAGTGCCGTGGAAACGTTCTGTATCTATCTTCACGGTGCAAGAGTTCCTACCCTCACTGAACTGCAAGTACAGGCGAAGGGGAAATGTAAACAAGAATTACGATTATGAACTACAGACGATTCTATAACCCGTCAGTTTTTTATCACTGTAACACGTTCTACAAGTTCTGCCAAGGGTTTCGCTCTCAGAACCTCGTATAGCCGAAGGGTAGAGAGGCGCTACATTTAGTCACATGTACTTAGCTTGTCATACACAGCGGACAATGTCACGAACACGTTTTGAAGATGTGCATCGTGTCCTAAACAGTCATGGTAAACTTGTTACATAAGAGCAACAAAGTAATGCCAAAGGTCCACAGATCAACACCTGCAATGCACTGAATTATTTAAATTCCACAGCAAATATTGTGTGCCTATGAAGAAGACAATGAAACTGGAAAACATAACCTCTTTTCCTACCGTACAGCTGTATGTTCCTTCATATTCCAAAAACAATAATAATAATAAAAATACTAATTATACTACTTTATATTTTTCCTGCGAAGAATTTAGTACTCCCGCACCAATTCTGCTAGACATGGTTATGTCTAGCAGAATTGGTGCGGGAGTCTAGTATCAGGCAATTTTTCTTGGAATTTACATCGGCCCTGCTTGTAAGAACTGCATTTGGCGTATACGTGGTGTGTCTCAAAATTAAGTGTACTGATTTTCCTATGGACGAACTGGTAATGTAGCACCTCGTTGATGTACACCAGCGCGTAGGTAGTGACCTTGGCTGCATGCTCAAGCTTGTTTCAACTGGGTTGGTTGCGTCAGTCATGCGCTAATGCAGTTTGTGCACGGTCGTGTTGTATAACCTCGTTACGTTTGCGATGCAGGAAAATACTGAACAACGGTACGCTATCAAATTCTGTGTGAAACAAGTCTACCACAGAGACATTTGCTTCTTTAACCCAAGCTTATGGAGATACCACTCTATCGAGAACTATGGTTTTTAAGTGGCACAAAGCTTTCAAAGAGGGCCGAGAAAATGTGGAAGACGACCCTCGTTCTGGAAGACCAATCTCGTCAACAAACGATGACAATGTAAAAGTGGTGCGAGCTGTGATGGTGAAAGACCGCCGATTTAGTGTCAGGATGATTTCAGAAGAAACGGGCTTGGATAAATGTGCAGTTCATAGAATTTTAACAGATCATTTGCACATGCGAAAAATTTGTGCAAAACTAGGGCCGAAAAACTTGTCTGTGGAGCAAAAAGCGAACC
>Ga0268261_10004277_pt1 | contig 10680 bp, 6 predicted proteins | sample TergutNc150P1_FD_190353 | JGI IMG/M metagenome (GOLD analysis project Ga0268261, IMG submission 190353) | Nasutitermes corniger P1 segment gut microbial community from laboratory colony in Florida, USA - Nc150 P1 (SPAdes) (version 2) | ecosystem: Host-associated > Arthropoda: Insects > Digestive...
CGTAATACTATAGCCTATCCTACCCAACAGTCATCCTCACCTTCTCGTGGTATACCCTGTTCTCACAAACGAGGAAATGACGACCGAGTCACAGCGGTATAACTGTTTTATCAGGAATGGAGGAAATACCATCCCTAAACACGCCGGTCCAGAGGCTGAAGGTAGCAATCTTACCAATGGACTTACCCTGCTCTGGGCCCGTAACCCATTTGGGGAAAATTTTAACCACTGGCAAGTCTCATGAGAAGAAGTCGGACACGTGAGACCGGAACGGGTCAACAAGTGGCCCAACTCCATGACAGATATATGATGATGATGATGATGATGAATTAAGAAACTTTCACAGCATCCCATATGAAAATGCAATAAAATTTTATATTATTGATTGACCATCATTCGCTTGGACATTTTTACTCTCGTGCGACTCCGCCAAATGTCGGTAAAAGTACCGCAATCCTCCGCCAGGGTGCAGTAGAGCCATCGTGGTACCACGGATGAGGGAGTGGAGCCACGGATTAGACTGTAGTAATCTGTGCACTAGATGGTCTGTAATTGTGGTACATGGATCATAGTGTTGTGGTATCCAAGTTGCACAGTAATCCGTGGATTAGTGTGTCCGGGTGGGTGATTCAGGTTGTGAAATGTAAATTTTCGGCTTGACATTCCTTCTAGTCTGCAAACAAATCGTCTTTTTTATTTAGAATGGCGGGTCGCGATGTGTCAAAGTATAAGTTGTCAAAATCAATTCTAGAAATGAAGGTATGTTTAAATGTAACAAGAGAAAAAGTATAGATTTGAGCATGTATTCCCAACACGACAAGACCGCTGAGACAATAAACCCTTGTTCCCGACACACACCATGATAGCATTTAGGGGGATCGGAGATATGGCTCTTGTAAATATTAACCTCGATACTAGACGGAGGTGAGTGGTTAGCTTCATACCCCGGCCGCTTTATCTCCAAGGAAGGAGCCAGCTGTACCCACTGAATTGTAGTAGGTGGGCCCCAGAGCTGGTCTGGACGTTTTTGGAGAAGAGAATTCGAACCCTCGTCCATAATCTAACAACTGGAATGACTACCCATAATTATTACTAGATCATTCAAACTTGTGAACTGAAACCAACCCACTCTGTAATTACTGGCATGAGAGTAAGGAGTTTTGCACACAGTTACCTTTTATCATTAAACTGGTGATTCTCACCAAACGTATGAAGAATAGTTGGTGCAGGGGATTTTTTAAAGGAATGGTGGATGGTGTGGATTTCAGACACTGTGTGAAGATTGTTTTAAAGACATTTTTATCTCTGGATGGCAGTGCAGCTTGAATGGTCATATTTTGTTTCTTTCCAACCTCTTATACCTCACCTTCCTTACAGTTTGGCTGATCCATGCCTCAGGTGGTTAGATGTCTCCCCTCCACACAGTCTAAGGCTACTAAGTTTGGGATTAATGGTGGAAAATGTTGCAATGAGACAGCACCCCCCCCAAGTACATTGATTGTGCCAGTCATTATTATTCCAAAATTTGGTGTTCCTCTGTTCTCATCACTCCACCAATGCCCGATTCTCATATTTCATTAATCTACCATCAGCACTGTAGTCTTCATAAGTGACACCAATGTTCAGTAAGGTGAATTTAATGTTAGACATCCCATTGTGTTTTACAGTATTAAAGAAGTACTTAATTACATTCTCCACAACTTTATTAACATTTTTGTATTAAATTATTTGACTGTGCATGGCTATATCAACCGAAATGGTCATCTTCAGGCCATTTGGCATTACAGAAGTGTAAGCAAATTGCAGCAGCATAAAATGTGCCACTGGATTGACATCTCATTGTAATGTTTATCAGTATATAATGGTTGCAATATTAAAAAAATTATGTTAAAAAAATAAAAGTATGTAAATATTTAAAATCTCCCCTCTCAATCTCTATAGTCTGGTTATGAGTGTTCTGTTAAGGAGAATTTGTAGTTAGGTGTCTTGATCAGAGGTGAATAATTTATTTTTAGATAACACCTTCCTGTTGTGCAAGTTAATCAGTATCCATTTATATCCATCAAACACAACACTTCAACATTGTACGTTTCTTTCTTTACTTGCCTACAACAAGTTTGTCATTCTTTGGACCGCCATCAGGTAGAAAACACAACTGTGTAATCGGAAAGGTATGCTATTGCAGTGGGTGTACTTCACAATTTGCCTAAAAAAATACATAAATTAGCTCTTATTCCTAATAATGAAATAATAAACACATAAAGTAGTAGTTAACAGTTCCAATTAAGATCCCAAATTATTGTAGAGTTGAGGATAAAAGAAGTTTCTGTATGTTATTATGGCTACAGGCAGTACTGTACTTCCAGACAGCCTGGGTGTAATTGCCTGCAGGAGTAGTATTTTATATTCTCCACTCTGTCCCTGAGCAGCTCTGCCACCCACCCCGTAACCAATCAAGGAGTTGGTTGTTGCTGGAGCTGATTTATGTTAGAGCAAAAATGTTGCTTCTGGTGGCTTTGAAATTTGCTTCCCTGAAGAGTAAATATTAATTTCTCTTTGTTTTAGTGTAGAGAGTTAAATAACTACAAGCTGTATGCCAAAACATTGAGAAATTATTTTAAAAAAATGAGGATTTTGCAGAAGGTCCTGTAGAAAAGATTCCTTTTTTCTTGAATATATGGAAGGTTATGCATAAGTGACTATAATTTGTACCATCATAACATGTTGTGCTTATCATTAGATGCTTATATCACGTAGACTGTGGACAAAATATCACACTGGTGCTCATAAGGTCTCAGTTGAAATTTGAGTGTAGATACTGATTATTCTGAGGTTTTTCTTCTATACTCTCTCGCTCCAGATATGTGTTGGAACCATACCTTAAAATAGGCTATGGGCACTTCCATGTCCTTTCCAGGTCTTCTGTGACCATAATAATAGTAAATATGATGTGTTGAGCTGTGAAAAATGTTATTATACAGGTTGTGCAGAGCCAACAGACACATTTCAGAATGCACTTTTGCCCTGTGAAGGGGGGCAGAGTCTGCATGGTAAGAAAGACATGATATACTATTTCAAAACCTGTTCAGCAACAATGGTTTGGTGGAGTATGTAATGTGATAATGAGTGACAAAGTCCATTTTCATGTGTAGGCTTGTAAGGTTGCCAGACCTCACAGTCCCAGATTTCTTCCTGTGGGGAGTCTTGAAATAATTTGTATACAGGAATTGCCCGCACACAATACAAGAACTGAAGCATGCTATTTGAGATGACATTGCGAGAAGTGCTGAATTTTTTTTTTGGGCCACTTTTGCAAATTGTTTAAGACAGTGTGTTGCAAATGGAGGCAACCTTCAAGATGGTATCTATCAAAAGCAATAAATAAGTAATAAGATGCTTGCTTTGTACTTAAAATGGCTTATTTCCTTTTGTCCCTTTTTGGTTGTATAAAATATTATTGTGTCTCAAAAAGTGTCAGTCATCGTTGTGTTACCCTGTGTGAAGAACCATAGGGAGTGGATGTTCATTAAAACTGTGCAGTAATTATTTTTTATATTTGCAGTTCATGAAGAGAAGCAAGGAAAAAGCACAGAGAGAACAAGATGCTGAAGAGAGCCAGGCTATGTTTTCAGATGTAATTACAGAGGACATGAAACGTGGAGTGTGAGTTCCGAAAGTGGGTGCATGTAACACCTGCTGTGTGCTTGCAATCTTGCACATTTGTGATGCAGGATAAGAAATAATTTATCCTGCACTGTTGTAATTATTGGCACTATTGAATCTTAAACATTTCAGAAAATGCTGGGGATCATGTATCAGTAGATAAGTTTGTGTAATATATATGTACATTTTTACCTCATGCACATAATACAAGAATTCATCTTTGTAATTTGACTAGCTTGTGGGAAGGTTTTTTAAAAATTCCATTAGTGCTGATATGAGTGACTGGACATTTACATTGCAAGAGGAGAAAAAAACTAGCCATGAAACTTCCACCATTCATAACATGCAGTTACAAACCATTAATCATTAAATGTCATAAATGTACACTCTGCTGGAAAAAATTCAAATAAAATTTTCATGCCTTAGTGACATTAGTGCGGACTGTAAAATCTTGGAACTCACTTGGCAATGTCACTGTTATGAATACTGCATGATAAAGGGTGTGTTTTTGCAAGATCTGAAGTTCTGACAGCAATGTTGGCAAAGGTTCAAGTCTTTGGGATATGATGCCATGTTGAGTGGTAAGTGGCTGCTGATAATTTGAAGCAGCTTGCTGCCATAGTTTCCAGAGTCTGCATGGTCCTAGAAGAGATCTTTGGAAGATGAAGTACAGTGTAACAACCAAAACACACTGCCCTTATTGTTTGAACATGTTTTGGTTAAGAAGTCTCTTAAAATATATCACAGAAACATTAAAAGATTCCTGGTATTTCACCTTCTTCAAAAACCCTGCATCAAATGGTGAACAGATTTCAGACAACAGATTCTGTATTAGAGCTGAATCAGAATTGAATGCAGTGTATTCTTAGGAACCCAAAATAATATCAGAAGTTGTTATGAAGCTTCCCCATAAAAATATCTAAGACCATTACTATGACAAGCCCATGTACCAAAGTCATCCATGTACTTGGCTACATGTAAAACCATACAAATATGCAGAGGCACAGTAACAGCATGAGACAGACTGTGTTTTGAGAGTGCAGTTCTGAAACTGGTTTTTTTTAGGCATTCTGTGACGGTGAAGTTGGAACCATTGCTATTTTATTTCTGAGATGAGGCATATTTTCATTTTGTAGGCACATAGTTACATAGAATAACAGCACCACTGCCTTGGGGGCTCACAATTATTGTGAGTACAGGAAGTGGTCTTCCCAAGGACCTGAGCTACCAGATGCGGGGGGGGGTATAGTGGGGCCACCTTTTCTCCGGAGTCATAAATACAGAGACCTGGTCCTCCAGGTTAAAAGTTAGGCAAGGGGCTGACATCTCCCTGTAAAATGTCATATGTCTTGAAACCTGAACACAAGCCTGGGAATAGCAAGTCAAAATGAAAACAGTTTGGGTAGTGGAATATGGAACATGATTTTGGTATACTAGGTATAAGAAATTTAAAAAAGAGGAACAGTGAATAGACAAGTGTGGACAGGCTATGTACAGGAGACCAGGTTGTTGTGCTATAGCAGAAGAAGAAGAAAAAAGAAGGAAGAGGAGGAGGAGGACTTGTGGGAGAAGGGTGTTAGCTGTTGAAAGGCAGATGGTGCAAGCTTGTTGCAAAATCACATGACCCTGTGGGTACTGTGCCGGTATTGTTGGGGTTATTCGGTATATATTTTTCAAATGAATCAGTTGAATTGGTTCACTTGAAGCCTTCAATGAAGTTATTGGTTGCATGACATTTTTACACGCACTGCGTGTCAGTAATGTGGACCAAAACCCATTTCGCTTGCCATCTTAAACAGTTGGTACCAAATTTAAGTAACATTAATGCAGAAGTTTTGGAGTTAAAACATGCAGATTGACTGAACTTCATACATATTTTTATAGCTTGTGCAAAAACTAGGATATTAACGCCGAATTAAATCCCATCTGCCATTTGCTGGCATTATTAGGAGCTCACCATATTTTCCACGTTAGCAGGATAAGGGTTAATATATACATTGCTCATCTTTTTAGAGTAACAAGTGGATTAACCCTTTAAACGCCGAGTTAAATCCCATCTGCCATCTGCTGGCATTACTAGGAGTTCGTCATATTCTCCATGTTAGCGGACTAAGGGTTAAGTCTGTGGTACAATTCTTGAGAAGCCAATAATTACTGTGTTGGTAATTATGATCTGTAATTTGGTTGTAATTTGCGTTCTATCTTTCAGGTGTAAATATATAATTGAACCCAGTTTTGTGCCATGTGAGAACCTGATAGATGGACGACTTTCCTTTCATGGCATGAATCCGGAGATAGAAAGAATCATGCAGTTAGAACAAGAAGCTAATCTTTTGAAAGTGGCAAGGAAAGAGAAGGATGTTTCAGATTATGAAATGGCAGATCGTTATAACACGTTAGTTGGCACAGTTAACCGCAAATTCAGCAGTAAGAGAGATCACAGAAATCTACAAGAATGTGACAATGAACAAAGGACAAAGAAATTTAAATTTCTGAAACCATCTTGTGATTAATCAACCACTGAGTTTATGTATTGTTAACCTTTTAAAATATTATGAGCATATGGATTTAAATGTTACGTTTAAGATAGTATGTTAAGTTGATACATGATATTTCTTGTATTTCTTACCATCATGCTGGGTTGCAGGTAGATACAAGTGAAATTTGTACTTCATCATGCGAACACTGAAAAGAGAGTGTTCTTCAAATCGCTGAATCTCACATGTGAAATCATACATTTTATGTTTGAATATTTTTGTCATATCATGGATCTTAAGCCAAAGAATGCACAAATGTGGATATTTTGAGATACAGGCTTCAAAATTTGTGTCCTTGTGAAAAATCATGTTTTCATTCCTGTAATACCTACAAATTAATAAAGAACTAAGTACATTGTTCATGTAAGTTTCTAGTATGTTTTGAATCTATGCATGCATAAGGAGACTGCTCACAGTGGTGATTTTGGTGCCATATATACTAACATGAATAAGTATATTCATGATATTACGCTTAGTCATTACATTGACATCATGGCAATATTTTTGGGACAATTGAATAGCAAAGCTTTATTTATTTAAACAGTTTATATCAAAAGACAAAGTGATTGTATAATTTCTGATGGCACAAAGCATAACAACATTTTTGAACAGTGTTTATTTTTTGAATATTTTTAAACATTCAAACTGAAAAATCAGCATTTTTTTTATCAGTTTTAAAGAAACATATTTGATAAACCAAGGTTTATTCCATATGGGGCTTTGTCAGTGCATCGTGCTGTGGCAACACATTTGGTAAAACTGCACTTCTTTTGAGGCTTTTGTAAAAGGTGTGGTGCTCTTGGCATTGTCAGATCATTACGCAGTTTTTTTTAGATCATTATATTTTGCAACAGCAGTTGGTACTTCCCCTTCATTTGCCTTTGTTAAAAGGCATCTGGACAGATGGCTCCTCTTCTTATCAACTTGCAGAAAATCATCATTAAAGGTAGTTTTATGTCACACATATTGTAGGTCATCCTGTTTTTAGTGAAGCCAGCACACATTCTAAATGGGATCTGTACAACAGTTAGCCTCCACAGTGTTCTGAAGTCATAAAAATAATGGTATAATGTAGTTTTTACACCAAGGAAAACCAGATGTCTTCACACACTTTGAATAACTTACATGCAACCTCCTGCAATATTTATGGATATTTGTGGCCTTTACATTCCATTTCATTGTGCCCAGTTTTAGAGAACTTGCGACATATATAAAAATCACAGAAAATGCCCACCCCACGACCAATACAGGTACTGGACGTCATGTGTACTTATTTCACGCTCAGAATGTTACATAGTTGTAGACACATAACGACATTTTGTTCACTGCTTTTTACTTCACTCCATCAATAGCAGGTGGCATCCTGGTGGTTGCTCAAATAGTATATAGTCAGATTATAAAGAGCCAACTTTCTTAAACAGAACCGAGATATATGCACTCTTGGCCTTTGCTTACGAAATTGAAATGAATGCTAGACTTGAGAAATACATTAGTATTTGCTGTGATAGGCAGCTTTGAGTCCCTAGACATTCTGGGATACATGGAAATAAAATTGCCGATGAGCTTGCAAGGGAATGGACTGTTCACCAGTTTGTTGGACTGGAACTGGCCTACAGGGTCTCAGGGCAGAATATAAAGAAAATTATTTAGTGCTGGTTCAGTAATTAGCACATACAATGTGGCCGGGTCTTACCAGCGCTTGGAGGCAGGCTTGAGAACTTATCTCGGGCCCTAGTCCTGCTGCTGAGACTAGGCGAGTGTCCTTTAAGAGGATGCAATCCAGGGTAGTTACTGGCCTTCTTACTAGACATAACACCCTGAGAAGACATCTCTGCATAGTGGGGTTGATTGAGAATTCCTTGTGTAGGAGGTGGGGAGCAGAGGAGAAAATCTCAGCTCATGTTTTGTGTGAGAGTGAAACTCTAGCAATATTCAGACACTACCGGAGTTCCTTTTTCTTGGACCCTGAGGATGATAGAAGTCGTAAGGTTGAGGGCAGTCCGGAACTTTATTAAAGGAACAAGGCTGCCAGGACTTTGACAACAGTCGCACAAAGGGTCTGTCATAGGGGTACATGCATCGGGACCATAAAGGGCTCAGACCCATTATTCCAGTCCATTCTTCAACAGATAAACTGGCCTGCCAATATGTTCAGGCTGTTCTACACAGCTCGCAAACTGAGACTGACTGATAGCATGTTTGGGTCTTCTGGACAACCTCCAACTTTATCTTTACTTTTAGCTTCATAAGCCAAATCACACATGAATATTTGGTGATAGTAATCTTCATGGTATCATATTTTTTCCTTTTGTATTATACTTCTAAATACGAAAAATTTTTTGAATTCATTCTTTTTTGGCTTTGGCATTCATATCTATATTTGTCCAAGAAACTGCTTTAATTTCTGCTTCCCCACGACTGTGCTTGTAGTGCTTATGTGTAACACATTTGACAATATTTCCAGGTACATTATGGGCTAAACTTACAACAGTGATGTGATTCCACTGCTGGAAGTAAAATTTGACTTTGTAAAAAGTAGTCAGCTTCATGACTTTATTGGTTGTGCAGGTCATGATTTTCATTCTTGTTTAACCATTGCTTCTGTGTACTTGTGCAGATAGCTTCTAATCAAGGATTGGTGATGTTCAGTGTGGACATGAAGAATTCACACAAGACTAGTCTTTTCTAAACATAAACAAATTAAATTCTTGTAGATTTTTTTATGGGTGCATGGGGGAGTGAGTTCATTCCGTATAGTTTGCAGTAAGTTGTCATTCATCATAGGTACTGGGTAAATTTCTTCTTCTTCCGTTGGCGCTACAGCCCGCTGTGGGCTTTGGCCTGTCGAACAATACCTCTCCATTTGTCCCTATCTATTACCATCTCTCTCCATCTTCTCACTCCCAACACTTGAAGATCTCTTTCCACTTCTTCTCCCCATCTTTTCCTGGGTTTTCCTCTTTGTCTCGTCCCTTCCAGTTTTTGGGTGAAGAACTTTTTGGGCATCCTATCCTCCATTCTCTCCAGGTGACCCAGCCAGCTTATCCTTTGCCCCTTTATCCATTTTACTATATTTACTCCTTTATTCAACTCTTCTAGTTCTCGATTCATCCTAATTTTCCATTCCCCATCTTCATATTTAGGACCATATATTCTTCTAAATATTTTCCTTTCAAAAATAAGCAAAGCTTGCTCTTCTTTCTTCTTCATCATCCATGTTTCTGCTCCATATGTTACTACCACTCTTATTAGTGTCTTTTATAATCTAATTTTAGTAGCTCTGGATAAAAGTCTGTTCCTGAAGAGGCTTATAGCTGCAAAATAAGTTCTATTGCCAGCCAAAATGCGTCTTTGTATTTCTTTTTGTATGCTATTATCATTACTGATTAGCGTGCCCAGGTATATAAACTCGGTTACTCCTTCATAAGTTACACCGTTTATGGTTGCCCCTTTCATTGATCTTCGGGATGGGGGCACTGAAAATTTCATATATTTGGTCTTATCGGGGCTTACCACCAGGCCCACTCTGCCTGCTTCTGTACTTAACTCTATACACAGTACTTCAAGACCTGGAAGACTCCTTGCGATTACCAAAATATCTTCGGCATATCCACAGATCTGTGTTAATCTGTTCAGAATCATATTGTTTTTTTCCAGGTTTTTTAGGGCTTGGGTAAATTTCAAAACTATGGATAAAAGGCTTGTGTTGGAAGGTAATCAAATAAATTACAACGATCATCTTTTAGTTCAGGTCTAACAGGAGGGAAATTGGAAGCTATTACATACCCTTTCACAAGACAATTTTTTTGTGTGATGCTTGTTATTTATATTCCCACATAATATGTTGCTTAGAAATAATTTTGTATTGGTCCCCCAGTATTAAGAAGGATTAGAGTGGAACCTGTGTAGCAAGTATGCTGAACATATTAAGCAAGAACCCTAGAGGGAAGACCATTCAGGAGAAAAATATGTAGATGGGAGGACAGTATAATGGTGGGTCTCAGGGAAATACAGTGTACAAGTAAGAATGCTGACTGCACTGAGCCCAGTTCTGTTCTCTTGTAAACATATAGAAACTTTGGGTTTCATAAAATGCTTTGAAATTAATGTCCAGGTGCATCACTATTACTTGCAGTTTTATGAAGGAACTTAACAATTTACAGTATAGCAAACTGGACAGCATACAAGAAAACTGCATAATGATAAACATTTCCAGAAAAATTTGTGCTTTACTTTTATTGTGGATCTTGTCTTTGCAGATTCAAGTCTGGGCTGTTATGCTGTGGCATAGGATACATGTGGTAGTTACCAAGGTTCGACCCACTAAGGATTAACCCTTAGGTGACTAATGTCATATATATATGGAGCACCCATTCTTGATGTTTCTAGATCACACACAACGACGCAGCACAGTCGGTAGGACTCCTCTGGACGAGTGATCAGCTCGTCGCAGAGACCTCTACCTGACAACACGCGACAC
>Ga0268261_10004278_pt1 | contig 10679 bp, 8 predicted proteins | sample TergutNc150P1_FD_190353 | JGI IMG/M metagenome (GOLD analysis project Ga0268261, IMG submission 190353) | Nasutitermes corniger P1 segment gut microbial community from laboratory colony in Florida, USA - Nc150 P1 (SPAdes) (version 2) | ecosystem: Host-associated > Arthropoda: Insects > Digestive...
AAAAACGAGTCTCACAATCCCGTCAGATTTAGGTCACTCTTGAAAAAATTCTTATTGGAGACAACACTTTATTCGTTGGATGAGTTCTACAGTATTTGTAAACCTAGGAAACCTTAAACCAATATCTGTACAAGAATAAGCCTTAATCATTCACTTCTGCGTAACTACGCACTGACCCAGTGTATTGTGATAATCTATTTAAGTTTTAAATTCATTACAATGTACCTCAATGTTATTTTTACTCCTAGAATCTAGTAATGCTCTTTGTAACTATTTAATGTCCCTTGACTACTTCCACATCCAGTTGGTCTTCGACCTTGTAATGGATCAATGGAAGATGAAATATAAATAAATAAATAAATAATCTTATGTAGGAAACAAATTGGCAGGGCATGCCCCATCCGCCAAGTTATGCCTATGAACTGTGATATAAAAACCAAACTGAATGTGTCAGATCTTCAGTACTGAGCCTGTACTGGACATGTTGAGATGGATTAAGTGAAAAATTGTAGAGCACTTTACAGTAGTATGATGAAAGGAGTCAAACTGAACTTCACTGGACTGCATTAATATTTAAGCCACGGTCTATATTAAGCCAAGCAATCTGCTACAGATGTGAGTGCAGAAATACATGATATGATATGATATGATATGATATGATATGATATCTGCCACACAATGGAGACACTGATTAAAAGCATACAAAAATGTTGCTGCACAGTGCTGAAGGATACTGGAATACTTCGTCTAGGATGGGATACATGTTGGTTATACTTAAAACAGTTCAGAAAATTTGAAGGAATGGCACAATGAAGCAAACTTAATTTCAAACTAACTTTACACAGGCAGTAAGCAAAGCTGTCAGTAACACTAAAAGTCTGCAATCACAGGTGACTAAAGATGTTAACATTTTGCATCATCTAAAGCTGAAGAAGTACCAGAGAGTACATCAGATCAGTTAAGCAGCACTAAAACAGTAAACTTAGACTCACTTATTCTTTTGCCAGCAGTGATTGGTTCTTCAGGGGCATACGGAAGACTGTGACCAATGTCATTTCTTGCAGTGACTCGGAAGTTATATGAAGTATTGACTTTTAAACCTGTGACTTCAATAGAAGTTTCTTCTGCAGTTGTCACGCCCACCTGCAACATGATTATGAATCTGTATTACTGGACATTATGCTAAAACATAAATTTATAAGTATGCCCTTATATACAATACCCTTGGTAAGAATGAGTCACACCCTGGTAGCTAGTTTCCAGGGTGCCAATTCTCTATGAGGTATTAATTGAGAACAAAGAAAGAGCTGAGCATGGGCCATAAAACACAGTATAGCACAACCAATGGAAGTACTCCAGTGGATAGAATTAACATGTGGTTTGCATTAAGAATAAAGAAACTACTGATAACAGAAGCTGTGGAGTAGTGCATGAACACTGTGGCAGGCTGTCAAGTGATGGACACAGGGATGGTTAATATATTAACCACCCAGCCTCCTACTGAACAGGTACAAGGGTTCTTTCTCATGGGTAAAGTGGATGAGGGTGTAAAGTTGACCACCCAACTAAATCTAGTTCCAAGGTTAATAATAAGTGCTGCTGCGCCTCTGATTCCCCTTTCTGCTTTCATGGTGTGGGCAGAGACAAAGTTGCCTACTGCTGACATAGTTATATACAACCATTTAACAGACAGGACATTCTCTCCACAATTTGTTGTAGTGACTGCAAGATGCCATTATAGCCATGTACTCACTGCAAGTATTTATGGCAAGTAACAGACTAAGAAGTACTGTTTCAGGAATACAAATAATTCCAAAGAGAGACACAACCTTGGCACCTTGAATCAATATCGGATACAAAGTATCCATGTTTACTAATTTAGTGTAATGCATTAGCAGATTATGGAGTCTATTTCTTCCCCAATAAACCATTCACATTTAAGCTACCAGAAAATGATAATAAGGGGAGTTTCTGTAATAGGAATGAATGCAAGTTGATATCTTTAGCAAATTAAAAAAAAAACCACTACTCTATTAAAACTCTGCACACTAGAATCTGCATAAATGTTTTTGAGGGTGCATCATCACTGTTACAGATACAGTATGTACCAAAATAAATGAGACAGTAAACTTAAAAAGGCATGGTGTTCTTTTCTGACAAACATATATGATGAGTAACCATTTTAACCTGCAGCCTGCATAACGAGACGCAAAACACCGAAGTTGTAATGCTGTGATGTTCTGTCACTGGGTCTGTAGTTCCAGCAAGTTACAAAAAAAATCATTGCACCTTCATCATCATGATCACATGTAGTCTAAGAAGTTGACCCTGAAGATGAAGACACTGCAGTCCTTTGAAATGGCAGAAACCACCCACCCAACAACACAGCATCACATCTCAGAGGACCTGAATCTTCAGCAGTGCTGCCGTGAGAACCTTGAATTTTGTAATATTAGGTCAGTATACAGTAGCTGCATACCTTCTGCCAGGCTTTCTTTTTGACTTCCCTTCGCTCAACAATATATTCAAGAATAGGAGATCCACCATCAGCCTCTGGGGGTTGCCATGCCAGTGTGAAGGAAGTGTCAGACATACCAGATACATCAAATGGTCCACGTGGTGGTGACGGTTTGTCTGGAAACATTCAATACATTATTTATTTATTTTCTTATGGAACTGTTCTTCTTATGCATGTGTCCAGGAACACTGTGTGTCTGTTATCTGGAGTTTCTAAGAACTTGTCAATCAATTCTCTGTTTTTAAGGGTAACGGAAAGTACTGTGAGTAGTAGAATAAGTTAATGATCCGAAACAATTTCATAAGCGACAAATCGTTCCTTGTGGCATGCAACGGTACAATGAACCAGCACCTTTTTAATGAAAATTTAAAATATGTTTGGAAAATCCATTCATAATAATAAGGGAATAACAAATGTAATATTTTATATTCATATAACTTTAATTTTTTATTATTTTGACATTCAGAGGACCGTGCATCGTGATATATTCTTATAATAAAAGCCAGCGAGATGCACTATTTCTGAAATTTATTTTTGATAAAGAACTCTACATGTTTCAGACAGATCTACTGTCCATCATCAGGAGTTTCAGCACTGTATACACAGCAATACATGCTAATTATGTTGAATGCCTGCTAGCAAGCAGGCAGTCAACATAACTAGCATGACAAATACCTATTGCTGTTCATACAGTGTAGAAACTCCTGATGACAGACAGTAGATCTGTCTGAAACATGTAGAATTCTTTACCAAAAATAAATTTGTGAAATAGTGCATCACATTGGCTTTTATTATAAAAATCAATTTTTTATTTTTGTATTTTTCATGCAATCTCAATATTATCTTCCTTCCAAATCCATGACAACTGAGCACTAGCACCCAAATCTCATATCTCTACTCTGTGCTATACACACATCATTTCTTTCCATTCAACTCTCCTCGCACCATGAGGAAAACAGGACCTGAAGTTCCCCAGTCTGTAATCCGTTCTCTTGTAATTCATCCCCACAGGTGCACTTCCCTCCCTCTTTATATGGCACAAACAATCTTATGGAAGGCACTATTATAAATAACCTTACCTCTTTGCCACACCATTTAAGTTCACTGTATCCTGACACTCTCAGACATGTTAATTTAAATATGTTCTAGTTCACAGAATGCATTTAATTTTAGCCAGCATGCTCTTATCCAGAAGGGTATCGACTGAGGGTTTGCTTGATAAGGGGCTTTTCTTCTGTAATTTGGAGCACAAGGTCTAAAATCTACTAAACACAATTAAGAATCAAATCTGTACATAAAAAAATACACACATATACAAATGACTGCTGTGCCTTCAGAATGAAGGTATGTTGGGTCAGTTAACTTTTAACATCTGTTGCAAGGCATCATCTGCAGAGTTATCGTCAAAACAAGGTTAAAACAGAGCAACAGTCTTGGAATTACTTGATGCTGCTCTTAAATGAATTTTTTCTCAAACACAGCCAGAGTTCAGAGTGTTCTGGATGCCAGGATGCCAGATATAAGATCGCATACATCTTATGTAACTATACGGTATTAAGTGCATTCCTAACTCACCAAACTTGCTGCGAACTGTAATCGTTTCACTCTCCAGGGCCTCAGAGACACCCACAGGATTCTCAGCAGTCACACGGAACATGTACTCAGCGTCCTCACGCAAACGCTGGACACAGTATGAAGACACATCTTTCTCCACATCAGCAACCTAATTAAATAAAGTGTAATTTAGATGTGGAACCAAATGTCTGACCTGTACTCAGCGTTCTCACGCAAACGCTGGACACAGTATGAAGACACATCTTTCTCCACATCAGCAACCTAATTAAATAAAGTGTAATTTAGATGTGGAACCAAATGTCTGACCTGTACTCAGCGTCCTCACGCAAACGCTGGACACAGTATGAAGACACATCTTTCTCCACATCAGCAACCTAATTAAATAAAGTGTAATTTAGATGTGGAACCAAATGTCTGAACTGTGACATGTTAACTGATTTTATTAGTTAGATAAATAAATCTTAATATCTTAATTAATCATGTGTTGTGCAAACACTACACACCACAAACATACATCTGACCTGTTTGCATTAATACAAATAGGGTTGAACTTCACTTCTCACTATGACTCAGTACAACTGGTAACACTATAAAACAGAATGGCAGGAACTACCTATGTGCCTGTATTTATGATTATGTATAATTTCATATATTATTGATACATTCAGCCAGTAATGACAACAACAACAACAACAACAACAACAACAACAACAACAACAACAACAACAACAACATAATAACACAAATATATATTAACATTTTCAATCACAGATAACACATTCCTTTATAATCATATTTCACTGGTGACCAGTTTTGGCCCTATATATGGGCCATCATCAGATCATTACACACGAACACAAAAATAGATGGACACTCTATAAGCCACAAGGTTGTAAATCGTCCATTCTTCCATCCAAAATACATTATAAATGTATGCAAAGTGTATAAGGCTGTATATCTAATTACAAGAGGTCTAAGGATGTTTTAAAAATTGTGTAACTATTTGTAAAATTTAAAATACCAAAACATGAAATTATAAATAATATACAGTATGTCAACTGTAAGGTTTTTTTAAAAATACATTTAATATATCAGTAATTTGTGCATGTGCATGGTACCAGTGCATGGTACCAGTGCCTCCAAATGCCAATTAAATAGTTGGTGTGCAATTCCCTTTTAGTAGCAGACTTACATTGCAGGCATAATGCGGGATCTTCATTGCTTTAATGCAATGTTATCAACGTTCCAGAAGTATTTATCATTAGTGTACAGTTTCTGAAAATTGGTTGAAACAGAACAAGTGAACATTACTTTCAAGAAAGCAGGTATTAAAAGGAGCTTTGACTTAGGCACACAACCTTATGCACTTTACATACATTTATAATGTACTTTTAATGTAAAATTGGGACATTTACAACGTTGTAGAACACAGAGTTTCTGTATATATTTGTGTTCTTGTGTAATGGTCTGACAATGGCCAATATTTAGGACCAAAACTAGTTTCCAATAAAATATGATTATAATAATGCAATGTATCATGTGTGACTGAAAATGTTAAAACATATATTTGCAACTGCTACACCAACGGGGACGTTTCGTATAAAGAACATAAAAACAGGATGAAGTGTGAACCAATAACACACACACAGACAACTGTCAGCATTGAACTAACACTATGAATGAGATATCTTTTTGAGAACCTAACAGTTACAAAGCTAGGCATAAGAACAACCTATTTCATGGATATGAAGGTTCACTATGGTCTGCACATTACACTTACCATTTTCTAAAACTAAAGAATTTGGTCCACATCCCCATTTTCATAACACACTACAAAGAGACCTCTTAACTTTGAATAGCCCAACTTCAACATTGCATGCATTCCCAGCTCTTCCATGTGCATTATATGTCCCATTCGTCTCACAGTCCTTCATTTGATAAGCCAATCATATTTACTGACTTCCTTCCCCTTAGTTCCAAACATTTTCCTCAACATCCTCTTACCAGACACCCTAAATATGTTTTTTTGGTAAACAGCATCAGAGCAAGTCTCTCCTCCATATAAAACAGTCAGCAAAATATACGTTTGCATATGAGGATTATATCTTTAGATTATTGAAGACGATCATCTTTTATTATTTGTAAGTATAACTTCAATTTAATGCTATTGTTCCAAAACATTTGACCTATGATGAGACATAAACACGCACAGAATTTACTCTGTCTTTAGTTCCAGACCAACCTAACCTAACCTAACCTAATCTCACCTAACCTAACCTTACCACTACCAAATAGGGCTCCTATATACATTTATAAAGTATTTTTAAAAATGCTGTGGCACTGTGTCCGAATCAGTACCAAAATTAACAAATTATGTAATGTGGCAGACAATGTAGAAAAGCTACAATATCAAAAAAGTTACTTACAAGGCTTAAAAGAGATCATCACAAACAATGGCAGCAATGAGAGTGACAACAGTAATTGCATACACTGCTAGATCAAAGATTGAGCATATGTGAAATGTCTGCCTACCTTCAGCCACACCATCTTTTCAACATCCAGTTTCTCAACAGAGTACTTTGACAGCTCAAGGCCACCATCATCAGCTGGAGGTTTCCATTCTATGGTTACAGATTCTCTACGAATATCTTTCACAACCATTGGACCTTCAGGTTTACTGGGTTTATCTGTAACGGTTTTGTTAGGTTAAACCCCAGGACACATCAAGAAATGTTACACAGCGTTTGTGCTTTGTTCTAACGTACGAAGATCTGTTTCACATTTATATATTCTCAAGATCACAAAAAATGACTGAAAGTACACTGGTAACTTTTTCATAACACAGAACATGCTACTGATTATTAAGTTTTGATAACTATAATGCATCAATTATTCACTGGTGAATAAATCACCCTACTGTATACAAACCATTGTGTACTAACAAGAATAAATTTGGTGTAAATTTGAATCTGAATGCATATAACTGCAGCCAACATTCTGCTTAGTCTACTATCCAAAACACAAGTGAGGCAACTTTTTCTAGAAATGAGGGAACCAACAGCACTGCATACAGACTCTTCTTAAATTTTCAGCCAATTTCTGTTCCACAGTCCTTGAGTTTCTTTTTAAGACTGAAGTGAATCTTTGTAAGTATAATTAGAATATTATTACACATCCCAACCACTGTTATAACTGCACCATAACTGGGAAATTCGCTTTAATAACATCTTCAGGCATAAAGAAGACATCCCAAGCCTACTGTAAAATTTTATGAGGCTGTTTGGATGTAGCAGTAATATGTTTGTTTCAATTTTTGTTTTCTCAAGTAAGTAAGTGTTCTTACTCTCTCTTTTATATTCTTTGCATAAACAATGGCACATAATGTTAGTTAATCTTTTGTGTGGCAAAATGTAAACTTTTAAACAATACAACTAATATTATAAAACATATTAGTGTGAAAATCATTATCAGAGTCTCAGAAAGTACAATTATATGAGTGTTATGGTTAGTTTTCAAGTGACAGTACACTCTTAATTTCTTTCACACTTATTTTCATGTAAGCAGTCAAATACTGGCAATTTGATCAACAAATGTTTAACAGTCAATGTTACAAGCATTTACACAATTGCAAATCTACCTAATATATAACAATAAAAATACATTCATAAAACTTGTTGAAATTAATCCACATTTGCCAAGACAAAGTTGAAGGTGGAAGGACAATAATACAGTGACACACTGCTTGAATGCCTTGCAGTGTGAGACTGCATGATCAGTCAACTGCATGATCAGTCAACTTGGAAATAACGACAATATGTGAAGTGAGAGGGGATCTGGTATACACACAGTTCTGACTTCAACAGCTGACAGCAACACTGAAAAATGTTCAAAACTTTTTTTTTATTTGAGCATGCGTGCACTGGTTACCACAGATTCAATCTTCTATCATCAAAAGGTACAGCACCCCTCAATATTTTACTACAATCTACTGAAACTGCAAATAGCTCTTTTACTGCGTAACGGAGGACAAAATGGTTTAAAAAAAATCCACAATTTAAAAGTAACCAACATTTGTCATTAGATTTTAATTGAATGTATTAACACTCTTTGTACAGAGACATAAAAAAAAATGTGTGTTCCTTGGTGTTGAAATTCAACAGGAATTGTGCTCCCCAACAGCAACATGCAGCAACATGAAACACACAGCTACAGTGAAAGCAAGCATCACAGCATCATAGCTCACAAAATCATTTTGGTGGAAGTCCCTACTGAAGCAACTGAAAATCATTTCTAACAGACTGATATTCTCCTGAGAATGTCCGTAAACTGTGTAGACCAATACAAATTTGGACCAGACATGCAAATGTAATATTTAGTTGATGTTCATCAGTCCAGTGCTGCTGGTGTCTTCTTCACCTTCTGTTCTGCCAACAATTAAGTGGAATTTGCCTTGCAGTAACTAATGCATGAACATGGTATCATAAAATTGTTGCATTACCATGACAGTCAGATACTTAAATGTGACTATTTTTATTGGTAATCAGTGTATTTTGCAACAGCAGGTGACAATGAACATGGTGGACAACCTGTATTGGAAGATTGAGCATTCTCCAGTTTTAAACCATGGTTTACCCCTATTCAAAGTCATGTTATGACACCGACATCTGTGATGTCTAAATACTGGTGTGATTTTTTAAAATTACATGTTAATTTACTTTAGTACAGGGCATGCATTTGGCACAGTGATGAATCCAAGCAAAAGCTCATGATAACAAGTTATAATGCTGCATATTCATTACAAATATTTCATTAATACAATTTATAATTAACAATCAAAATACAAAATACCAGGCAAAGATTAAAGATGAATTAGTTTTGATTATAAGTGAAGAAAGGTGAGTAAATTCAAATATTCTACAGTACCATTTACTGTTTATGCATAACTGGGTAGTTGGAATGGTTTATCACAGTAATCTAACAAACTTATGGCACAGCTGGAGAACAGCCCCACCTTTAGTTGCAATTAAGTATGTATTTAACTGACCACATAACAAATTAAAACAGCCTGATTCAGGATCTGTTCTTATACTCTCTAACCCTCTGCGCTTCTAAAACAACACCACATTCTACATTTCCTACCAAAATGAATGATGCACAAGAACAATGAAATCACAAAAATTATGCAGCTCAAATTTATTTTGTCTGTGCTTAAGGAGCAATAATATTTTAATAACTTTTTTTTTACAGTGTAAAGAGGTTATGTTACAGAAAGACAATTTCCATGTAAAAGACTTCTATGTTAGTAATTTACTGCTGTCTGCTGTCCTGCTAAAAAAATGAAATCCAGGAATGAACAGCTAACAATTATATAAGTCACAGGATTCCAGAAAACATGTGCAAATTATAAGTTTTGTCATCTGTGCAATGTGACAATGTACACGACAATAAATGTTACATGCGACAGTGTAGAAAGAAGAAAAGACATTTCAGAACAATTTTATTGACAATGAAGTGGGTGTTATGTCACACTGGTGTATTGACAATGAAGTGGGTGTTATGTCACACTGGTGTATTTCTCTTGAAAGAACTGTCCCTGAGTCACATAAGAGTGGCACATGCATAATGATTTGCCTCTTTCTCTGCTAAGTATTGTCACAGTGCTTTAAATTAGAGATGAAAAGAATCAGAATCAATAACATAATGTTATAATTTATGAAGTTCTTTAAAATGTAAGGCAAGCATGTGAATAAGGGCTATATATACAATTTTCATTGGACTAAAATAAATCAGTCACATCTTGGAATGTTCTGCTCAGGTTATGAGTCTTGTCCACATTGTGTTAACCTACAAATCTCCTCTGTCTATACTGTGTTAAAATACAGATCTCCCCTGTCTACAATGTGTTCAGATCCCTCTGTCTATACTGTGTTAGCCTAGAGATCTCCCCTGTCTACACTGTGTTTGCCTACACATCTCCCCAGTTGATACATTCTTAAACTGTGTCCAGATGCAGCCTAAAACAAAGACACTCCAAAAACATTTGATATATAAAACAATGCTTCACATATGTTACAAGATATACAAGAACATGGCTACTTCCAAGCACCATGACTCTTCTACAACATATCACTAAAGGCCATTATTTGAATTACCTTGAAAAATTTTTTCACCCAACAATAAAATTTTCCTAAAAAACTTGTAGCTGAGCAATATCCTGGAGACTACAACCCCCTTTGTGAACTCATTAAAATGTTCAATTACATCAAGCTACCACCTGACCTACACTATCATAACCCACGTGACCTACACTATTATAACATGTAGCTATACTTTCGCTTTATTAGTACTGTACCTATAATGGAGAGATACACAAGCTGCTCCAAAGATGTATGTACAGACAGCTATCGTTTTCCTTTATATACTATACACTGGTACTATTTATATACTTCATATTATTATTTCAGAATGACTGCTATACTGTGTGTGTGTGTGTGTGTGTGTGTGTGTGTGTGTGTGTGTGTGTGTGTGTGTGTGTGTGTGTGTGTGTGTGTGTGTGTGTGTGTGTGTGTGTGTGTGTGTGTGTGTG
>Ga0268261_10004279_pt1 | contig 10676 bp, 6 predicted proteins | sample TergutNc150P1_FD_190353 | JGI IMG/M metagenome (GOLD analysis project Ga0268261, IMG submission 190353) | Nasutitermes corniger P1 segment gut microbial community from laboratory colony in Florida, USA - Nc150 P1 (SPAdes) (version 2) | ecosystem: Host-associated > Arthropoda: Insects > Digestive...
GAGGAAGTTGTGCAGTATGTGGATGTCCCCACATCATCCAATTTCCTTTGCATATGCTCATATTTATGAGATACAAGACATACATCATCTGCATATTCCATATCTTCCAGTGATTCCTGTAATCTCCAAGTTAATCCTCTTTTCTTTCCATCCAAGGCTGTACGCAATACACCATCCATAACCCGCAGAAAAAATAATGGTGACAGAAGGCATCCTTGTCGAACCCCTGATGATGTCTAAATTGAGTCAGATAGCTGACCTTCATGCAGTACCCTACAACTGAAGTCCTCATAGCCTGTCTCAGTATTATGAAGGTGATAAAATCAAGGAATTCACATAAATCACCAACTAGATGCAACAGTTTCTCAAGTTTATTATTTGACATTTACGTACAGCTCATCATGTTTCAGGCATCCTCATCCCCATCATCAGGAACTCTAGAACTGCAGTAGCAACCTCTGGTCTTACCTTCATATCGTGGTGATAGCCGTGCTGTTGTTTGTGGTCAGGCTGACCGCGAACAACAGCACGGCTATCACCACGATATGAAGGTAAAACCAGAGGCTGCTACTGCAGTTGTTGACCTCCTGATGATGGGCGTGAGGACGCCTGAAACATGTTGAGCTGTAAATAAACGTCAGGATAATAAACTGGAGAAATTGTTGCATCTAGTTGGTGATTTATTTGAATTGTATGATGATGCACGGACTTACAAACTTTAAAATCAAGGAACTTGAGATATATGGTGTTTGCAGTACACATGCATAAGGAAGAGACCACACTGAATGCTCAAACATAGATTGGAAGTTAATTTTAAAATGGGTATGTACAGACATTTGTGACTTTAGCTACATGCCCTCTTGATCTAAATAACCTGAAGAGCACTGATATTAGCACATCATTCATAACTCCTTCTTCCAAACATACATGTTGGAAAATTTTACAGCTTTTTTTTTGTATGTTAACATAATAATTGGAAACATTACAACTGTGCAGATACTTTTATATCTTGTAGCATGTGTCTTCATGGAAATTTTGGACACAAAATGGTTCAGTACATTGCAAAATTACTATTCTGTGTTTACTGCTAGCCACAACATATAGACTGAGGTGTTTAATGGCAAGTATGAGGCATAAATTCTTATTACTTGTTCTGTTAAAATAAAATTATGTGTATCCAGTTGTATTGCGTTGGAAGCTTTGTTTTCAGTGTTTTGCTTATTGTAGTTGGTGAAGCCAGTGGCAAAGCATCCCGTAGTGTGGCCAAGCATATTCCTGGCCCATCTGCTAATATGGAAGCCCTGGGTCAGCGTGCGACATCAGCGACAAGTGAGGTTGCGAGGGCACATCAGATGGTCGTGGAGAGAGGAGAGAAGTTGGGTCAGCTAGAGGAACGCACACAGCGGATGATGTCTGAGGCAGATAACTTCTCCCAGTCAGCACATTCTCTCATGCTCAAATACAGGGACAAGAAGTGGTACCAACTGTGAGCATTCAAATATTTGAGTTATAATGGATATTCATCAGTGATCAGTCTCGATGCTAGAATCATGTCAAGCTATGTGATGTTTTGTCCTCCAGTCTCCAGTTTTCCATCTTCTTGGGAGAGTGGAACAATGTTCAGTTATAGTGCTAAACATAAACATGAATTGAATTGTATATGTGCCATAGTGCAACACTCGGAATGTAAGAACTAGTGCAGTATTGCACTTAATGTAGTGCAGAAGGATTTCACACTCCCATGAGCTTTATGGTATTCATTAATATAACAGTTTTTACACATCTTTCTAGTAGGTACTTACAAGATAATTTGTGTGGACTGAAATGCAGAACTTGAATATGAAGTGGAGCTATATGCAGGAAACTGAACAGTGTTGTCTGGACAGTGTCATATGATCCCATTACTGGTGCTGTACATAGTTCAGATTAAGGAGATTATTGTGCCACAGTGCAAGTCATAATAACCAACCCCTTACATTGTGTCCGCGGGCGGGTCGATGTCATATTTGTTATCTCTGTTTTGGGGGCCAAGGACATAATGGCTTGTGCCCATGTTGTATATATTGGGTCCTACTTTTGAACGGAAGTCAGTGATTATGAAGTATTTATTGCAGATATACAGTTTTCTGTATATTAATGGAGAGGAAATATACAAATGTGTCATTATAACATATATGAAGAACATTTTAGAAAATTTAAGGTGGAATCAAATGTCCACTTTGTGTTTGCCCACAATAGGAGGTATCATGTTCTTTTAAAATAGGATTCTTATATGACCATTCAAAATGAACTTTGTAGGCTAGATGTCTAAAAGGGATCACAGAGCCAAAACCACTGGAATGTAATAGTTTTATTGATTCTAAAACATTTCAATTGATATTTCATATTACAGAACTTAATTTTTTTTTCACTGGATTGTAAATATGCCAACATTAAACTCTAAAGGAAGTGCACATGGAAGCTTTATAATGAAGTAACAATTTTATTTCAAATACATTTAGTATCACTGAGATTCCAAGTTGAGAATAAAAATATTGAAATTACCAGTGAGGCCATTCACTGTGGCTTCAGCACATGGTCCAGCACATCTTATTTTTGCCAAGTATATGCCTAGGAACATCTGATTGCTTCAGGTACAATATCACACTCAGTACTCTGTATGAAAACGTCTGACCATCATGAATTAGTCTGCCATCTTAATTTTGGCATTGCTGTTTCAATATTGAGGTCTAGTTTCTGTCTTTTTAACAGTGCATAATCTTATGGGCCATTCACATTATACAGTAGACCATGGTCTCTTGTGACCTTGTAGTTTAGTACAACATACCCAAATTTTTGGGTACCATTTGTGGACAGTGTTTCAAGGTGTAAAACATTGTGCGTGAAAGTGTTTATAGGTCATTACCATGGTCAAAACGTTAAGATATTCTTTAATAACAATATACACATTAAATTTCTTTATGGGGTTGTGTACCTTCAAAGTAACAGCCTCCACCTTGTTGAAATCTTCTGTATGAAGAGAATACAATGCTGGAAGTAATTAATCTGCTGCATATGCTTGCATGTAAGCTTACGCTTTCTCATGACAGAATTTCAATTGATGAGACTCAGACCTTTCCCATAATCAGATGTGGTATGTTTTATGTGTATTACTTTAAGAACAACCCATAATCTGGAGAAGAAAACTCCAGAAGTAAAATGTGTTCCAACACCTGTGGATGCATAAGTTGTGGTTGCTGTATACAAGCAAATGTGGTAAAACTCATGAAGGTTTGGAGCAGTGGTCTACTGTAAAAGGGGAAGGGTCAGCAGATGGCATATATCAGCATGCATACAATTTGGACTTGGTGTACAAGCATAATGGCACATTCCTTTTTCTTTAATAAATATTTGTTTTCTGCATTATGATTGCTAGGATGGTATGGGGGTTTGTGCACACTTGCAAAAAAAACTGATTCTTTATGCATTATCAAACATATGTTTTGTACATAACTAGATCAATATGATGGCAATATCAAGCTGGCAATGTGTTGTAAATAATAGAGGGCTGTACTTAATAAAAGTAAGGAAATATGTGATAAATATTCTGCCCACTCTTAATTGTTATATTGAGACCTGATCTTTGTTAATAACATACGCAAGTCTGTTTATTAGGAATACCTATTTGTTAAATATTGTTGGAATATAACCCATGCATTAATAGTAAAAATTTCGTATAGCAGAGTTCATAGTTAAGATACAATGGGGGCACCATTAAAATAATGTAAATTTGGGTGTAATATGTATATATTCATCTTTGTCAGGCCATCTTGTTATTGTTCATGCACAACAAATTCTTAATTATTGTTAGTTTAGGCTAATATTATGTTCTGCAAATAAATACAGAATTTTACATGCTGCATATTCCATGATGTACATATTTTTAAATCTGTGTGAAGTTATGTATACATATGAATCATGAACCTTTTATGATACATGTTTTAAAGTATTGGAAGACAATAAGAGAAAAGTTTAAATTTTTGTAACTGATTTCAAGCATGGGTAATGACTGTAATTATATATATGTGTGTATATATATATATATATATATATATATATATATATATATATATATATATATATAAGTCTTGAGTGTAGAGGAGTGGGAAGTGACCATTTAAATGCTAGAAAACTCTGCTTTTATGGTCCATACTTAGTAGCCCACAGTATGACCATTTGTTTTTAAGTCTGAAGAGTGTTAGTTGTTGATAGACGTAATCATGACTTTCTTTCATGGGGAAACATGTAATGGGCAGATCTGGCATCTACAGATGAATTGTTGTACTACAAGTAAATTAATAATTCTTTTGAATTCATGGAAATTAACTAGTAAAATTTGTCATAATAATTACCAGAGTTACAAATTCTGAATTTAGGGAGTGGTAATTTTGATTCATCAGATTATGGATCAAAATCATGTAGCTTTTCATTTCGTTTAGCCTCTTCTAATGACCAACTATTTAAGATGGAAAATAACGGAAGCAAGCAGTCTGATTGAATAGTGTCATAGTAAGGGTGAAGCCGGAAATTTTACATTACTGAATCTCGTCCTATAAAATAAAGAGGGTAGAAGAAAGTTATTAAATTATGAGAAAGACTGTGTAGTTACAATTTCTAATAAATTATCATCCTTTGAGTCAAAAATTTTGTAGTATGTCAGTATGTCATTATACTTACTTCTGTACAGTAGTGCATTAGTGTCTGTGTTACTCGTGTTTTGTGCTTATCTTGACCATTATGTTTGATATTTTGTGTAATATAATATGGCCTATATGGAAGTGCAGGGCAGAACACCATTCCCAGTTCATTAATCAGACAGACCACAAGGAGACAGTCTGATACCATCGACACTCAGTGGGTGTAACCAGAACATTTCTTTTGCCATGTATTCATGTTGTTGTTTCAATCTCTCTCTTTCACTGTCCATGGTTTGAGACATTGTACAATGAGATTTACTTTGATAAAAGACGTACCAGGTGTCAAAAAGTTCAAGTAGACCGCAAATATGGTCATAATTCGGTTTGTTGAATGTCTTTGACATGATGGTGTAGAAGTGTTGCCAAGTGTCTCCTTTTTTTTTTTAATCACCTTGCAGTTGAGTTTGAGTTTCATTTCTGAATACTTGATTTCTTCTCAGTATGTTTCCTTCCCAAGTCTGTGTATATGTCACTGTAGATATTCTTCCATGTTTTCATGCATGCCATAATTTCATGTCTTCCATTTTCCAGCTTTTTCATATCAGTAAATTCTGAATAACCATGTCCTGCACTTGCCTGTATTTTCTTCTAGGTTATCAGCCTTGTTGTAATGTGGGCTGTACTTTCTTCTGATTTTGGATTTTTTGTTTCATGTGAAATAGTGGTAAAGGCCTATTGAAATTCATTGGTGAACATTTTCTTTCTTATTGTCATTCTTCACCATCTTTCTTTTGCTCCTTTATCCTTCTGTATCTTGTCTACCTCCCTCCTTTTTCCAGTAAAACAATGAATGAATTCAGATCTATATTCTTCAGATGGCACAGTGTTGGATATTTAGCTGCCATCTGAGAGCTACGTATGTGCACAGAAATGGTGTAAAAATGACATAACATGTGCAAATAGCTAGTGATGAACTGTCTCCCGCAAGATATGTGTGTCTGAACTATATCATTTTGAATTTCGTTGTGTTTCTCATAATGGTTTAACACCTAGAATATTGTCTATATTTAAGGTTGTAATTGTGTCCTTTGTAATTTTGTTTTCTCTCTCTCTCTCTCTCTTTTCTTAAACATCTTAATTCTGCTTACTGTAATTGGTTTATATGTTTTTCATTGTCTGTATGTCACACCACGCTTTTTAGTACAGCACCATAAATTCACCAATGAAGCAATGTCTTTGTTTTTCTATTCAATTATTTGCATCTTAGACCTATACTGAGTCCCATCTAGTGTATATAAACGTATAATTTTACAGTTTCCTTCCACAAAAATAATAAGAAACACCCAAACATATGAAATTTACTCTATGCTCTTGCCGGTGTATATGGTAACCACATCTGTAATACTTATATGCCACGATTGCAGTGTAATTCTCCTGTATATGATTCCATCTCCTATTCCCAATATATATATATTTTTTTAATTATATGACTTATTTACATTTCTTATTCTTGAGTGTTATTTCTCCTTTAAAGTTTTATGTACTAAATATATTTTGATACTGAGAAGGAAAGTGCTTTTAAATATGCTACCTCCCTCTCCAAACCATTCAGTTATCCTAGCTCAGCTGTTTGTATTACTTTTTAACACTATACAAACTATGTAGTTAATACAGTGTTATTAAATAATCCAACATATCTTGCTTTTGATCTGTCCTGCTGTCACATTTTGTGGGCTCTTTGTGTTTGAATTGTCTCTCAATTTCTGTCTGTATTGTAACCTCTATTTCCATCACCTTTTTTATTCTGTTAATAGAAGAATGCTCTGTAACATGACTGGTTCCTTTGCAAGGCTGTTCCTGTAGTATTAACAGCTAAATGCTCTGTAACATTATTTATCCCTTTGCAAGGCTGTTCCTATAGTATTAACAGCTAAATGCTCTGTAACATTATTGATCCCTTTGAAAGGCTATTCCTATAGTATTAACAGCTAAATGCTCTGTAACATTATTGATCCCTTTGCAAGGCTATTCCTATAGTATTAACAGCTAAATGCTCTGTAACATTATTGATCCCTTTGCAAAGCTGTTCCTATAGTATTAACAGCTAAATGCTCTGTAACATTATTGATCCCTTTCCAAGGCTGTTCGTATAGTATTAATAGTTAAATGCTCTGTAACATTATTGATCCCATTGCAAGGCTGTTCCTATAGTATTAACAGCTAAATGCATCATTGATCTGATTGCAAGGCTTTATTTTTTCATTTGAAGCAAATATTTATGATTCATTTCATGTATCTTCATTGTGAATTACACAGAATTTTTTCTGACATTTCACTTTATATGCAGACTTAATCTCTGGAGCATGCACCATACTGATATCATTGCAACCTAGTTTCTGTCTAAAGTTCTGTTTATCATAATTTAATACTATGTAATGTATTGTGTTACAAAATATCATTACATTAACCAACCTACATCTTCGTTCAGTAATTTTTGTGTAATTATTCCTAATTATAATTCAGTTTTTTTTAAATAATTTTCTGTACCCATAACTAAAAAAGTATACATTATTTTGCAGAGATATAGAAATTTTTTAATGTAATGTTCTTACCTGAATATTATCAGTTACTGTCAGTCTACATGCTAAGTCTTCATCTTTAATTTCTATACACTGAATACCTTGCACTGAACCAGTTATATATGTATGTTTTGGTGACAGAAATTTTTTTTAACTGGTTTTATCACGACATGCTCCCTTTATATGATCTGCTTTCATGATATAGTAAATAGCTTTACTTGACAAGCTGGTAATCTGCCAGCCAATCAAGAAATTCCTGCTTTTCAAAACATGCAAGTGCCTTTTTCAGTTTTACCTTATATATTCCATGCATTCTGATGAAGTGAAAAACTTATGTAACACCAACAAATACACTATTCTCTAATTTTTCTCAGTAGAAATAACCAAAAAGATGCAACCTTGTAATAGAATTTATTATTCCACCGTTCCTTGAAGGCTGAACATGTTTCGAGCGGCATACCGCTCATCATCAGGAGCTCTAAACTATTTGCAGCCTCTGGTTTACATATGCATGTGGTGAACGGCCGTAGTCAAGTCTGAGTGGGAACTCAGACTTGACTACAGCCGGTCACCACATGCGTATGTAAACCAGAGGCTGCAAATACAGTTAGAGCTCCTGATGATGAGCCGTATGCTGCTCGAAACATGTTGAGCCTTCAATGAATGGTGGAATAATAAATTCTATTACAAGGTTGCATCTTGTTGGTTATTTCTGCTGAGTCATACTACAATGCACGGATCCATGAATATTAAATCTATAATTTTTGTTTACTATCTTTTCACATAGCTCCTATATGTTTTGGCATTATTATCTCACCATCTTCAGGGAGCTGGCACCAAAATTTCTTTAAAGCATAAAGCAATAGAATAGGTTACTGTTGATACCATAATGTATGTATGCTTATTGTGACCTATTTTATTGTTGTATGCTTTGAAGAAATTTTGGTGCCAGCTGCCTGAAGATGGCAAGATAACACTGAAACATGTAGGAGTTATTTAAAAGATAGTATGCATAAGCTACAGAATAGTGCATTTGTTAGTGTTACATGATCTTTCACATCTCTTGTAGTGTAAAAAGACTGGGTTCAAATGCATCACTTCAATCCAGTTCATCCTGTATTCGTTTATGATTTATGTTTTTGTATATCCTATACCTGCCTGTGTCTCCCACATGGGCACATGGGCTCTTCCATTAAAGTTATCTAACCAAAATATTACATGTGGTTTTCATTCATTTCACATGTGCCCAATGTGTACATCCCACCTGTCTCATTCCTTTGGACATAATTACCATAACAACAATAGGAGAAGAGTACAACCTAGTTGCACTACTTCCATGCTTGAGTATGTATATCAAATAACATAACAAGCAACTTCAGTTCTTATTACATACCTTTTTAAGTTTCAGTTGTGTTTGTAGGGCCACTGGAAAATTACAAGATGTCTATAAAATTTTTTGGCTGATTATTACCTTAATCTTATGTTTCTTTTGTGATAATTGATTTTTAGGTTGGTTTTGTGTTTCACTAGATAATATTAATTTCAGTTCCCCCCCCCAGAAGTGCCTGTCACTTTCGTCATGTCATCCGTCCATCCCTTTGTCCACATACATATGTATATCAGTGCGGCTTCCACTTGACGTATTGCCGTGATGTTTCATATTCAGGACTTCTGTGAAAATCTGTCATGAAACTGCAGATTTGGTCAACAACAGACAAAAATATCAGGAACTTTTCATCGAGACTTAAGCAAGTTTTATTGTCACCAGCGACATTAAATCACCATAAAAGCGCTCTCTTCGAGTGATATGGTATCAGGCAGTTAGGATAGCCAAGGAGGTATATAAATATTATGTGAATGCACCACAATGTCATGTTATATGTACATTGCCTGTCTTGTTTATAGATGGCACTAGCAACAGGCATATGACACATAACATGTTAATTATATGTCTTTTTTCTGTAATTGATGTTTTGTGGGTTGGGTTTTTGGTCTGCTTGATGTTATAAGTTCCATTTTCTTAGTTTTGTGGTCTTTATGGCCACTCCCAGTTTATATTGTGAAAGATTTATTTCTGTCAAAGCCTTCAACTTAGGTGCATATAATTGTGATAGGTGAACTGGTACTGGTTGCCCAGGGGGCTGAGTATTGTTCACATTAACAGGCCCAGTTGAGTACTTGCCTCTCCACTCCTTTACCTTAGGTAAGAAATAGATCCTCTTTGTGCACTTTGTGTTTGCTTCTTAACCCTTATCCTACTAATGTGGAGAATATGGTGAGCTCCTAAAATGCCAGCAAATGGCAGATGCGATTTAATTCATCGTTTAAAGGGTTAATACTCTTTTATTTTTGGAACACTAGATTATTGATGAAATCTGAAAAGCTGAATAATTCTAAATGTAATGTCATCCAGACAATACACTAAATTAACATACATTTGTTTCTACAGCATTTGACATTTTGTTGGTTACTTATAGATACTAAGATTAAGAATTCACTCTAGAGATGTAACCACATGATAAGCTGCGAAGCTCATGAAAACAGGAGTGCTAATGATGGAAAAAGCATAAAGTTATCATTGTTTGCTATTCTGTTGACCTTAATGGGTACCAAGAAATCAACAAACATTTGTTAATATAAAATGTTAATCATAGTTTGAGATGACTGTCCAACAAACTTCATGTTGTGGAGAAAGCAAGCAACTTATGGTGATGCAAGACTGAGTCATATTCTCATACTTGGTAGTGTATAATAAGAAGAAAATACACAGTGGCAAATCTCTTATATCTTTATGCATTGCAGTCTTTGTTTTGTAGTATATAAATATACAATAGTGGGAACAGAAATCAAGATTAATAAATGATATGCACATAACTATGTTTATTATAATATCCCTCTCATTTTATTTAGATGATTTATTGTTATTGACTTCATAAACGAGAATTCAAGGGTGTGTCACCTTTAAAGTTGGTGTCAAAAATTTATCTTGTTTCCTGAACTTCCAAATGTTGGGTGGGGGAATTGAAGAATAAGGGTATTTGTTATAAAAACATAAGATTGTTAATTGAATCTTATTGTTTATATTTAAACTTATGAGTTACCAACAAGATAAAGCACCATTCAATTACTGGACTTCATCATACAATTGTTTCTTCTTTTAGTCTGTCACATATTTTATGTAACTGAATGATTGTTATTTTACAAAGATGGAAAGCTGTAAGTTTGTTTAGTTGGGGGGGATCTTATGTCTTTCATTCCACATTCTAGAGACCTGGATTTACTGTCCTTAGGATAGTCAAGATTTTCCTTTTTCCTTCAAGATTTTTCATGGTTTCTTCAACTTTTTTTTTTTTAGTTCCTTCATGTGTGTACTGCTATAGTAATATAGAGCTGTTATTTTCGAATTTACATCATAGATAAA
>Ga0268261_10004280_pt1 | contig 10676 bp, 8 predicted proteins | sample TergutNc150P1_FD_190353 | JGI IMG/M metagenome (GOLD analysis project Ga0268261, IMG submission 190353) | Nasutitermes corniger P1 segment gut microbial community from laboratory colony in Florida, USA - Nc150 P1 (SPAdes) (version 2) | ecosystem: Host-associated > Arthropoda: Insects > Digestive...
GGTTGCCCATCGTCTAATTTCTTAAGCACACATTTCAGAAGCCCGCTCCATTTCCATTTAAAGACAAAAAGCACCTAATCTGGTGGACCCTTCAGTTGAGCTGTTCTCAGTCATTGGGCACTACAGAAACAATACCTTGTTAAGATATGCACCTGAGAACAGATCGAGTCCAATGATTGTAACAGGAAAATGGCTACTGAAAAATTAAAAATTAACTACAAGACTAAAAAATAAAACCTGGACCAATCCATTTTAACTGTCCGTCTTAAGCTGCCCGACTCTTGGTTACAATACGTTGTACACTCGGAAAGCACGAATCCATCCCAAGGAATATATAGAGGGACAGGAGCCACTCTGGTTACTCATATTTCTATACCATTACACTTTGTTCATTTATTGAGATCTGACACACAAACATGAAAACTTAGACTGACCAAGACAAATTTCCATTATGATGTGTTCACCATTCTGCTTGTTTCGGTACCTTTTTCTTCCGTGAAGTCTATATTTGAGTTCCCGTTCTGGCTTGGCTCCATTTCTCAAGAAAACAGGCAGCCTGCAAGCAAGCCTGTCCAAAAATATCGTTTCAACAAAGAACAACTGTATATCACTACCTACCTCTACAACAAGAAAGAGAATTTAGGCCTTTTATGGAAATGAGTAGTGACCTGATAAGCTTAAGTGCGGAGAGAAATTAGAGGTTTGAAATGCTAAACCCCTCCACGAATTCCAAAACTTGAATACAAAAAATTTCTTTTCTTTTTAATTTAAAATGGCTAATGGCCGGATGACCAGTTTTTCTTCTCATCTTCTTGATGCCTAGTCTGAGACTTGAAATATGGACCCTGGCCAGTTATACTTCCCCCCAAAAAAGATGAGATGGTGTGCTTTGAGGAACCAACATGCCAGATTTATCTTTTTCAATCCTTAATACCAACCATTATACAACATTCACTTAATAATTACTACAGGAAATATGATACTGAATACAGAGACACAAACATTCATATAAACTGCACACGAATATCAAACCATTTTCTTTTAAGATCAGCAGAATGTATCTGTACTCTGACATATACATCTGAAACATGTAATGCAATGCAGTTAATTACAGTGCTCTATGATGAACTAAGACTGTACACATTGCTTTACTGACACTGAACTTCCATAAATTACAAATACACTGCAAATTCTAAAATCGTACTTACAGATAACTTTTTAAAACAGCTATATTCAATGCACCAAATCCCAGTATTTCTACTTGCTCAATTCTAGAACATACCCTTACAATGTTGAGGGGAAAAAACAACATAAATTTTAGCAAGAACACAGTCCTAATATCACACACAAGCAAGGTATCACTTGTTGCATTTCTTTCGCTGTTGGAACTGAGGCATAGTTTTTTTTTTTTTTTAATCCATAGATTGATAGCCTGCTTGACGTTATTGTAGTTTCTCAGTTCTCTATAAATGGTGATAACCCACTGCTGTGTGTACTCATCGGTAATAGATTTCATCGCAAATCTGCAATTTAATTTTGCAGGTACATTTGTCAATTGAAAATAACTCTTCCAAGAAGTTAACAATGTGCTGCTTGTTGTATGATTTTTTCTGGGTAATTCCCTGGTGTCTGAATTTTATATGCCGACGTTTTGGAACACTGTCTGTTCCATCATAGGCGGATAGGTATGAAGGATGACTAGGTTTGAAAATGCTGGCGTTAATTAGAAGGGAAAAGGTTTGGTTCAAAAATAGCCTGAGCCAATAGGAAGGAAGGGGGCAGGGTAGTGGCAGGTCCAAGTACAGAAACAGGTCATGGAGGCCACGGGCGGGTATGTGAAGTAGATATGGCACATGTCGGGGTGAGCCATGGGATGGTAGACGTCAAACTATTGTGTTTTAGGTGGCTGTCTCCTTTCCTTAAGCTTGTGTAGAAGGGGTTTCCAAGATTTGCTTAAGGTCAGGCCATCTTCTCTGTTGATGTTGTGTGGGAGCATTTCAATTTCAATAGCTTCCCTGATGAGGCGATCCATGTATCCGGTTTTAGCAGAAAGGAGTTTTGTGTCCTGTAGTTTAATAATGTGGTTATTGTTAATGCTGTGTTCTGCTACTGCTGATTTGTCGGGTTGTGCCAGTCTTATATGTCTATCGTGCTCTTTGATTCAGGTTTGGACGGATCGACTGCTTTGTCCCATATAAACCCTGCCACCTTCACATGGGATCCTGTATATACCTGGTGTTCTTAATCCCAATGCATCCTTGACTGGTGGAAAGTAGCTGAATACTTTTCTAGGTAGTAGGACGACACTTTTGATGTTCTGTTTGGCCAGCATTCTACTGAGTCGGTCTATGTTGTTTGGGTGTACGGTATGCATGCAGTCAACGTGGGTTTATCATTGGTCTTGGCGGTCTGTGTTGCTGGTTTCATGGCTCATCGTATCTGTTGAGGGCTGGATCCATTGTCCTTGAAGATGGTGGTAAGAAATTCTAGTTCTTGGGCACAAAGTATATCGGAAACCCACCCATACCAATCTCTACCTACACCAGAGTTTCCATCACCATCCTGCTAACAAACAATCAGTCCTCGCTTCCCTGATACACAGAGCCAAAGCTCTCTGTGACCAGGATTCCCTCACCCTAGCCCAGCGATGCGGTCAAATGCAGGAATGGCTAACAGACAGGGGGACGTCAGCTTGTGCTTCGCGCAAGTCTCCGCCCCCCAGTTAACACTTTGGCTTGGCTTGGCTGACCTAGTCATCCTTCATACCTATCCGCCTATGAAGATGGAAGTGTTCCAAAATGTCCGCATATAAAATTCAGATGCTGGGTAATTACCCAGAAGAAAGCATACAACATTTAGAACACCGCGAAAGTTTGAAATCAAGAATGTGCTGCTTTTTACAATCACTGAATTTAGGTAAGGTCAAGCCACTCATAACTGAACTGGGAAATGTACATCTCCGGCTACCATGCCATCTTCACAGGTAAATTCACTCGCGCCCACATTCGTCTCCGCCCGAGCATGTCCATTCAAATTATGGTTATTATTATCATTATTATTATTATCATCATCATCATCATCATTACCATTATCACATCTGCAGTTACTTTGGCATTTAGTTGTAGTTCATGGAACAGAAGTTGGAATCAATCTTGCATGGCTTTCTTTTGTATCATGCACACGATTTAGCCCACCACCAACTGATGGCTGACAGTAAGTGCTGTATACAGCGGCAACTTTTGCGCTCGACTGATGTACCCGGGATTCGAACTGCCCCAGTCTACTCTCTACTAGTTTGTCATTTTTAGCTTCCAACCTCTCTACCAGTACACAAATATTATGCACACTTATTCCCTGTCTGAGATTTACAATTTCTGAATGAATATTATCAATTTTATTTTCTACCTCTTTCTTATGGTCATGCAATTTCTTAGACATTTCTTCATGGTTTTGTTTGGTTTCTGACATTTGCAGTTCCGAACTCCCATACACACTACTACTTAAGCTATTAAATTCACTCTTTACAATTTGGATCTTCCGTTGTGTGTCTTTCTTAAGAGAAGATTTGTCCTGTGACCGTTTAATAGTTTGCATCTTTAATTTCTTAGTATTTCTTGATTCAATATGTCAGTGTTGGTTTTAAACAATTTAGCTAAATTATTTGAATAATGTTATAACCTGTATAGAATTTCCTTTTTATCTTACTGCCTCGATCTTTCTCTGTCCTTTCTTTCTTCTTCCATCATTTCCAAAATCCTAAGTAAGAAGTCTGTTTTCCAGTTTTGTCCAAAACTTTCCTGCTCTTTTCCCCCACTTACACTTTCTAAGTGTAAATCATTTACCTTTCCCCCACTCATCACTGAATTTTCACATCCAACATTACTTTCAGTTGCTTCTTGTCCTGAAAATAATTCTGCTCCCCCTACATTTAATGTCTCAGCACACCACAGATCAACATCTACAGTATATCAGTTGCTTCTTCAGTCTCTTCTAATGCTGGGTTGTCTTTTTCACTAACCTGGTGTTTATGAGTAGTGTTCTTTTGGTATATCTGTTGAGGCCTATCTGTTGATTATTTATTGGCTTCCTCTCAGCGGTTCCGTCGCAACACTGCTTCTGCCATTTGTCCCCACAAGCGGCTGTCTTGGTGTGGCGTCCTGCATCGGCACTGTCACGATGACTTGGCTGGTGTTTGTTTCCCCCCCAGAACGCTGGATAAGTGATGATGTTTACCGCTTTGAAGACCCATGTTGGGCGCAAAATTAAGCTGCCCGACTCTCGGTTGCAATACATCGTACACTCGTCGGTAAGCATGAATCCATCCCAAGGAAAATATGGAGGGATAGGAGCCACTCCGGTTACCCGTTATATACTATTACACTCTCCTCATTTATTGAGATCTTACACACAAACATGAAAACATAAAGACTGAGCAAAACAAATTTCTGTTACGCTGTGTTCACCACTCTGCTTGTTTCAGTACCTTCTTCCTCTGTGAAGTCTATATTTGAGTTCCCATTGTGGCTTTTCTCCCCATTTCTCAAGAAAACAGGTAGTCTGCAGGCAAGCCCATCCGAAAATATAGTTTTCAACAAGGAACACCTGTATACCAATACCTACCATTATAACAAGAAACAGAATTTAAACCTTTTATGGAAATGAGGTGCTAGACGTGTATTCATTTTAGTGACCTGCTAGGCCTAATTGCGGAGAGCTATTAGAGGTTTGAACTGCTAAACCCCTCCATGAATCCAAAACTTGAATACAGAAATTTTCTTTTCCTTTTAACTGACTAATGGCTGGATGACCAGTTCATCTTCTCATCTTCTTGATGCCTAGTCCGAGACTTCAACTACGGACCCTGGCCAGTTACATCACGAATAAAAAACCATAAGAAGAGCCATGAACTCAGACTGATCAGACCCCACACACAACACAAAAATCCAACACAAAAGTATTTAAAATTCTTAATGTCACTAACACTACCTGTGGAGAAAATTGTGATCTTCATGGGTTCAAGTAAGTTTATAACCCCCCCCCCCCAAAAAAAAAAGTAAATGTATTATTTAGGTAATGTGATCATAATGGTATGGCAATGCATCTCACCACAAAAGACGGAAGGGTTTTAATGCCGTATATCCAATGCAGTGGATGGGACTCACAATGATAATGTGTGGAATGACAATAAAGAGGACAGGTTCGTCGCACCTATCCATGACTTCATTTATCATTTGACCGATAACTTTTTCGGCAGTTGCCCTGCCCACCCCAACCCCCTCATCTGCTCCATAGGAAACTACACCTTAGCTGACCTCTATCGACAGTATAAGAAATACATACACAAACGGCCCAAGCACCTTCTTCTATAGCCATTCACCCAACTGCCGCTGTGTTTTTTCCCTTTGCACTTGTTTTTCACTGCTACACTTATACATACCTAACACGGTAGATACTCTATCACTTGCTTCTGCGAATGACAACTATGGCAAATTGGTTAAAGGAACAATTTTGTAACCTTGTGTATCTCGCTGAATTTTCTGTGCAATAAATCTCTTAAAAAAAAGAGAGAGAGAGAGAGAGAACAGGTATGTGGGGAATGAGTGAAAGGAAGATGAAGGCGCTGACTGTGAAGATGGACAGAGTGACATTGATTGGTAAATGCAGATAGAATCTGACAAGTGTCATGTATTAAGTGTATGAAATTAACAGAAAAATTATTCTTTAGCTGACGTTTTATTTTCTGGGGGTCATCTTAGAGTCATCTTGCATTCAGGTGAAAATGGTATTTTCTTCAGACAAAACTAAACCAGCAATTTTGCAGACCTGAAATTCACCTTAAATGTTGTCTTGTGAGATACCATAAATCAATGGCAGAATCAATTATATTCACATATAAATTAATGCACATTGAGAAAAGTTCATGCCAGGTTTGGGATTCTCTGGCAGCAAACATTATAGGAATGATTATTTGCACACTAGTTGATGTGGACAGTATGTAAGCGGGACAGGAGGGTAACTATACACAGGTACAGTAAGCTGTCACTAAACACTATTCGTGTGTTGCAGACATAGGCCCACATCAAGTCCCCCATGTGTTGTGTGTCTGTGCAAGTCAGTAACTACAGTTTTCTGCTAAAAGTAGTGCTCTGTTTATTTCATTCCTTTGCATCTAAGTAATTATGTCAGCACAAAATTTTGAGTTTGGGATAACAATTCACAGTATGAAGAGAAATATCAGTGCAAACATAACAAAGTGTTGTCACTACAAAGGCAACTAAAAGGGCTGCAAAGCACTGTTATGTATTAGTAAAAATACAACACACAAAGAATGTAATAAATGCATGGTATATGATGGGTTGACATAATCCAGGAAGACACAGAAATGTCCAAATGTCAAAAATGCAGAAGTACAGATGCTGACTGACAGGTAATAAGGGACATTACTGAAGGTTTTTATTTACGACAAAACATAGTTCTCAACTGCAAGAAGCTTCTTATGTTCAAGAAAAGGCAAATATTGAAATAAATGGGAAATGTGGAAAAGGTGTTAGTCCAGAAGAAAATATTAATTGAAAAGGAGAATACTGTAAACTGGAGGTGTGCATACCTACAGCAAAAGCTTTGCAAGAAAGTAAGCCAGCCTTCTACATGGTAGATGCCATTCTAACATTTAGTGAGTACTGGCAGGAAAAAGATACTGTGGGAACCAATTCATCTAACAGACTCGCTGTTGTTTATCTTAGCAGATCTGGTGGCTTGTTGAAAGCTGTTAGTTAGTCTAAAAGGTGGGAAAGCAATGGGTGATTATCATAGGCAAATGAACTCTGATAACTTAAAAATTGGTGAAAAATAAAATTATTCCAAATCTGGCAACCCCATCCTTCATCATCATGGTCAACAGGCATTTCCACAGAAAGAAAACTGCTAAATTCTGATCAAGTCACCTCTAAAGAAAGAAAGGTTACAATATTTGTGAAGACATACAGCACCAAGCAAAAATCCATTGTTTTACTATTAGTTTAAGAGATCCCCCCAAAGGAGACAGGTCATGCAGACATGCTACTTGTAGTATGTAATTTGGCTGTCAGCTTACACGTGTAATTTAAATGCCATTGAGTTGGCCTCGCATCAATCTAAGGACTACTTCAGATCCCACAATACAACAGAAGAAGAGAGTAGAACAGAATATAGAAGGGCTAGCACCACAGTGACCCATGCACTTTGTTACTGATCTTTCATGCAGCCCTTATGTTCACGCATGCAGCAGCCCTGCACCTTGAACAAAGTGCGGTATTGTGCTGACAGCAATGTCCTCAAAGTCACCTGCTTTCAGAAAATGACAACCCAGGTGCTTAAATCTTAATGTGGTGTAAGCCTCACAGCCATAAAGAAAGTGTGCAACTACTTCAGATGCTTGTTTGCATCTATCACACTTGGGACTGTTTACTAGCCTCAGTTTAAAACAGGTATCCATTTAAATGACACTGCCCCATTAGCAACCCTGTCATTATTCTTAGATGATTTCTGCTCAGGTAGAGTAATTCCCCAGCTTTTTTAGGTGAGGGTCTTCTAAGAAACCCCTTAGCCTCCCTTTGTCCAAGAATGGACTGTCAATGCTCCTCGGGCTTCCTACTTGTCCAGACCCTCACTCCCCTGGTAAAATTTGGAAATATACCAAGGGCAGGTTCAAGTCCTATGAGTGCATGTGAGGAGCCCTCTCTGGCTAACTGATCAGCTATTTCATTTCCATCAAATCCCACGCATCCTGTTACATTCTGCCAGTTTCACCAGGGTCTGATGGCAGTCCCTGACTAATTCAGAATTTCTGTTAACTATCAGGGGCTTTTATGGCTGTCTGACTGTTGGAAAGAATACAGATGTTCCTAAGCATGTCACACTTTTCTATTCCCTCCATTATGCAAGCCTTAATGGCACATATTTCAGCCTGGAATACTGTGGTGTGGAGCCCAAGGCTGAAGCTATTCTCCTTTCTGGAGCCCCATCTATACACCCCAGCACCAGTGCTTTTATTGGTTCTGGACCTGTCTGTATACCAGACCAGTCCCTCTTTATTATCTGGATTTAACCCATCTGCTATTCACACTTGTCAGGGAACTTGACTGTGAATGGCTTGTGGTATGCACACTTGGTGTCATCCTGTCAGACCCCATCTACAGAATGGGTTCACTGTGCATGTCCCATGAATTTTTAGTTTGACTGCAGTTAGTGGATGTAGGTCTCCACTCTAGGGCGAATGTTAGTCTGTAGATCCCCACCTGGGCCTCTTCCTCAATCATTGCATGAAGAGAACCTCCACTGCAGATGCTGGTTTCATCTTCATCACCCCTGTCATAGACAGGCTAAGCTAATCTCTGGAACTTACGGAGCTCTGTCCTACTGACACTGTATCTGACCCATGGCCACCAAATCTTGGAGCCACAGGTCAACATGGGTCTCATCACCATGGTGTAGATCCAATGCACAACCCTTGGTTTCAGACCCCAAGTTTTCCCAAATGTGCCTCCCATAAATCCAACCCCTCATCTGTACCTCAGGGTATGGTAGACTCGTACTCTACTCTACCCTGGGTCACGTGGGAAGTGGTAACAGGTGTGGAGGGTATACCCTGTTGGGAGTGGCTATGACACGCTAACAGGGCTCTGGTATACCCAAGCCAAGGTGGAAGGTATCGTGCCAAGGGCTGCATGACACTGGGGTAGAGACAGCAGTGTCATTAACAATCCCCTTGGAGAACCTGGCCGAACCCCACTCTATGTAGGCCTTCCATTTGCATGGGGCTCTGTGGACAGTGACCACACGTTTTTCCCCATTTTGTAGGAGGGCTCCTTTTTTTGGGGGACTCTGGCAGACATACTGGAATAGACAGACCAGTGGCTCTGGTGATGGAGTATCTCTCTCCATAGGGACCCAGATGTGGAGCATGGAGGGGGCTCCCTTACCAGGGACTCTTGAGGGAAAGATGAATTTTCAGGGGATGGGATGTAGAAGGTTCTGTTGACGGGTGTCTCTTCGTAGGGGTCCCATTGGGGAACCTGGGGAGGGGCTCTGTTTACAGAGAACTGTGATAGTGGAAGGAGGGCTCTGGAAATGGAGTATCTCTCTTTATGGGAGCTCTGTTAGGGGAACCTGGAGGTGTACAAGAAGGCTCTGGAGAGGGCACCTCTTTCTGTGGGGGCCTCACTGGGAAACCTGGGAAAGGGCTCATATGCCAGGGGCTTATGTGTGGAAGAAGGTTCTGGGATGGGTGTCTCTACATACAGGGGCCCCATTGGGGAACCTGGGGAGGGGGGTCCATCTACTGGGAACTTTGAAAATTAGCTGGAGGGCTCTAGCTATGGAGCATCTCTCTCTATGGGAGCTCTGTTACAGGAACCTGGAGGGGGAGCTCCTTGGTTGGGATCCCTGTAGGTTATGAAAGGAAGGCTCTGGAGGCAGGCATCTCTCTTCATGGGGCCCAGGTAGGCAAACTGGAGTGGGCTCATCTATCAGGGACTTGGAGAGATGGTTGAAAAGGGCTCTGGAGGTGCAGCATCTCTCCATGAGTGCTCTGTGAAGGGAACCTGGAGGGAGGGCTCCCTTGTTGGGGACCCTGAAGGACAGGCAGAAAAGGCTTTGGAGACAGGTATCTATTTCCATAGGGGCCCTGCTGGGGAATCTGGAAGGTGGCTCATCTGCTTGGGACTTTGAGAGATGGATGAAGGGGGGCTCTAGGAAAGGGATGCCTCTCTCTGAAGAGGCTCAATGCAGAGGGCTTTCAGGGAGGGCTCCTTTACTGGGGACCCTGGGTTATGAAAGTGTTGTATATTGGAAATAAGATTATATATATATATATATATATATACACACACACACACACACACACACACTTGGTTTTACACGACTGATGTTGCATGGTCGTTACATATTAATTTGGTTGAGTGTACAATTGTAATACACTGCTGATTCATGTAAGTTGGACGTTTCTCATGGCAAAGTACGCCTGGTGACCAAGCACAGTGGTGAGGCGCGCTCACGCGATGACCAAGGTCCAGCACCTAAGAACTATGAACTGTGATTAACTTCCAAATTTTCCATGAGTTAGAGGCTTCCTAAAGACAGCAGCCAACTAACTTAGTTAAGATTACGACTCGGACCAGAGCGGTCGCAACTGCAGACAGTTAAGAGGTCCATCACGGTTCTCCTGATTCTTTCATTTGGTTGTAACTTACTTTCGGTGCTTAATAAAACTCAGTCATAGCCAGACTACTGGGTTTTCACTGCAATAAGTAACTATCACGTATACGCCCTAACTGAGAACGAACCCTGGCTCCTACCGGAAGTAACATCCACGATACGCTTCTGGCTGGGACCTAGGCTTGTATACAGCAGTATACAACAGAAGAATTTGGTGTCAGATGTGGGGTTAAGCCAGAAGAGCGTAAAGCTGAAAGAAGGGAGACCGAGGGACTACAGAAGCCGAGGCCAACAACGAAGGACGGAGCGTCACTACCTGAACATCCAGGGCCAGGGGAGCCGACCACTGGAGCCGGAAGGAAGTCGCCGCGGGCAGGAAACAGGCGAACACCAAGGCAGTCGGAAACTAACCCACTGGAGGCAGGGAGTGCACCGGTTTAGGCAAGGTAAGTCTTTGCTCAACTTACTCTATCCATGAATCC
>Ga0268261_10004281_pt1 | contig 10675 bp, 3 predicted proteins | sample TergutNc150P1_FD_190353 | JGI IMG/M metagenome (GOLD analysis project Ga0268261, IMG submission 190353) | Nasutitermes corniger P1 segment gut microbial community from laboratory colony in Florida, USA - Nc150 P1 (SPAdes) (version 2) | ecosystem: Host-associated > Arthropoda: Insects > Digestive...
CCCACACACACACACACACACACACACACACACACACATACACTCACACAAACACACCACACAACCACACCACCCACACACACACCACACACACCACACACACACTACACACACACCACACACAAACACACCACACACACACACACCACACAAACACACACACACACTCACGATTTGCAAAATGCATTGAGAATGAATTTTGGATTTTCGAACATTTATTTTAAACTAAAAAATTTCGTCACTCCTGTGTAACAAATTTGTCATGTAAACATTAACATTAAACTAATAACATTTGTTACCATTCACAATGGTTTGTATATGTAAGATTCAAACCACTCAATTTCGGCAACAATTCCGAATTACCAACATGTTCATATAATTTTTTTTCTCACAACGACCTTCTACCGCCTCTCAAAACATCGACCTTTCCTCCTCAACCATCCTGCTGTACAGAGCCGGGTTTGGTAAACTGGTAGAGAGTCAAGTCACCGACTTGAACTGCAGAATCAGGCCTCAATTTCCGGCAGGAACATAAGATTTTCCTATCCTCCATAGCTTACCGATCTTCCCTGCAATGCGCTCGTCTGCCTAGCTAACGGGTAACGTAAGAGCTTTCCACTCTATTAAGGCGGCCGTAGCGTGAAGCTAACCGCTAACCTCTACTATGTATCTGCTCTCACCCATACGCAGTTTTAGCAGCATTTTTGTTTAATAAGCCATAACGTAACTTGACTAACTTATATCATATTGCTAGCAACTCGTCAAAATTGTCCTATTGACATCAAAAATTTGCTCAGCGGGGTGTGTGCCTAAGTAGTAAGCCTTCCCGTTTGGCAGGGTCAATGACCTCTAACCTAACCTTGAGCTCCCTCTAGTGACGTCACATGTAAACAAACCTAACCTTCCCCTCCCCCCCTTGCCCTCAGGCGGTAAACATTGCCCCAGACAGTATGGCGCCAGGGATAAACCTAACTTTGACTTGTTATTATTTAAAAACCTAACCCTCCCCGCCCTTTTCTAGGCCTTCAGGCGGTCACGTGATGTCAAAAAAAGATGGCAGATGGGTGAATGGCCTTCCCTGTTAACCTAACTTTAAACTTCGTTATTATTTTGAAACGTAGTTATTGTCACGTGATGTGTACACCCCCAGACGATGCGATGTCAACAAAGATGGCGGAAGGGGTGAATGACCTTTTAGTTTAACCTAACTTTAAACTTTGTTATTATTTTGAAACTTTGTTATTGTCACGTCTAACCCTCCCCACCCTTCTTTAGGCCTTTAGGCGATCACGTGATGTCAACAAAGATGGCGGCGGGGTGAATGACGTTCCCTCTTAACCTAACTTTAAACTTTGTTATTATTTTGAAACTTTGTTATTGTCACGTGATGTATACAGCTCTAGGCGATGCGATGTAAACAATGAGGTAGACAGTGTGCGCCGTGCTTAACCTATATTGTTAGTATTATTTAGAAACCTAACTTTAAACTTTGTTATTATTTTGAAACGTTATTGTCACGTGATGTAACAGCCCTAGGCGATGCGGTGCAAACAATGAGGTAGACAGCGTGACGCCGTGCTTAACCTAACTTTGAACTTGTTATGGTAAACAAAGGCGCCATTTTGAATTTTAGCCAATATGGCTGATACGCGCGTTAAGTTTAAACCTAACTTATTATTATAAATATTTATTATTGGTTTGATGTAAACAAAGGCGCCATTTTGAATTTTTGCCAATATGGCGACTTGCGCGGCAATTTTAAACGTAACTTTGAACTTTGTTATTTGAATAACGCAGCCATGTAACAATATGACGGCTAGCACGGTAATTTTCAATTAATGCTAACCTAAATTTAACTTTGTTATTTAAATAAGAAGGCCATTTTTAAATATGGCGGGCACGCGTGTTATTTAAACTTGACTTAAAGATTTACTATTTGAATAGAACCGCCATTTTACAATATGGCTTTAAACTTTATACGACACTCGAAAGAGGTGGCTAAAGCGGTAAGATATCAGACTCATAATAGAAAGATTCTAGATTCGAATCCTGCGACTTCAACCATATCTTTTTTTAAGAAATCTATCCCAGGTAATTAGGGTAAATAAAGACATAATATTACATTTTACAAACACACACAATTAAATTTTATTATGCTGTACGCTTACACAAATAAAGTTGCCGCACTGTTTACTGTACACATAATTGGTTTTTGCACACTCACAGTTTTTATTAACGGTACCTGCTCGGTGAACTCCATAACTTGTTACCAAAGAGCGATTTTAAACTTACAAGACCGGATTTAACACATAATTTACATTGGCACTGATTGTTTCTAGACCTATTGTGAGAACGTTTAGTGCAAAACAGTACTCCGGCAGGAAATATGTCTATTGGAGGATTTTAGTCACAGAAACTGATGTCTGCTTTACAGTTTGCTAAGCTCCTAGGTGTATTTAAATCAAAAGCACACATCAAATATGCACTCATGTCTTGATATTAACGTGTCGTTTGTGATATACGTTAAACGTTTATTGATGCACACAACACCGTAAGCCAGAGAAGATAACTGTATTTTTTAACACGCTTTGGGCAAATATTAGTTTGGACGGGAGCTTTCCACCAAAAAATCTTGATTCAAACGATATAACAACTTCTTTTTTACCAGATGTTAACACGAAATAGTTATCTGTACGTAACTTAAAAGTGCACTCTTTCCCAGCAATACATTTTTCAAGGTAGCCAGCACATCGTAATCCTCTTTAATTACAAAGAACATTGAAATTGATTTCTTTTACTGAGTTGAGGATTCCAGCTACATAACTTGGAAATAGTCCAAATGAACCACAGAGCATATTATCACTGTTCATGGTCTAACAATATCGTTAACAACCACAACCACTTTGTATTTTGAACTTGAAATGTATCATACCATATGTCTTGTCCTATAATAGTATTCAAGTCTTCATAAAATTTTCCAAGGCTTAAGTATGGTAGAAATGAAAAATCGGTGAATTCTAGAAAATTCATTATGCGTTGCACTGGATACTACTAACCACATCGAGACTTGTTAGTAAACTGCGAGAGCTGACAGGTTAAAACATGCACACTTTCGCCGAGCGCACTAAAGATTGTTGTCGGTACACTGTGTAAGCGGACCCCCGAGGTTAAGCAGGTTAGAATATGCACACACACTCAGAGACTGACGGGCTACATTACTTTACGAACCAAACACTCACACATAACATGTAGTTTTAGCGTGATCTAAAACAAATTGTAATCCTTTTACGATGATTATGAAAACACACTCAGGACTCCATTTTGCATGTTTTTCCCAACAGCAGTCCGTTTTCTTTCGGTCCTGTAAGGTGATTCCACAATGAAAGCACGTAGTAAAATCAAGTTTACCTGTAACAAAACCATTTACATCAGTTGGTTGTGGAAAAAATATTTATTTGTAATTAACCATCTTTTAATTATAATGTAGCTCACCTGTATGAAAGAAACCAGCGCCACTTAAATTTTCAGGTTTTTGTTCAGAAGCGGTAGGCCAACTTGCAAAGGACTGCATTCGGGCGTGATATGATGAATAATAGGGGTACATAGGACCATCCCACGGTATGCTATTGTGCTGTCCGAATTTTTTAGGTGTAAAAGACAATAAATATTAACGTACTGTTATAATTATACATAATAGAACATAAATAAATAAAAGTAAAAATATACTTACAACGCTCTAGATGCGAGGTTTTTAATGTGTACTCCATATAAGACCCGCACACGTCATTGCTACTGCTAGGCTGTTGTTGAGATCTTAGGTGGAGCAGGAATGTTTCCTACAAATAATCCCTTAACAAATGCGCAAGATGGACTCCAACGCTGATGGTCCTTAAATGCATCTTCTCCTTCTTTCCACTATCCGACAACCACTCCACAAAACGCACAACGAACCACATCACCCCTGTTTGTGAAGAAAAATTCAGCAGCTGCCAGTTGATTTACATCCATGAAGGGCACACGCCATAATTTAAATGTTTTACGCCCATCAACCTCGCTTTTTAAGTTTAAATCCTGTAGGTTTATACGGTTTGGTGGTGGTGGTGGTGGTGGTAGAGGAAGCACGTATACCAGTTCGCTAGCTGATGTAAACTTCGTTCACATGGTTGGAGACCCGGCTAGTAACTGAGCGAGTGACGAGCCATAACTTGCGTACTCAGGTGCACTATGTTCCACATCCCCACAGGGTAAGTCCATTAAAATTCTTTTTACACAGATAACATCACAAACCACTTAGACGTTTGTTAACCCCCAGGCTAAAATCATTAGCGTAATGGTTTACGCCTTTCAGAGGTGTTGGCGCCAGCTGGCATGCAAGTTAGATAAAATCAGATAACGATTCTAGGAAAAATCCATTAAGGGGCTGCTCAAGACAACAATCAGGTGACAATTCTAGGAAAAAGCCATTAAGAAGACAAACAGGTCGCAACTTGTCTGGAAGGCAGTACGATATATTTGGTCATTTTGACGTAAACATTTTTAAATTAGCGCCATTTTCAAAACTTGGAATTGCTAACCCGGGTTTAAATTACCGCCTACTACCATGTTACAATGTGGCTACCACCGCGGGAGGTTTAAATAAACATAAGTCTTAAAAGCGCCATTTTAAACCTTTTAATACCAACCCAAGTTTAAACCTGGAGTGTACGAACCTGTCGGAACCTGCTTGACGTTATGCCTTTTGTAGTTTTTGGTTATGAACGACTCTAGACCTAACCTTAATATTAGCCAGAAGACGCTTGCTCTTATATGAACAGTACGAAACACAATTATAGAAGTTAGCGTTTTTAATAATTAGCATGGTTAAAAACATTACAAACGGCTCAAGAACTAATGAATTTTACTTACATTAAAAGCGCATTACGAACATTTTACGAATTACGGTTATTTCTGATACACCTAAAATTCTTTTATTAGTTAGAAAAGTACCAAGTTTTGACTTCTGTACTAGTACTTATTACGACCAACAGAAATTTGGCTTTTCCTACATATTTGTTTATTTAATGTTGGTTTAGCTATACCATACTCTCCAAGTAGTTTTTACGGTTTTATGTTTTACTAAATGTACGTGTCTTACGTTAAATTTTATGTATTTTAATAATTGTACACATACTTTTAAAGTTTAGAAGATTTTACATGAGTGTTTTTATAATTTTACATTAAACAGTTATGTTTTATTTTAGAAAAAGAAGTAGTGCATTAGTAGTAACCAGTACATGGTTTTCTGACTTTGGTGGATTGCTTAACTTTAAAGAGCGCTACATAAATAGAGAATAAAATTACAGCCATAGAGAAACTTAACACTACATATTTAAAAATGCTTTACGTGGAATAACTTGTAGTTTTAAAACGCAACGTGTTTTTGTTTACGGCCTAATGATGTCACGTTTAATTTGCAGCATTTACTATTTATTATATGACAATATGATTTAATTTTAGTTTAATACATTTGTGGAGCATGAATGTATACGTTTTGCGTACCTTACAGTAATTTAAATCCTGTGAAAACAATTACTACGGTTTTAAGAGAGAAGTGGCGTACAGTAGGCATATTATATTGCTAAATGCATGCAATACAGGATGACGACCTTAAGGTTTAAGTGTAATTTAGACATGGTAAGAGATTTTTCTAGGAAGGTTAAGACTAACTCGGGGTCTCTATTCATAAGGTAAGGTAATACTAACGTCTGAAATAAGTAGAGTTGTACTTCCAAATAGCATGTACAGAGACAATTTTATGTATTACTTATGCAACGGTCATTTTAGTTAATATTTTTTGTTACTAAAGTCATTAGATTGGTAATATGTGTACTACCACTACCACTACTAGACCACTATGATTTATTTAACACACCGGAACGTTTAGACGTAATGGAAGTATACGGAACAATTGTAGGATTTTGTAAAGATCTTAGGATTTTATAAAATGGAGGGTTTGTCTGAAAAGGTAACTGATTTTTATTTTTAGTTAGTTGCAGGAAAGTACAAGACTACAGAAGTGATACTAAAGATAGTTTAGGCATAACAACGTTAAAACGCAAGTATCAATAGGAGTTTTGCAGTAGTCGTTAACCACATAAATTATTAACATTATAAGTAAGACGGACATGCATTGGGTGTATTTGGTTGCTAATTGCATACGACACATGATGAATGCTTTAAGGTATAGGAGTCTTTTATTTATAGGGTACAGGGTTTGACTCTAATTATTACTACATTTAAGAACTAGTCTAGCTCACGAGATACGATCAAACGTGACGCGACGGGGTGAGTAGTGCATTTTTAAGCAAATGGCTAGACGGTGAGGAATTCTCGTACTTGTAACCTAAAAGCTTTATTATTAGGTGTAACAAGCTAGCAACATTTGTTCTTAGGTAGGTAGTTTGTCTGGAGTGTACCGCTAAGGTAAACATTTGAAAGTGAATGTCACTTATGGGCTGCAGCGTATAAAAATGCCTAAACGTAGAAAATTACCGTGCGAATATAAAATACAAAGGATTTAGCCACGGAGAACCTGCAGAGAGTGACGATACCAGAGGTTGCATATACACAATTACGGCGTAGACCTCCTGAAGATGAGCAGGATGGTGCGCGAAACATATAGAGGGTTATAATAAACGTATTATATGTAAATAAATAATAATTTGCTCATTAAGCCGGATATTAATCAAGGTTAAAAGAACGTTACATACATGTAGAACAGCGCCAGTGTTACTGGATGGGAAATTCTGAGATCAGATTACTAAATTCTCACTTCGAAGTCAATATTTTAAGGTGTTAAAAGATTCGTAATGCATATTACAATGTTTTTATGCTACATGGGGAGGAAAAAGTTCGCGTCCATTTATGCAAAAAAGGGGACCGTAGTGTGTTGGAAGGGGAAAGACCCATACATGCAACACTGCAGGTGGTGTAAATCGCGTTTACATCACCGTCGATGTCATTTATAATCCTCATTGTTACTGATACCACACTGTCATGACGTGAGGAAAAAGACTTTCCAGACATCAACACAGTTAAATAAAGTTTACCTTAGGAACTCACCCAAAAACCAACCAAGCACAATGTAGTACAACCTGACACAACCTAACATAAACATCTATCATGTTATGACTTTTGGTCATGATTCCTTTCTCACGGTGTTCAGAACCCCATCATCAAAAACGTAACACGACGCAAACCGATATAACCCACCCTAACATAAACGGTCTAACCTGCTTTGGCTTTATTTCGCAATTCCTTCCTCACAGTATTTGACTCCAACGTAATATAATACAACCTAACATAAACTAACATGTTCCGACTTTATTCTCAATTCCTTTCTCATGGTGTTCAGACACCAACTTAGCCCAAACCAACCAAACAGAACGTAACTGGCCCTTACCCAGCAGTTAGGTTTAAAACGACCATAACAAGGTCAATGTTAGGTTTCAAAATAGTAACAAAGTTAAAGTTAGGTTTAAAACGACCACAACAAGGTCAATGTTAGGTTTTAAAATAATAACAAAGTTAAAGTTAGGTTTAAAATTGTCACGCCGTTACTGCTACTTACCGCTCGCGGCAGAAGTAGTGTCCAGTGCAACGCATAATGGATTTTCTAGAATTCACCGATTTTTTATTTCTACCATTCTTTAGCCTTGGAAAATTGTGTGAAGACTTGAATACTACTGTAGGACAAGGCATTTGGTATGATACATTTCAAGTTCAAAATAAAAGTCGTTGTGGTTGGTTAACGATATTGTTACGACCATGAACAGTGATAATATGCTCTGTGGTTCATTTGGACTATTTCCAAGTTATGTAGCTGGAATCCTCAACTCAGTAAAAGAAATCAATTTCAATGTTCTTTGTAATTAAAGAAGATTACGATGTGCTAGCTACCTTGAAAATGTATTGCTGGGAAAGAGTGCACTTTTAAGTTACGTACAGATAACTATTTCGTGTTAACATCTGGTAAAAAAGAAGTTGTTATATCGTTTGAATCAAGATTTTTTGGTGGAAAGCTCCCGTCCAAACTAATATTTGCCCAAAGCGTGTTAAAAAATACAGTTATCTTCTCTGGCTTACGGTGTTGTGTGCATCAATAAACGTTTAACGTATATCACAAACGACACGTTAATATCAAGACATGAGTGCATATTTGATGTGTGCTTTTGATTTAAATACACCTAGGAGCTTAGCAAACTGTAAAGCAGACATCAGTTTCTGTGACTAAAATCCTCCAATAGACATATTTCCTGCCGGAGTACTGTTTTGCACTAAACGTTCTCACAATAGGTCTAGAAACAATCAGTGCCAATGTAAATTATGTGTTAAATCCGGTCTTGTAAGTTTAAAATCGCTCTTTGGTAACAAGTTATGGAGTTCACCGAGCAGGTACCGTTAATAAAAACTGTGAGTGTGCAAAAACCAATTATGTGTACAGTAAACAGTGCGGCAACTTTATTTGTGTAAGCGTACAGCATAATAAAATTTAATTGTGTGTGTTTGTAAAATGTAATATTATGTCTTTATTTACCCTAATTACCTGGGATAGATTTCTTAAAAAAAGATATGGTTGAAGTCGCAGGATTCGAATCTAGAATCTTTCTATTATGAGTCTGATATCTTACCGCTTTAGCCACCTCTTTCGAGTGTCGTATAAAGTTTAAAGCCATATTGTAAAATGGCGGTTCTATTCAAATAGTAAATCTTTAAGTCAAGTTTAAATAACACGCGTGCCCGCCATATTTAAAAATGGCCTTCTTATTTAAATAACAAAGTTAAATTTAGGTTAGCATTAATTTAAAATTACCGTGCTAGCCGTCATATTGTTACATGGCTGCGTTATTCAAATAACAAAGTTCAAAGTTACGTTTAAAATTGCCGCGCAAGTCGCCATATTGGCAAAAATTCAAAATGGCGCCTTTGTTTACATCAAACCAATAATAAATATTTATAATAATAAGTTAGGTTTAAACTTAACGCGCGTATCAGCCATATTGGCTAAAATTCAAAATGGCGCCTTTGTTTACCATAACAAGTTCAAAGTTAGGTTAAGCACGGCGTCACGCTGTCTACCTCATTGTTTGCACCGCATCGCCTAGGGCTGTTACATCACGTGACAATAACGTTTCAAAATAATAACAAAGTTTAAAGTTAGGTTTCTAAATAATACTAACAATATAGGTTAAGCACGGCGCACACTGTCTACCTCATTGTTTACATCGCATCGCCTAGAGCTGTATACATCACGTGACAATAACAAAGTTTCAAAATAATAACAAAGTTTAAAGTTAGGTTAAGAGGGAACGTCATTCACCCCGCCGCCATCTTTGTTGACATCACGTGATCGCCTAAAGGCCTAAAGAAGGGTGGGGAGGGTTAGACGTGACAATAACAAAGTTTCAAAATAATAACAAAGTTTAAAGTTAGGTTAAACTAAAAGGTCATTCACCCCTTCCGCCATCTTTGTTGACATCGCATCGTCTGGGGGTGTACACATCACGTGACAATAACTACGTTTCAAAATAATAACGAAGTTTAAAGTTAGGTTAACAGGGAAGGCCATTCACCCATCTGCCATCTTTTTTTGACATCACGTGACCGCCTGAAGGCCTAGAAAAGGGCGGGGAGGGTTAGGTTTTTAAATAATAACAAGTCAAAGTTAGGTTTATCCCTGGCGCCATACTGTCTGGGGCAATGTTTACCGCCTGAGGGCAAGGGGGGGAGGGGAAGGTTAGGTTTGTTTACATGTGACGTCACTAGAGGGAGCTCAAGGTTAGGTTAGAGGTCATTGACCCTGCCAAACGGGAAGGCTTACTACTTAGGCACACACCCCGCTGAGCAAATTTTTGATGTCAATAGGACAATTTTGACGAGTTGCTAGCAATATGATATAAGTTAGTCAAGTTACGTTATGGCTTATTAAACAAAAATGCTGCTAAAACTGCGTATGGGTGAGAGCAGATACATAGTAGAGGTTAGCGGTTAGCTTCACGCTACGGCCGCCTTAATAGAGTGGAAAGCTCTTACGTTACCCGTTAGCTAGGCAGACGAGCGCATTGCAGGGAAGATCGGTAAGCTATGGAGGATAGGAAAATCTTATGTTCCTGCCGGAAATTGAGGCCTGATTCTGCAGTTCAAGTCGGTGACTTGACTCTCTACCAGTTTACCAAACCCGGCTCTGTACAGCAGGATGGTTGAGGAGGAAAGGTCGATGTTTTGAGAGGCGGTAGAAGGTCGTTGTGAGAAAAAAAATTATATGAACATGTTGGTAATTCGGAATTGTTGCCGAAATTGAGTGGTTTGAATCTTACATATACAAACCATTGTGAATGGTAACAAATGTTATTAGTTTAATGTTAATGTTTACATGACAAATTTGTTACACAGGAGTGACGAAATTTTTTAGTTTAAAATAAATGTTCGAAAATCCAAAATTCATTCTCAATGCATTTTGCAAATCGTGAGTGTGTGTGTGTGTTTGTGTGGTGTGTGTGTGTGTGGTGTGTTTGTGTGTGGTGTGTGTGTAGTGTGTGTGTGGTGTGTGTGGTGTGTGTGTGGGTGGTGTGGTTGTGTGGTGTGTTTGTGTGAGTGTATGTGTGTGTGTGTGTGTGTGTGTGTGTGTGTGTGTGGG
>Ga0268261_10004282_pt1 | contig 10673 bp, 5 predicted proteins | sample TergutNc150P1_FD_190353 | JGI IMG/M metagenome (GOLD analysis project Ga0268261, IMG submission 190353) | Nasutitermes corniger P1 segment gut microbial community from laboratory colony in Florida, USA - Nc150 P1 (SPAdes) (version 2) | ecosystem: Host-associated > Arthropoda: Insects > Digestive...
GATTCCGACGACCTTCAACTGCCAGAGAAGCAAACAACACCAAGGGGACCTAAACAGGACCCGCCATGCAGACTCTCCGGTGATTTCAGAATACACAAACTTGAAAAAATGGTTGGTGGTGGGGAGGGAAAAAGGAAGTACCCTTCAGGACAGTGTAAAATGTGTGCTGCGAAGTGAAACTGGATACATATTTAAATTCTGTGTTGTTCTACTTCACAAAGCGTCTTGTTTCGAGAATACCATTCAGTGACGAACTACTAGACCATCTGCATTCAGTTTCTGTAGTCTGGGGCTCACGAGCGTAATCTACAGTGTCAAACCGTAAGTAAGAATACGTTATGGGGTTGAACGTTCAAAGCGTTTAAAAGGTCCGGAAACTGGGGGTGTTTAATAAAAATACCATCCGGTCGGCAAAGTGTTAATGGCTTTTAAAGTATGTCACCTGCATTTATTAATGGCCTTTTCCAAGAATCATTATCTGATTTTATCTAACTTGCATTCCTACTGGCGCTAGCAACTAGAAACACGTCCAAAGTTGCGAGCTAATCGCTTTGCCCTGGGGGTATACATGTTTTGTCTATTAGGCTAATGTCCTGGAGTAAACAATTGCCATTACGCTAATGACTTTCCTACAGGGTTATACAAACCATTCGCATACCTTTGGTTCAGGGGTTAACAAAGTGTAGGCTACTCTTGTACCTCACTCAGTTAACTACTAACCAAAATTTAAACTATATATTTGTAAATTGTGTCTATTTACCCTAATTACCTGGAATAGGTTCCTTAAAAAAGAGATGGTTGAAGCCGCAGGATTCGAAACTGGAATCTTTCAATTATGAGTCTGATATCTTACCGTTCTAGCTACCTGTTTCGAGTGACGTATAAAGTTGTAGCCATATTGTATCATGTTAGTCTTATTCAAATAATTTAAATAGTGCGCTAGTACGCCATATTGTAATATAGCTACCTTATTATAAGTTCAAAGTTAAGTTTAAAATTCAAAATGGTGGTTTGTTTACATCAACCAATAATAAAAACAAGTTAGTTTTAAATTTACCGCTCTAGCCGCCATATTTACAAAAAATTCAAATTGGCGGTAGCGCCAAATCCAAAATAATAACAAGTTAAGCACGTCGACACACTGTCTACCTCATTGTATACATAACATCGCAAAAGGGTATTTACATCACGTTACAATAATAAAAGTTTCAAAATAATAACATGTCAGAGTTAGGTTTAGATGAAAGCTCATTCACGCCTCCGCCATCTTTGTTGACATAACATAGCCTGGGGGCTGTTTACATCACGTAACAATAACAAAAGTTTCAAAATAATAATAAATCAAAGTTAGGTTTACAGGGAAGGTCATTCACCCCTCCGCCATCTTTGTTGACATAACAGCCTGGGGCAGTTTACATCACGTGACAATAAGAACGTTTCAAAATAGTAACAAGTCAAAGTTAGGTTAAGAGGGAAGGTCATTCACCCCTCCGCCATCTTTGTTGACATAACATAGCCTGGGGCTGTTTACATCACGTGACAATAACAACGTTTCAAAATAAACGTAAGTCAAAGTTAGGTTTAAAGGAAAGCTCATTCACCCCTCCACCATCTTTGTTGAAATCACGTGATCATCTAAAGACCTAAAGAAGGGTGGGGTGAGTTAGGTTTGTAAATAATAACAAGTTAGAGTTAGGTTACGACCTGGCGCCATACTGTCTGGAGGCAGGGGAGGGAATCTTTCTGTCTCTGCCGTGGAATGCTTTCTTCTAACCGTCGTGTAACAGTCAATTCCTTGCGTTAGAACATTTCTTGCATATTCACCTACCACAGTGTGTAGGTTGGAAAAACAAGTTTACCAGAAGAAGGAAAGATGTTACTACACCAGCTATAATTTCACCCACATCGATATCATTACAGTAACACTAAAGTGTACATGACCGCAAAAATATGCTTCTTATTGTAAAAAGCACTGTATATTAGGATGATAAGATTGTAGTTTTTATTATACAAGACTAGCAGGGGAACACGGCGTTGCCCAGGATGAGTATTGGCGAAACCGGATAGCTATTTTGTGTATCAAATAACAAAAAATGGGGACGAAATAAATTGTGGAAATGTATCGGAGTGAAATATGCGCCATGTTACGTACGAAAGGGTCTACAACTTACGCAAAAGCACACACGTGCAAGAAGGAGAATGCAGCATTGTGAATGAATTAAATACCTTGTTCAACAATGAATAGGAAAGCAAAGACATGTAACGAAATTGGAATGTTACCGTCGGTTTGAAATGTCACTGATGTTCTTTGTTTCCCTTCAGGAGCCGGAATGTAAATGTTTGTAGGGTTTCCGACCCTCGAGCATGCAACATATAGTTGCCCATGTCAGAAGCATAGATCACAGTGCTGTCATGCTCTTCGCGAAACATTTCCCAGAAAGGATGAGAAGGGTGAAAAGGTCGAAGAAAGTATATAAACAGAGTGGCTTCCGACACAGAAACACACGTAACTGTCAGGGTTGGCAGCACTGTGCTGTCATCCCGTTAGCGAAACATCTTGCTGGAACGATGGGAAAGGTTGAGAAGGTGAAAAAAGGTGTTGTCCGTAGACAGGGAACGGAAGAAGGACGGACGAAGGTTAGATAGGTTTTACGTTATCATTTGTACAAATGCAATACAATTGCAAGTTCAATTCATTAGTCACTTTCTTCCCGTCTCTTCGGGTTTTCATTTTCACACACTCACGCATTCCGTTCACTTCTCCGCGTTTTCATTACAAAAACCACCGTGCGTGACGTCACACCAGCATGCGCCGCATCACGGACATAACGCTGTAGCGGTGCAGTGCGGCGCCGGCCGCCATCTAATGCTCAGAAATCTGCACCCGCTCCTGACAAAGTAGGTCGAAATGTTGGGAAAGATGAAATATTGTGGGCCCATACATACCCTACGGTCTCTTCCAGACCACGGGGGAGATGTGTGCAAAGTTTGGTTCTGATCGGTTCAGAAATGTGGATTTGTATAAGGTACAAACATACAAACATTCATCCTTATATATAAGATGATCGGTGCGACCGACTTTCACAGGGTGCGTCTATGAACTTGTGACGAAGTTGCATAACAAGAGGCTACATTTTCTGTTTCGTTTTTAGTTAAAAACGCACATTTTGGAAGGTGGGCTCTGCTTCTCTCGTCAGGTAAGCACAAACAATTATTAAATCCTCGGGGACTTCAATCCTAACTTCACGCGAGATGCGGATTTGGAATGTGTTTTACTAAATGGGATTCGTCCAATGTACGTATCACCACCTCAAGATGCAAAACGTGCTATAATAACTAAATTAGAATACTTCGACATATAAAAACACAGCTGACAGTGATCAACTTTGTGGTCGTGTTCGCTGCCGTATTTAACCCGTTAAACAACAGATGTAAGGTCATGACCAGTGAGATGGGGCGAAACTAAAACAGCACGCTTTCCTACTGCACAGACTTCTGACCCTTCAAACTTGTTTTTGTAAAAGTCACACTTAACTAGACCTAATTCAAGCCACTCCACGGTTCATTGGGATTCAGTTCATGAACCTGGGAATTAAACCGGGGACACACTATCCTCACGTCACGTGAGCTCACATAAAACTTGCGTTTTATTTCCAACTCCTTCCCTATCCCTTCCCATGCTTTGGCTCAAATATGCTTATCTCTATACGAGTAATCTGGTGACTTGATGTATAAAAAGGTCCGTTGGCGCACTTTTTTAATAAGCATTTCCTCCATTTCTGGAAACAACTGGTTACGTCTGAAGAGCGCTCGACACGTCGTCACGTCTCATGAATTGCGTGCGACAGAAGAAATGTGAGAGGCGTGCTGGCACATGAGCCGACCAGAGCTCCACGTGAGATCGCGTGACGTACGTAGAGTGACAGAAGTGTGAATCTGCGCCACAGATTTCAATGCTAAATCGCCCCTAATCGCCTCTCACATCCCAACTGCACGCGTTAACATAACATGAGTTCACGTGATGTGAGGATAGTGTGTCCCCGGCCTTAGACTCATGCGTAATGGCACTAATACCGGGTTCTGGTGCAGCAAAACTTTTATTGCTTGCACTCTGGAATAACTATGACGACACCGGTCTCCTGGGATGTGACATGGAAATCTCAAATCTCGTAACTATATTACCGTTGATAGATTTTATTTTTGTTGTTATAAAGAGCAGCAACTTTCTTGTGCTGTTAGATTCAGTGTTACGCACGTGACTATTCTACAATTCCTTCCGATATGCGAGGATACATTCAGAACATCTGTAGCCCAAACGTTCTGACGTGAAAATATCCGAGGGCACTTTGTATAGTCATACCAAAGAGCGTGACTTCACATTCACGGAAGGTACCTAGCCAGGTGTATTGGCGGCAGGATCTGGCACCTCTGGCTTTGCACAGTGCACCCAATGTCTGTTAATGGCGAAATGACGAAACTTCACGGTTTATATGTGATTTACAGAACGGTAATAGAAGGAGTCTGGTTTCCAAGTGCACAGTAGCTCATCATGCTGTACAATATACAACAGCAACAAACTGTTTATGTACGTGTATTTTATGTTTTCTATCTACATGTATATGTTACCGTCCTCATGCCGTATCAATTTTCGTGTACTGAAATACAGGTGGCGTCCCTGTGTTCGAAAGGGAGCCATCTAAAAGATAAGGATATAACTCAAGCTTCCACTATGGCGAACGGGGACCAGAACAGTCCCACTATAGCCCATGGGGGTCGAAAAATGCGATAAAAATGGGTACCAGGTACCTAAGGATATAGCTGGATCACCCTGCTCCAGGGGTTATAAATACGGAGATCTGGCCCTCCAGGTTACGGGGTTAGGCAACAGGCCGACAACCTGTCACCGTGAAAAAAGCTGTTAGGAAACCTAAAATGTGGCCTCGGAACATTCAGACTCAGTGGAATCGACCTAGGCAATGGAAAAGTATTAATGCGGTAAGGATAGCAAATTTGAATGTACGCACATTGTACATGTTCGAAATGGGTAAAAACAGATATTACTAAATGCAAAATTACAGACAGGCCAAGAAACAGAGCTGAATGCGAAAAGTCCATCAAGGAGGAGAAGGTTCACATTTGACTACAGAGGAGGAGGAGGAAGAGGATGAGGAGGAAGAAAACAAGAAGAAGAAGAAGAAGAGGAAGAAGAGGTAACTCAAATGTAAAAAAATAAACTGGCTGACGAGTCAAGTTACGAAAGGAACTGTTACTGACTGGATATAAATGGGCTCTTCCACTATTACACAAGATGGCCCACACGTTTAATTGTTAATAGCGAGGCAAAACATGTTTATTTATAACACGCGGTTATTAAGTTTTATGTGGTATTAAAAAATCTATCACCATGGGAGTGATTACGACGAGTACTTTCATCGCCCGCTGGAATCGCTGAAGTTTCGAATTCCAGTCGAGCGTGGATATATGCCAGCGCTGTTTTTTTGGTCTGCATGTTGTGCTGTGCAGGGAAAGGTCTTGCGATGGGTTCAGTGCCGCCCAGGAGTCCTACCAGTAGGCTGTATGAGATTCATATGTTTTGAGCTTAATTCTGAAACCGAAAGGCCGACCACGTTAATCCGTATACCTAAACGCTAAGGAAGGTTTCCGTGCTTACCACACCACGTAGGCATTTCGGGGAGTGGAAATATAGCTTCCCGCGCTTGTAACCTTGGCACCAGATGCGGGTAAATTGTCAATTTCACGCTTGACCGCCAAAAGAAGAGCCCATTGTGCAGGAGGATGGGTGGGCCTTAGAGGCGGTCTGAATTCAGTGTCGAAAGAAGAAAGCTCCATTGCTGCCACAAATCAAACTCTGGCAGTCTAGTCCGCAGCCTGCTGTCACTATACTATATGAGCTACCCCAATTCTTTCTTGACAGGACAAGAAGTGGCTTCAACTGTAAGGTCGTAAATATTCCAGCAGTTGTAATATAGATCTATATATTACAATAAAATGTAAACTTCATTACAAGGACTTATAAACATAAGGCAGCATTCTAATACTGAGAACTGAATTCTGTCTTCTGTGTACATACAGCATACTTTATGCATCACGTTGCCCACCGTGGCAGTAAGGTTTGCATGCAGTGTACAAGAAATGAGTATCAAGTGTCTGCAGTCAGGAAGTGACAGCTTGCTTCACGTCGGCGTCTTCTGTAAATCTCTTCCCAGCCAGACGCTTCTTACGGGGCTCAAACAGATGGAAATCGCAGAGCGCGATATCGCGACTGTAAAATTTGGTCAGTAAAACTCTAGCGCGTGGCAAGTCAGACTGGCAGTGTTCAGCCCGGCCTTATCGTACAAATTTAACATCGTTTCCCGCATCAAAACCGGCGTTTTGCGAAGAGCTTGTCATAACCTCTCCGATGTACGAGAGTCAAGCATTTATAATCACCATGGGCAAGAGAATCAACAAGAAGCACACCTTTGTGGTTCCAATGACGTTCACCTAAACTTCTTTGCTTAGGAGGTGGGGAAGATGGGTGTTTCACATCACGGATGTTTCTTAAGTCTTCGATAACACGTGATTAACCCATACGTCAACCCCTGTTGTAACTCACTGCAGGAACTGCTGTCTTGATCAGCGGAACTTGTCCACTGAATAAGTCTATTGAGAGTTTTGTGATTGTCTGTGCAAGTCTTTGTCACCCAGCCCGTACACAATTTTCTTCATCCAGCTGGTCGTGGTAAATTCTATGAACATTACTGAACAAAATATCTAGCACTCGGGTGAGTCAGCCAGCTTAATGCATCTGTCCTCTCTGCGAAGGTCATCTGCCACGATACACATTGTCATCCGTTGGGGTCGTGCTCGGGCGGCAGGGTCGCTGCCTGTTGAGCGACTATCCTGCCATACTGAACACTACTGGGCCTTAACCACATGTGCTGCACCGTACACTCCCCACAAAGTAATAAAGAATTTCCACCAGTGCGACACCCTTTCCATGCAAAACTATAACCACGCAGCGTTCTTCAAAAGTTCACCATTTTTAAAACAGACCTGCCAAATTTATACTGCTTGCACAGCCACAAGACACACGGAGCCCAGTCATCGATGTATGACCGCAGGGACGATCTACACAGGCCCGTTACATGGCAAAATCCGCGGATGTATAATACCATTTTACTTAAGTCAGCCTGTTAACTTATTTTTTTAATTTCCGTGTACAATTTCCGGACTCACAATAAATTAAACCTCAAACGGGTAGCGATCCGTAGACCGCAATTTGGAAAACGCTGAAGTAGGGAACACACGGCACTTACGACGCTGCTTCTCGGACCCGACTATCCACACTTCATGGAATAGTGACTGACAACAGCAGCTGCAAGAATACATCTCTTCTATTGTGGTGCATGAAAGCGGGGCTTTGTGAAGAAAGTCCCTCAGCTGTAACCACTGTTTCATCAATTCTACGTATTGTAACCGGAACTGCTGACACACAGATCCCTGCAATAACGTCACAGTACGCTCTGAGGCCACGGACAGTGCAATGGATTACGCAGGGTCGGTTGAAGTCACTCCTGGGCTCACTGTAAACATGAATGTGGGGGCCCTATATACGCGCAGTCCTGCACTGACAGCAGCCCTACAGATAATGCAATGAAATACTTCACATACACACGACGTTCGACACAAAACCTGATATACGACCAGGCTTTTCAGTCACAATGATGACGCTCCATACCATCGCATAGAGAGTGACAGCATTAACGGGCCCTTGATGTAGTTTAGTTCACATGCCTTATTTGCAGGTTCACAAAACCTAGTGGCCCTACAGTTATTTAATCAACACACTCCTACAAGTAATCAGCACTTTTATCTTCGGCGTATTTGACGGCGTTGCCAGGAGCTCAGACTATACAGCGTCGAGTGGCAGGATGATTGATGAATGTTTAAGCGTAAAGAATCTGAAAGGAAGTGGCCATGGCCAAATGCAAGTATTATATACACTGACGTAACGTGAAAATAGTACATCGGGGTGAAAATGGGGCAAAGACGTTTATTTCTTAAGCATAACAGCCCCTAAATGTTTTTTTCTCATTTTCCTCTGTCGGCGGTAAAAAGTTGACAAAGAGTTGTTTGCCCTGACAACAGGCATAAAAACAAGTCTAGGACAAGTTTTGATATTGAATATTATTTTCCTAATTATTAATTTCCATTAGTTTTCATGGCTTCCTCTTTTTCGTAATTTGTAGTAAAATGCAGTCGGCGAAGTAGAACATTCATGGAGAGATTTGTGGCCCAGTAATGTTTCTTGTATTTTAAGTTACCAGGCCGTATGACGCCTACTGAAATAAATGAAACTCCTATACCTAATTAACAGGTTGTTCGCCACGGAACGTCTATTAAGCCTGAGAACTATGAAGGTAACTTCGTAGTTGATGATTGTCGTCGTTTCGTACGAATGAAAATTCTATCCCGATAAGACTGCAGACTTGGATGAGGAAAGCTTTAAGTTCAGGAAGATGGTGAGCACTGGGCAAATATTTGTAGCGGCTGGAATTAAAGAATGGCATTTAGTACGCTAGGAGTAAAGCACAGAGAACTGCACCCTCTAAACAGATTGCGATGTCTCAAATATTCTCGATTGACATGAAACCCTGAGTATATTTTAATGGCTTTTGAAATAACATTTTTTTCTCCCAACTACTTGTAAATTTCATTGCAACTTCTAACTTCGTTACTTGCAAATCTTTAAATAAAGTAATCTGCGTTTCGTCTTGGAAAGAGTTAAATTGTTACATGGCAGATTTTAAAGACACAGTCCGTACCGCGCTGTAAACACTTTTCATCTCGGTCACAAAAACCAATCAGTTTATGCTGTAAGTGGCACAAGTCGCTGTTTGTTCTGAGATAAATACAAAACACATAAATACGGTGTGGGCAGAGCGTACAGTTGTTGAATGTTCAACTGGTGGTGCATCACGTGACCAGATGGCTTAAAAGGTTGAAGAAAAGCAAATAACAAGCTAATAGTAGAAGTAGGTGTAGTAGTTGACTGAATTGTTGTTCCTTTATGCACAAATATTTAATTTCATCTTTTAATCTTAAAATAAATGCTTTGTGATGTGTGAATTTTGAAGTTGTAAAAGTATTTAGGATATTAATATTGGCAATTTTTTTAATTGTGTTGTTATGAAGGCATACTTTTGATTATTTCTGAAGTTGTTACTGTACAGATTTTAAAGTTGTTTTTAACAGATTTTTTAACTTTTTACACACGGAGTATTTCTTACAATAAATCCAATGTGATGTAAAACGAGACCTCTTTCAATCATGGCATTGTAACATAAATCTCCTACCGTGACTTCCATTCAGCCTGAAGATGGTTTTTTTAAACCGAAAAATGTTACCGCTAATCATTTAAACTAATTATTAATTAAAAGTTGTGTATAGACTATAATCACTCATGTGTCATTTACTGGCCAGAAATCTAATCTGGAGGGCCAGTAACCTATTTCATGTGAATTTTAAGGCTTGTTGAAACTGGACCAATATTACACCTGGACATTTTTATATAAAAGGTGTTTGTTGTTTAGCTAATAACTCCATGCAGCAGAATCCCTCTAGCAAAAATAACAGTTCCTTAGCCGGGTTAGAAACTCCCCGCACATCATGGCACCGGAAAATTCATTGCCATGTTCATAACAACAGGCCACTGCGCCGTATCTTGAGGCAGATAAATCTGTCCACGCCCTCCAATCCTGTATTGAATATCAATTCTAACATTATCCTCCCACTTATTCAAAGGTTTTCCCAAGTGGCCTCTTTCCTTCAGAATTCCCTATCAAAACTGCGTACATAATTCTAATCCGTGTAATGCGTGTACATGCGCCGCTCATCTCACCTTCCTTGATGAGAATACAACTCAGCTGTCAGCAACTACAGGCAAATATTAATTGTAACAGGCGTTCAGAAATTTTCGAATTCGAAGCAATTCTAAAGCGTTCGCTCCGTTACTGCCAGGACATTCAATATGAAATCTAATTGACACCAGCCCAACATTTCCCAGTTTATGAAACTGCATAGCATACAACCCACTTTCCTTCATTCACTTACAAAATCGTATGACTGCAGGGAGAAATGTATTAAACACAGGGTGTCTTATTTTTCTCCATAACGTTTGTCCCCGCCATTTTTTGCCCCGACAATTTGCAAGTTACGCCGAGATCAACCGGAAACGGATCTAGGCCTTAATACAGCGTCCATTATCTTGACCGATTTTAGCCACAACTGGGATAACTCAACAAATTCTAGTGAAGCTACCCAACATAAGGGTAAAGAACGTAAAGTTACACAAAGGGCGAAGAGGTACAGCTCCACCCAAGTAGTAAGGGTGGCGAATTGGCAGCCGGATTCCCAGACAGTCTGGCGCCAGTGACGTCACACTATACAAACCTAACCTTCCCCTCCCTCCCCTTGTCCTCAGGCGACAAACATTACCCCCAGACAGTATGACGCTAGGGCTTAACCTTACTTTAACTTGTTATTATTTACAAATCTAACCCTCCCCACCCTTCTTTATGCCCTTAGGCTATGTTTTGTCAACAAAGATGGCGGAGGGGTGAATGACCTTGCGTGTAAACCTAACTCTGACTTCTTATGGTCACGTGATG
>Ga0268261_10004284_pt1 | contig 10670 bp, 11 predicted proteins | sample TergutNc150P1_FD_190353 | JGI IMG/M metagenome (GOLD analysis project Ga0268261, IMG submission 190353) | Nasutitermes corniger P1 segment gut microbial community from laboratory colony in Florida, USA - Nc150 P1 (SPAdes) (version 2) | ecosystem: Host-associated > Arthropoda: Insects >...
GCTGAACCTGGTCCATCGGATGATGTCCGCTCTGCCTCCGTTTGTCCCGTCCTCTTCGCAACGCGTGACCAATGAGCAGTGTATCAAGGACAGTCAGTTGTATCTCCAAGAACTGCGTAACTTAGCGCTCTGGACACTTAAGAGTGAGTACTTATTAATGGGCTCGAGGGTCACCAAGTGAAATTCTCCACTTTGTATTCTGCCAGCTACCGCACATGAAGCTAACGTCCTCAGGGAATTTTGAGCCTGTCTTTTCACATCCTTTATTTCATTGAAGTGTCACCAAGTGTTCTAAATTCCTGGACGGCCCGATCTTGCTTTGCGCTAATGCTTTCGTGCTCTGGGAGACCACAAAATGTACACCCTGTATATCGGTAGGATGCTGAGATATTTCTGAAATAAAATCGAGACAGAAGTTGTGAAACTTGGCAATGAGATGCTGTGTGGGGTGAAATGACATTTATTTTGAATATTACAACTGCGATTGTTAATAAATAACTTGCTATGTCGGGATTAGAAGTCAGAGGTCACAGCAGCAACAGCTGTGGTCAACAGGTAGCAGCAGTCAGCAGCACTGTCACGTCGATATTGCAGTGTCGACAGTGTCAGGCTAACACTGAAGGAAGGAAACGGCCAAAAGACAGTCGCATTATCTGCACACTGCCGACATGCAGTTGTACTTTTAGTGTTAAGGACAGACTTACAGAAATTAACTCAGCGGTGCTTCTTCAAGCCAACTGTGCAGCTGAGGCTGCAGTATCGGTCAAAGCAGTGCTTTTTTTGTTCGGTCCTGGACACTGCATTTCACATTTAATGCCAACTAAAGCATGTCACTAATTGTCTGCAGTTCAGTACGGTCTGCCGTGAAGTGTTTCGGTCACTTTGCATGTAGGCAGCAGGTGTCTTGTTGAATAGTGGTACACATCAGATACGGCGTACGGTGTCATGTTAGCAAAATGGACGCCCATTGGTAGCTTCATTTACATGCAAGCACAAACGCAGTTTACACACAAATACACACCACACACACACACACACACACATCACACACACACCGCAAACATTGCATACTACACACACACCACACACACAAACATGCACACACCACAACACACACCACACACACTCCACACACCACACTCTACACACAAACATACACACCACACAATACACGCACACGACACACCACGCACGCACACACACAACACACACACGCTACAAACCACACACTCACTACGCACTTCACACCACACACCACACACTACACACACTACACACATCACATACACACCACACACCACACACTCTACACAAAACACACACACACACACACCACTCACTCACAACACATCACCATCATCTTCCTGTACGGTATATTTATTCGAAATTATTGGTGACAAGGAATAGCAGTATACTGAGATCAGGCGCCAGTTCGTGTCGTCCTGTATGCACTGGGCATTCATCACCACTGTACAAGGTGAAGAGTTTGTAGCGCGTCTGTAAAATTGCTAAAAGCAAACATTAGCTTCGTCATGCCTGTCAGTCCGTCTCTGTGCCCTTCTGCATGGAACAAGTTGGGACGGCGTGTCGTGAAATGTTATGTTAGAATATTGTTCGATAATCTGTCGAGGAAATTCAAGTTTCATCAAAACCTGACCACAATAACCCGTACTTTATATGAAGACCGATATACAGCGTAGATAATATCTCGCTAAGTACTTCTTAGAATGAGAAATGTTACCGACAAAAGTTGTTCAGAAAATCAAAACACATCTTGCGTTAAATAAGCTTTTTTTCGAAAATCGTGCCGTTTATGAGATAATGTGGAAAAATATTGTAGAGCGGGGCAGGCTTTAGATGGCAATATGGCGCATGCGCATTGCTTGCTGGATAGTTGATGCCACAAACACACACTCAGAATATGTAATACTCATTGCTTCTCTAGGGCTGCAAAGTTCACATGAACGCCCCTCACAGTTACGGTACACAAAAAATGACTTTTGTTTTCTCGTAATAAGAGTCACACAACAATTCCACTTGCTGCCACAAAAAACTCAACTGCCCTCGCCTATTTACGTAACGCGAAAATATAAACTATTTTACACTGTGCGAACAGAATATAGTGGGCTGTGAAAATACATTGTGCATACAGAATATAGTAGGCTGTGTAGATACATTGTGAATACAGAATATAGTGGGCTGTGTAGATACATTGTGCATACAGAATGGAGTGGGCTGTGTAGATACATTGTGCGTACAGAATAGAGTGGGATGTGTAGATACATTGTGCGTAGAGACTATAGTGGGCTGTGTAGATACAATGTGCGTACAGAATACAGTGGGCTGTTTAGATACGTTGTGCGTTTAGAACTGAGTGGGCTGTGAAGATACATTGTGCGTACTGAATATAGTGGGCTGTGAAGATACATTGTGCATACAGAATATAGTGGGATGTGTAGATACATTGTGAATACAGATTATAGTGGGCTGTGTAGATACATTGTGAATACAGAATATAGTGGGCTATGTAGATACATTGTGCATACAGAATATAGTGGGCTGTGTAGATACATTGTGAATACAGAATAGAGTGGGCTGTGTAGATACCTTGTGCATACAGAATAGAGTGGGCTGTGTAGATACATTGTGCATACAAAATATAGTGGGCTGAGTAGATACATTGTGAATACAGAATATAGTGGGCTATGTAGAAACATTGTACATACAGAATAGAGTGGGCTGTGTAGATACATTGTGCATACAGAATATAGTGGGCTGTGTAGATACATTGTGAATACAGAATATAGTGGGCTATGTAGATACATTGTGCAAACAGAATATAGTGGGCTCTGTAGAAACATTGTGCATACAGAATATAGTGGGCTGTGTAGAAACATTGTGCATACAAAGTATAGTGGGATGTGTAGATACATTGTGCATACAAAATATAGTCGGCTGTGTAGATACATTGTGCATACAGAATATAGTGTGCTGTGTAGAAACATTGTGCATACAAAATATAGTGGGCTATGTAGATACATTGTGCATACAGAATATAGTGGGCTGTGTAGAAACATTGTGCATACAGAATAGAGTGGGCTGTGTAGAAACAATGTGCATACAAAATATAGTGGGTTGTGTAGAAACATTGTGCATACAAAATATAGTGGGCTGTGTAGATACATTGTGCATACAGAATATAGTGGGCTGTGTAGAAACATTGTGCATACAGAATATAGTGGGCTGTGTAGAAACATTGTGCATACAAAATATAGTGGGCTGTGTAGATACATTGTGCATACAAAATATAGTCGGCTGTGTAGATACATTGTGCATACAGAATATAGTGGGCTGTGTAGATACATTGTGAAAAAAGTATATAGTGAGCTATGTAGATACATTGTGCATACAGAATAAAGTGGGCTGTGTGGATACATCGTGAATACAGAATGTAGTGGGATGTGTAGATAAATTGTGCATACAGAAAATAGTGGGCTGTGTTGATACATTGAGAATACAGAAAATAGTGGGCTGTGTAGATACATTGTGAATACAGAATACAGTGGGCTATTTAGATACATTGTGCGATTAGAACTGAGTGGGCAGAGCAGATACATTGTGCGTAAAGAATAGAGTGGGCTGTGTAGATACATTATTCGTACACAATTGAGTGGGCTGTGTAGATACATTGTGCATACAGAATATAGTGGGCTGTGTAGATACATTGTGAATACAGAATATAGTGGGCTGTGTAGATACATTGGGAATACAGAATATAGTGGGCTGTGTAGATACATTGTGAATACAGAATATATTGGGCTGTGTAGAACATTCTGCATACAGAATAGAGTGGGCAGTGTAGATACATTGTGCATACAGAATATAGTGGGCTGTGTAGATACATTATGAATACAGAATATAGTGGGCTGTATAGATACATTGGGAATACAGAATATAGTGGGCTGTGTAGATACATTGTGAATGCAGAATATAGTGGGCTGTGTAGAAACATTCTGCAAACAGAATAGAGTGGGCAGTGTAGATACATTGTGCATACAGAAAAGAGTGGGCTGTGTAGATACATTGGGCATACAGAATAGATTGGGCTGTGTAGATACATTGTGCGTACAGAATATAGTGTTCTGTGTACATACATTGTGCGTACAGAATACAGTTGGCTGTTTAGATACATTGTGCGTACAGAACTGAGTTGGCTGTGCAGATACATTGTGAGTTCAGAATAGAGTGGGCTGTGTAGATACAAAACTCGTAAAGGATAGAGTGGGCTGTGTAGATACATTGTGCATACAGAATAGAGTGGGCTGTGTAGATACATTGTGCATACAGAATAGAGTGGGCTGTGTAGATACATTGTGCATAAAGAATAAAGTGGTTGTTTAGATACATTGTGCATACAGAATAGAGTGGCCTGTGTAGATACATTTTGCATAAAAAATAGAGTGGGCTCTGTGGATACATTGTGCGTACTAAATATAGTGGTCTGTGTGTATATATTGGGCATGCAGAATAGAGTTGGCTTTGCAGACATATTGTGCATACAGAATATAGTGGGCTGTTTAGATACATTGTGCATAAAGAATATAGTGTGCTGTATATATACATTGTGCCTACAGAATATAGTGGGCTGTCTAAACACGTTGTGCATACAGAATATAGTGGTCTGTGTAGATACATAGTGCATACAGAATATAGTGGGCTGTTTAGATACATTGTGCATAAAGAATATATTGTGCTGTATATATACTTTGTGCCTACAGAATATAGTGGGCTGTGTAGACACGTTGTGCATACAGAATATAGTGGGCTGTGTAGATACATTGTGCATACATAATAGAGTGGTCTGTGTAGATACATAGTGCATACAGAATAGAGTGTGCAGTGTAGATACAATGTGCATACAGAATATAGTGGACTGTGCAGATAAATTTTGCATACAGAGAAGAGTGGGCTGTGTAGTTACATTGTGCTTACAGATTTGAGTGTGATGTGTAGATACCTTTTGCGTACAGAATTGATTGGGCTGTGTAGATACATTGTGCGTACAGAATAGAGTGTGCTGTGTAGATACCTTGTGCGTACAGAATAGAGTGGGCTGTGTAGATACATTTTGCATATAAAATTGAGTGGGCTGTGTGGATACATTGTGCGTACAGATTATAGTGGGCTGTGTGGATATATTGTGCATGCAGAATAGAGTTGGCTGTGCAGATATATTGTGCATACAGAATATAGTGGTCTGTGCAGATACATTTTGCATACAGAGCAGAGTGGGCTGTGTAGATACATTGTGCATACAGAAAGATTGTGCTGTGTAGATAACTTGTGCGTACAGAATTGATTGGTCTGTGTAGATTCATTGTGCGGAGCGAATTGACTGGGTTGTGTAGATAAATTGTGCGTACAGAATATAGTGGCGTATGTAGATACATTGTGCTAACAGTATAGAGTGGGCTGTGTAGATACATTGTGCGTATAGAATTGAGTGGGCTGTGTAGATTCATAGTGCGTACAGAATAAGGTGTGCTGTGTACATTCCTTTTTGCGTACAGAATTGAGTGGGCTGTGTAGATTCTTTGTGCTTACACATCATATTGTGCTGTATAGACACATTGTGCATACAGAATAGAGTGTGCTGTCTAGATACACTGTGCGTACTAAATATAGTGGGCTGTGTAGATACATTGTGCGTACAGAATTTAGTGGGGTGTATAGATACATTGTGCGTACAGAATATAGTTGGCTGTGTATGTACATTGTGCGTACAGAATAGAGTGGTCTGTGTAGATACATTGTGCGTAGAGAATTGAGTCGGCTTTACAGATACATTGTTCGTACAGAATAGAGTGGGCTGTGTCGATACATTGTGCGTACAGAATATAGTGGGCTGTGTAGATACATTGTGCGTGCAGAATTGAGTTGGCTGTGTAGATACTTTTTACCGTACGGAATATAGTGGGCTGTGCAGATACATTGTGCGTACAGAATATATTTGGCTGTGTATATAAATTGTGCATTCAAAATAGAGTGGACTGTACAGATACATTGTGCGTACTGAATTGAGTGGGCTGTGTTGATATATTGGGCGTACAGAATTGAGTGGGTGATTATTTTCTTTTTGAGTACAGAATATATTTGGGTCTGTGTAGATACAATGTGGGTATAGAACTGAGTGGGCTTTGTAGATACATTGTGCCTACAGAATATAGTGGGCTGTGTACATACATTGTGCGTACATAATAAAGTGTGATGTGTAAATACATTTTGCCTACAGAATATTGTGGGCTGCTTAAGTACCTTTTGGGTACAGAATATAGTGGGCTTTGTGGATACTTTATGCATACAGAATTGAGTGGGCTGTCTAGATACATTGTGCGTACATAATAGAGTGGGCTGTGTAGATACATTTTGCGTACAGAACAGAGTGGGCTGTGTAGAAACCTTGTGCGTAGAGTGTATATTCGGCTGTGTAAATACATTGTGCGTACAGGATATAGTGAGCTGTGTAGATACATTTTGCGTACAAGATATAGTGAACTGTGTAGATACCTTCTGCGTACCGAATATAGTGTGCTGTGTAGATACATTATGCGTACAATATAGAGTGGGCTGTGTAGATACATTTTGCTTACAGAATAGCGTGGGCTATGTAGATACCTTGTGCGTACAGAATATAGTGGGCCGTGTGGATACATTGTACGTACAGAATATAGTGTGCTGTGTAGATACATTGTGCGTACATCATAGAGTGGGCTGTGTAGATACATTTTGCGTAGAGAATATAATGGTTTGTGTAGATAACTTTTGCGTAGAGAATATTGGGCTGTGTAGATACATTGTGCCTACAAAATTGATTGGGCTGCATAGATACATTGTGCCTACAGGAAAATAGTGGGCTGTGTAGATACATTGTGCCTACATAATAGAATGGGCTGTGTAGAAACATTTTGCCTACATAATAGAATGGATTATGTAGATATTTTTGCGTACAGAATATAGAGGGCTGTGTAGAAAAGATTTGCATACAGAATAGAGAGTGCTGTGTAGATACTTTGTTCGTACAGAATAAAGTGGGCTGTGCAGATACAATGTTCGTACAGAATATTGTGGGCTGTGTAGATACATTGTTCGTACAGAATATATTGGTCTGTGTAGATACTTTGTTCGTGCATAATGTAGTGGGCTGTGCAGATATATTGTGCATACAGAATATAGTGTGCTGTGCAGATACATTTTTCGTACAGAATAGAGTGGGCCGTGCAGATACATTTTGCGTACAGAATATAGTGGTCTGTTACAAATATATTATGTGTACAGAATATAGTGTGCTGTGTGGATACATTGTGTGTACAGAATGTAGTGGGTTGTGCAGATATATTTTGCGTACATAATATAGTGGGCTGTGCAGATACAAATTTCCTAAGGAATATAGTGGGCTGTGCAGATACATTGTGCGAACAGAATAGAGTGGGCTGTGTAGATATATTGTGCATACAAAATATAGTGTGCTGTGTAGATTCATTGTTCATACAGAATATAGTAGGCTGTGCAGATTCATTGAGTTAACAGGACAGATTGAGCTGTGTAGATACATTGTGCGTACAGAATATATTTGGCTGTGTAGATACACTGTTCGTACAGAATGTACTGAGCTGTGCAGATACATTTTGCCTACAGAATAGAGTGGGCTGTGTAGATACATTGAGCGTACATAATATAGTGGTGTGTGTGGATACATTTTGCGTACAGAGTATAGTGAACTGTGTAGATACGTTTTGGGTACAGAATAGGGTGGTCTGTGTAGATACATTTTTCGTACAGAGATGAGTGGGCTGTGTTGATATATTGTTCGTAAGAATATAGTGAGCTGTGTAGATACATTTTGCGTACAGAATAGAGTGGGCTGTGTAGATACATTGTTCGTACAGAAAAGAGTGGGCTTTGTAGATACATTGTTCGTACAGAATATAGTGGGCTGTGTAGATACATATGGCGTACAGAATAGAGTGGGCTATGTAGATACATTTTTCGTACAGAATATATATTGTGCTGTTTAGATACATTTTGCGTACAGAATAGGGTGTGCTGTGTAGATTTATTGTGCGTACAGAATAGAGTGGGCTGTGTAGGTATATTTTGCATACAGAATAGAGTGGTCTGTGTAGATACATTGTGCGTACAGAATATAGTGGGCTGTGTAGATTCATTGTGCGTACAGAATATAGTGGGCTGTGTAGATACTTTGTGGGTACAAATTATAGTGGGCTGTGTAGATATATTACGCCTACAGAATATAGTGGGCTGTGTAGATACTTTGTGCGTACAGAATATTGTGGTCTATGTTGATACATTCTGCGTAAAGTATGTAGTGGGCTGTGTAGGTACGTATTACGTACATAAAAAGTGGGCTGTGTAGAAACGTTGTGTGTACAGAATATAGTGTGCTGTGTAGATACATTGTGCGTTCAGAATATAGTGTTCTGTGTAGAAAAATTCTGCGTACAATTTGTAGTGGGCTGTGTAGATACATCGTGCGTACAGACTAGATTGGGCTGTGTAGATACATTTTGCGTACAGAATTGAGTGTGCTGTGTAGATACATTTTTCGTACTGAATGTAGTTGGCTGTGTAGATACATTTTGCTTACAGAATTGAGTAAGCAGTGTAGATACACTCTGCGTAGAGAATATAGTTGGCTGTGTAGATACATTGTGTGTACAGAATTGAGTGGGCTGTTTAGATACATTGTGTGTACAGAATTGAGTGGGCTGTTTAGATACACTGTGCGTACAGAATAGAGTGAGCTGTGTAGATACATTTTGCGTACACAATATAGTTGGCTGTGTAGGTACATTTTGCGTACAGAATATAGTGTGCTGTGTAGATACATTGTGCGTACAGAATTGAATGGGCTGTGTATATACATTGTGCGTAAAAAATGTAGTTTTCTGTGAGGACACATTGTGCTTACATAAGTGAGTGGGCTGTGTAGATACATTTTGTGTACAGAATTGAGTGTGCTGTGTAGGTACATTTTGCGTACAGAATATAGTGTACTGTGTAGATACATTGTGCGTACAGAATTGATTTGTTTGTATAGGCACAATCTGCGTACAGATTTGAGTGGGCTTTGTAGATTCATTGTGCTTACAGTATATAGTTTTCTGTGTAGATTCATTTTGCCTACAGAATTGAGTGGGCAGTGTAGATACACTGTGCGTACAGCATATAGTTGGCTGTGTAGATACATTTTGCGTACAGAATTGAGTGGGCTGTGTAGATACGCTGTGCGTACAGAATACAGTGGGCTGTGTAGATACATTTTGCGTACAGAATATAGTTGGCTGTGTAGATACATTTTGCATACAGAATATAGTGGGCTGTGTAGATGCATTGTGCGTAGAGATTAGAGTGGGCTGCATATATACATTGTGCGTACAGTATATAGTTTGCTGTGTGGATACATTGTGCGTGCAGAAATGAGTGTTCTGTGTAGATACATTTTGTGTACAGAATTGAGTGTGCTGTGTAGGAACATTTTTTGTAAAGAATTTAGTGGACTCTGTGGATTCATTGTGCGTACGGAATTGATTTGGCCGTATAGATACAGTGTGCGTACAGATTTGATTGGGCTGTGTAGATACATTATGCGTACAGGGTATAGTTGGCTGTGTAGATACATTGTGCTTACAGATTTGAGTGGGCTGTGTAGATACATTTTGCGTACAGGCTGTAGTGGGCTGTGTAGATTCATTGTGCGTACAGAATTGAGTGGTCTATGTATATACATTTTGCGTAATGAATATAGTTGGCTGTGTAGACACATTGTGCGTACAGAATTGATTGGGCTGTGTAGATACATTGTGCTTACAGAATAGAGTGGGTTGTGTAGATACATTGAGAATACAGAAAATAGTGTGCTGTTTAGATACATTGTGCGTACAGTATATGGTTGGCTGTGTAGATACATTTTGCGTACAGAATTGTGTGGGCTGTGTAGATACACTGTGCGTACAGAATATAGTTGACTGTTTAGGTACATTGTGCGTACAAAATAGAGGGGGCTGTGTGGATACTTTGTGCCTAGAGAATGGAGTGGCCTGTGTAGATACATTGTGCGTACAGAATAATCTGTGTAGATACATTGTGCGTACAGAATATAGTGGGCTGTGTAGATACATTGCGCTAACAGAATAAATTGTGCTGTGTAGATACATTGTGCGTACAGAATATAGTGGGCTGTGTAGATACATTGTGCGGTTGATCGTGATGTGTGGTTATCAGTAATATTGTGAATGCGTACCGATAATGTGAGTGGGTACCAGGGATATCTTCCCGGGGGCAAAATTACCATTCACTGCATCTGGTGCCGAGGTTAAGAAGAAATGAAGTTATACTGCCGGTCACCCAGAGGCTGTCTTTATCTTTACCTTTACCTTTTCTCTCACAATAATCCAACGACTGTCTTTAGAACTTTTTCTGTGGGGGTGGGAGTTTGTTCTGGACAGAATTTTTATTATTTATTTATTTTTTTATTTATCAGCAATCAGAAATTATACAATCTATAAGCTAAAGTGATGATTGTACAAGTACACTACGGTACAATGTATTGCTGTGACGTGGTATGGTATTCATCCAGCGATGTCACCTCA
>Ga0268261_10004285_pt1 | contig 10670 bp, 12 predicted proteins | sample TergutNc150P1_FD_190353 | JGI IMG/M metagenome (GOLD analysis project Ga0268261, IMG submission 190353) | Nasutitermes corniger P1 segment gut microbial community from laboratory colony in Florida, USA - Nc150 P1 (SPAdes) (version 2) | ecosystem: Host-associated > Arthropoda: Insects >...
ATAAACTCATTACGTCGCAGTACTAGTCAGATTCCGCCCCCGTATCTTATAGTGGAGCCGTATGCCTTCGGTTCGACCCCCCATACAGAGCATCTCGGGTGATCAGGGGCGCATGCTTGACAATGGGATGCACTAACAATTCGGGTTTCTGCTCCACTATCTTAGCTTCGTCAAACTTACATTCCCACTGAATTTTAAATTGGTAGCCTGCCCGCTTTATCTGTTCGATCCTCGACAGCGTCTGTACATAGCGTTCGGCCAGCGTCTCTCTACTGATCGTTTTCACGTCTCGGAAAGCCTGGCATGTACAGCCGTGATAATAGCATCCCAGAAATTCATATACATTTCTGGCCTCTGCACAGTAAACGTCTACAATGTAATGCGGCAATTCAGGAGGTTTACATTCGCGTCTATTTGTAGCATTTTGTATCTGAAAACCGTCCATCTATTCCATATGCAAAAGCAACATTAGGGCTTTCTTGCTATATCTGCTATTGGCGCTGTAACCGTCCGACGGAAGTAATCCGATGGTCTCTGTTTTGATGAATTTCTTGCGAAGCACTTTCTTACATGCAGACGCTATTGTGAATGCCTCTAGGAAAACCTCGACATTTCCAATCTCCATAAAATCGCGCCTAAATATGACACGCCTCTCGCAAGACGGTGACGTCATCTTGGCAATACTGTTCCGACACGCGACGGTTATCTAAGACTTCTTTCTGCTCATCATACCAAGACATGAAATCCTTTCTCTCTACTTCCCCCATTTTATCAGCACCGAAATACCTGATGTCGGTTATGGGACCAACATATTCCAAATTTTCTTTTGTTTTAAAATAATGCGGATACCATGATTTAGACGTAAGAGGCCAAATGCCTCGGGCAATTTACGTAAGGCATGGGCGAGTAAGATATGGAATCTAGAAAATGGAGGTGTTGCATTTTCATACTGATAATCTTAAGCCCACTTAAAATAATTTGAGCGTTCTATTCCAAGTGAATTGCTCTTTGCGGTATGAACTGCGAATCGAAAGCCTTAGCGTTGTGTGCTATCGCCACGACTTTATTACAACAGGATCAAAGTACACAAAGATAAGATAACAAATACCCAACTGGGTCATTGTAGAATGAATGGCGTCTCCTACCACAGCGGTCATATTCCATTTCAATATCATCTTGCATCTCACAAGATGAACAAAATTGCTGAACAATACTAAAATTGGAATGTGCTCAGTTGCATTCTCTGAGATCTTCGTATCCTGTGTGGTTTCAAAATCGTAGAACAAAACAAAACATCATCACTGCGGGGCAATTCGTTCTTTAATGGCTGCATAAAACAGAAATGACAAATTTCTCTGTTCTGATTACAGATCGCACAGTATGGTTTGAAACATTCGTGCTTTTTACATGTTATGAATTTATTACACGTGATACAGTTTCTCTTCTTTTCGCATATAGACTTTCTTCCCAACTTGTTCGTCTTGTGTTTGTCAAAACAAGCGCGACTCCTAAACTGTCTATTACATGATTCGCACGGAATTCGCAAATCAGCGTATGGATATGGTGGAACTGACGCAGTCACTGCACGTCTCTTGACACCTATGCGTCAGGACACTTTCGCACCCTCTCTTACAGCCTTTGCAGAAATACTTTCGAGAAAGGCACCTGTCACATTATTAATCACGTGGTAATGATGTGAAACATCATCATAAAGTAGGTTAATTCTCTTTTAGGATTCCACTTGACCATCAAACACTATATCTTCACAATTTAATCCCCGAAAACGACAATTCTGTACTCTTTGAAATGCTTCAGAAACCTCATTAACTCAGGGATTCCTCCTCCATTTGTCAGATCAATGCCTGTCGTCGCAAGTAAATTATCCACAACCGGACGGATCTTATACCTTTTACGATAGGCTACATAATTGGGATCATTAGTTAATCTGGCAATGCTAATAATTAGGGCATGAGCCAAGCAGTTTTCTTTCACTTTCTTCGACGATACTCCTTTTCAGATGGACCATGGTTTCAAGCGGTCTACCTTTAGTAGCGATTCGGCCGTGGTCGATTGGCATTTTCGCAGAATGGACTATCATAACCAGTTTATCTAAGGTATTAAACCTAGCATTCGACTGCGCCGCTTTCTCTAAAACTGACCATATCACATTTGAGTTTATCTGGTCCTTTCTTCTGAAGCTGATACCTATACTTTGTCCTGCACATTAACTTCGTTACTAATTTAATTCCTGCCATATCTGAATCGTTACAATTTCGTAAAGCGTACTCAAACAGATCCGTCACACTGGCTAGGAATTGGGACATTGCGTTCGAATCCTCTCCTTCATATGGAGGCAAGAGACGCAAGGTAAGCTGTTCCCACAGCATTGAAACGTCTGTACTCTGTTTATTTCTCCATTAATAGTTCATCTAGGGAGTTCTGTTTCATCCTCATTTATCTCAAACACATGAGCCATACTAATTCTGAAATCAATTCACTAATATTACTACATAATTTATACATACCACTCCATTATGAAGACTACTAAACGATTGAGTTACTCACTTGTTAATAAGAAAGTTTCCTCCGAAAATATGGACTACTACTAATACCGCCAGATATCTATCCTCCGTCGTTGTGAAAGATGTTCAATATCGCGAGGGCATCCTTATTAATACACTGTGACCTAGGTCTTTCTTCCACTAAACATGTAAGGGTTCATACTCATTCACCAACGTACAAAAAGAGGAGGGAGATAAGCACAGTCCAAAGTTCGCACCCTAATGTTTTATCATTTAATTTACCAGGATTTCCCGCCAGTCGTTAGTGCATAAAGCGTGTACGACTGCAGATTTTCTTCACTTTCCTCATTTCGGATATCAATGTAAGTTGTATTAGTAATAGGCTGTAAGATAAGTTTGCTGTTAGCCATAGCCTAGCATCATGTCCCCCACTCTTTGCAGATGGAACTCCGTAAGAAATTCCAACAAACCAACTCCAGTTTGTCTCGTTCCAACTACGTCTTTGGTCATGAACCAAAAGTACCCAATTATCCACGGACAGCGCGCCGAGACAAGATACGGGCCTACAGTTATTTTAACATTGGAAGATTCCGATGTCACTCTTCTTAAAATATGTTTACCTAAACGCTACGGTAATGTCACAGATGAAGATCTCGCCATAAATTCAAGGACTGTAGCCTTAGATCTCATCTCTAAAGGAAGATGCGAAGCTTCAAACTCAGTTGTGTTAGTTACGGAAAAGTGTGTCAACTTAAATTGTAGAAGCCTCAATGTTACCTCATATTAATAAATGGAATAGTTCGAAAATTTGCGTTTATTTTATAGACATTTATGGAATGTCCCTTTCCAAAAGGCATATCATAACATAATTGATTACATAAACTAATTGATAACCTGAATACAAATCTATATGTCGCAGTAGGTTCTGTGATCTCTCTACCTAAAGCACACGATATACGAGACGTCCGTACTTTGGGTAGTTTACACGACTGCAGCACCGATGGTGCAGCGTATGATGGGCTATATGTGACCTTTACTGATGCTGAGAGAAACCATGGGTTTAATCGTATATGACCTGAAGCTAATGGTCGCCAAGCGGCACGATTCGCGGAAGGGCGTCTTCGTCGTTCTTCCGCCAGAGTTTAGTCCCGGCTTCACGTCAACCCAGATGGCGAGAAAAGATGATAATAAGATTTCTGTTAATATTATATCTCTGGGTCAAACAGATTTTGGCAATATGCAGGAGGGGGGACAGTAATGTTCATCTGTCATGGAGTTGTACCCAGGGTTGACGCGTTCCACTGTAGCTATTTAATAAATATATGAATAGACACCCGAACTTTCGATTTCTGTTTTATGCTACCTTTACAGACGTCTTCGTACCTGATACCAGCTCGGCCGATAACCGAGGGGTAACCATATTAGACCTTCAGTTAATGGTCGTCTTGGGTGCCATTGAATTGAATGAACGATATAGGATCCTGGATGCCGAGCTGTCGGAGGGCTATGCCGATTTATTCCTCCAACTACAGACTTGTTGGGACACGTCCGTTCTTTTATCTCTACCAAACCCTGGCTATACCCCAGACAGTGGCGGCACATATAGGGTCCTATTTCATTTATAAGGGAACGGACGAGTCGAAGGTTCCTCTCATACACTTCATGTGTGGGGACGAATGGAGGAACATTGTACGTTTTATTACACGGTACCTGCTATGAATGTAGTTCACACAACGTGTCAACATCTACACGTGTATTCAGTTCTGACTAATAGATGTTGACGCAGTAACAGGCCTTTGTACTTTACAGATGGACATAATTGCACTCTGCGTTGCAGGTATGGTCGTCCGTCTGGACGACCTCATAATCCGTAAGCCGTACAGGATCCTGTAAGTCGAGAAGATCCGGACGGTTGATGGGCTATAGCTCCTAGTGAAGGTATGGTTCGATTTGCTGAAGGACGTCTTTGTCGTTCTTCCACCTGACTTTAGTCCAAGCTTCACATCAATCCAGACGGCTAAAATAAATAATAAAAAACTGTTTATTGACACGATTTACTGGACTTTACACGTTTTGGTTTCCCTATCCTGCAATTTCTATATGCAGGAGGAGTGCAGTAATTATATCCACCTTCATGGAGTTGTAGCAAGTTTACAAATATATTAATAGACATACACACTCTTTCGGTTTCTGTTTTATTTATTCCTGGCAGAACATGCTAGTGGAAGGTTGATGTTTTGATGGCTCATCATTCTATCTCGATGGTTATAGACGATTGCAGGCGATAGCCGGCAATGCCTCATGGATTCCTACATTCGAACCTAGACCATTTCCCGAGCGCAGCGCCATTCAACTTCTACTGATGAACCTGCATCGTCACCGCTTATGCTGTTTCCTGACTGGCACGTTCACGAGGTTCACGGCTGGCATTCTACATTCTTATGCCTCAGCTACAGCATTCGTTGTCTTGACGAACGCCCCGCTTCTAGATTTTATTTTCCAGAGAGGGCCCCATCCCCGCCAAGAATTCTTTATCCATGGCTTCAAATTTGTGTTCGAGGGTGCAGAAACTCATTAGGATATTTATTTTTACAGAGTTACTCGCGGTGCGAAATTTAGTATACTGATCTCTTTTTTCGGAATTGATTCATCCGCACAGTGCGGGCAGCCTTCTAACTTAAATTTCGTTCATTTTATCTGGGAACATTCCGAACGTCTCTCTTCGCAAAATATGCTATACTCCTTTCTCCTAGTAACTGTGGCCATCCCCTCTGATGTTTCTCAAATATTACAGGGCTGAGTGATGGGTGGACTGACATTGAAGGGTCACCTCTGTATAGAGAACAATCAGAGTTCTATACGATCCTATAACAATTGTAGACGTCCAAACATCTGCCACTGTAATATGTGTACGCGCCAGCCTCCCTCCCTACGCGACCCGGCATCCCACATACTTTTCCGCTGCGTTCTTGACCTCAAACGCTTTGAACTGACCTGTTATACAACCTATAGTCAGTATAAGTTTGCAGTTCAGTCAGGGCGTGTCGATGATCTACGTCCAGTCCCTCCCCGCTTTCACTCAGTCAAGATCATGTTCCGTTTCAGAACATTCGAGAAAAACTTCTACCATCATTGTCCAGGTAGAGGAGAATGGAATACGCGTATGGAAGGTGTCTTCGGCGATATGAAATTGGCTATTTAACTTCTAGAATCTAATGAATGCCTCTATTGGTGCAAACATTGCGACCGTGGTCTCTTCTTTCCTCCCAACTGTCGTCATACCATTGATCCCTAAGAGGCATTGTCTGCACACGTGACACTCGCTATACCTGACAGATTTTGATAATGCAAATTACACTTATAGAGTCTACATCATGTCTCTCATCCGGGCTGTGGAAGACCGCATCGGATCTATCGAAAGATGGCCCACACACATAATACAATAACTCTTCTGTGAGGTCCCGGATCTTGCGGCACTGGAGGATTTAATCGCGTTCTTCTACGGCAATGGGATCCCGTGTCCCATGGCATGCCAGTTATACCACGCAAGTAACAATTGAGCAACGGCACGTGTGACCGAACACTTCTATACCACATATGCCTTGTGGGAATCGTGCACTTATGAGGCGCACTTAGCCAATTATTACAACACGATTATCGAAAAGTATGTGTACGTCAATGGTTCGTATTAGAATCCCTGCGAACTAGTACAACCGCAACTTGAGCATGTCAAGATCGGTATAGATAACGCTGCCTTTCCACAAATTATCAGGTGCCTGCTGGAAGGTATCCGAACGTCAGTAAATTATTACTAGCTGAACCCTACACATAGTACATAAGCCTGTAAGCCATCCAGAGTTGTATCAATAAACATCTTGGGAATTTCGTCTCTTTCTTTCTTTAATACTATCTTCTCCTCTTGCAGGACTTCGTTCTACGCCCGTTCTTTGCACATTAATTTTCTAGAATGCATGCAGAGGCATCTAGGCCCTATAGAAGCAAGGTCTTCAGATATATTAGTCTATCTATTCAGCTGCCCTCCTAACGATTAACGGCTTCGTGCTATCGCAGCGTTTTGCTATGGTAACGACGTTCCTCTAACTATAGCCTCAGACCTCTACCATTTCTGCAACGCCGCATCGTCACCCTTCGATCACGAGACACTAGATAACTATTATTCCTATCAAAAACATATGTGCAGACATCATAGGGTAAATACTACAATATGACTCAGAAAATATATGTATACTAACGGCAAGTGTCTCGACCAGACTGATGAGGTGTTATCATCACTCCCAGGCAGGACTTCGGTTTCGCTGCCACAGGTTGTGAGCTGCTTATTCGCTCTAAAATACGGCACCTCACGCTGGATGTGACAACGGTTACCGCCTGATAGTCATATGAATGTCACATGTTGACAAATATTACACATCTCACTCTATCTTATCTTTCACAACCTCTGACCCCTCAACTTCAATATAACACAAGACAGTCTCGCAGAACTGCAATGCCATGATTTACTTGTCACGTGATAGTATGGCGCGAATCCGGACCGATACTCCAGTCGTCTGTGCACCCAAAAAGGTCCCGGTAAAGGACCAGCGATCGCACGCGACATTTCCTCATACATGTCCATATAAATAAATATGCACGCTACCAACAAAACCAAATATCCGGCCATTTCCACATTTCACGACTTTTCAAAATTTGGGGTTCTTGCCCATTTTTGGAGGGGCCCCATCTCCTCTCCATTCATTTTGTTCCTCCCGCTAACACCCATCATGCCCCTATCCCTCCCAAAAATATAAGCTTCACCTTATTACTACACATATTTCTTCACAGTCATGCCAGACTTAGCTGCTAGCTCCAACTGTCTAACTACACGATACAAAGCTCCAACACACTCCATCATATTCCAACACTTAAGCCCCTACCACACCACCCATCTCCAATACACATGCTTCGACTACCTTCTTCAATGCCCTCTTCACGGGAGTACAAACGGCTTAACTGCAGGGTGCAAAGTTCGACACTTGCTCAAGTGCCCTTATACCTACTTGCAAGGAATATTAAAATAGTTTGCTACCACTCACCACTCTGGTTGTTATCACAGTTTCACAAACGTTAAACTATCGTAAATGTGTCTCACAAATTTAATACTTCAGAGTTCTAATCAAATTTACCTTTGCTGTCTTATCAACCTAACCTATTCAAGGAGGTAATTTGGTTAGGATATCTAAATCTTTGCCAAAGCTTACATCCCATCGGAACACAGAACAAATGTTACATCTTTCTTACAAAACTATGTATTCTCATCTTCCCTACTTTCTCACATATACAAAAGAAAGTTTAATTCTACTAATTACCACAAGGTTTTCTGAGCAAGCGGGCCCTAACAACTCAAAAGCTGGATCGCCCACTAATTTAAAATAATCCCGTTTTCAATATTTAACTAAATTCCGGAAAATGCGTTCTCAACCATTATTCACGATTAAGGTGTTGGAAGAACTATACACTACACACCTGTTATCAATAGGAAGGTCTGAGCTGTTAAGCTGTAATTAAGTTTTTCTCGGAGCATTTAAAATTTCCAATGTCACTCGTCGAAAATCGGATCAGAAAGACGCCACCCATCGTTCCTACAGACCTATACGCACGTTCACCAAAGCTTCTAGCTGAGCGCCTATTAACCCGCTTACTACAGCGGATGGAGATAAAAAACAATACGACTACTACAAGATGCAACATGATACAGCCTTCCTGTTGTTAGCACGTGTAACTTGCTGAAACTAACTTCTATCATGACTACAATTTTGAAATTGTCCTCTAACATGCCAATATACAAATTATATATGTGTATATACATTTCACTACACTACGCATACAAATTTACCCATTACACAATAATAAGAAAGTAGAAATGACTGTTTGTGAATGGCCGCCAAAGCAGAAGTATTATTTTACCGCGACGGGATTTTAACCCCCCTCCAAGACGAGACAAAAAAATCCTTGGGGTTTACGCTGAACAATAAAAATATTTTGATTGTCACAAATGAGCAACATTTGACGTTGTAAGTACTTGCCAGTGAATTGTTATGACTTAGAGCATAATTTTATGTTTATATTTAATATGTAGTGTTATGGGCAAGTACAGTCCATTTCTCGTATATTGTAATTTGTTGGGTGAAGAAGTGGGGAAAGACGAAGGGAAAGATAGACGCAGGGTTTTGACACTAGTACCTGCTTTATGGCGCTAGATGTCACTATAAAATAGCGGTCCCAAATACATCGGCCACTGCAACAGTAGGATCCGACAGTCACTCTAATGCAAATTATGATTATTATGCAGATAGTATTGCTGAGTCACGTACCCTATCCAGGAGAAAGCCCATCAGTAGTTTAGGCGTTATTATATACCACCCTGACTTTTGTACCGCGTAGTTAAGCCCTTTGTACCACCATAAAGAAGGCATCGAAGAAGGGAGTCGAAACAGGCATATTGGTGATGGGTGTTATGGCAGGGGCTTAAGTGTAGGCATTTGTTGCGGTATAACGGAGCTTTGTAGCATGTACTTAGGCCGTTGGAGCGAGCGGCTCCGTGCAGCTTGACCCCGTGATGAAGTATGTATAGTAATAAGTAGAAGCATGTATTTTTGGGATGGATACGGATGTGATGGGCGTTAGCTGGAGGACCCAAAAATGGATGGAAAGGAGATGTGAGCCCTTCCAAAAATGGGCAAAAGCCCTCAAATTTGGAATAGCCGTGAAATGTGGAAATGGCGGGATATTTGATGTGTTGGTATCGTACGTATTAGTATATTTATTTAGACATGTACGAGGAAACGTTGGCTGCGAGCGCTGGTCCTTGCCTGTGATATTTTTGGGACGCAAGCAGTGAAGAGGTATTGATTCGGATTCCCGCTAGACCATCACGTGACATGTGAATCATGGCATGGCGTTGCAGTCCCGCAGGATGGTCTTGTTCTGTATTAAGTTGAGGAGTCAGAGGTCACGAGAGATAAGATAGAGTGCAACGTGGAGTGTTTATTAGTCATAATGTAACAAACATATAACTATCAGGCGGTAACCATTGTCACATCCTGTGTGATGTGCTGTATTTTAGAGCGAATAAGCATCTCACAACCTGTGGCTCTGATACCGAAGTCCAGCCAAGAAGGATGTGGTAACACCTCATCAGACTGGTTGAGACACTTGCCGTTAAGATACATATAATTTCTGAGAGCCGTATTATAGTATTTGTCCATATGATGTTCGTACATGTGTTCTGGATAGTAGGAATAATAGTTATCTAGAGTCTCGAGGTCGAAGGGTGAGGATGCGGCGTTGCAGCAATGGTAGAAGTCAGCGGCTATAGTAAGAGGAACGTCATTGCCATAGCAAAACGCCGCGACAGCTCGAAGCCGGTACTCGTTAGGAGGTCAGCAAAATAGATGGACTAATATATCCGAAGGCCATGCTTCTATAGAGCCTAGATGCCTCTGCATGCATTCTAAGAGATTCATTTGCAAAGGAAGGGCGCGGAAGGAAGTCCTGCAAAAGGAGAAGATAGTATTAATGAGATAGAGGTAGCATTCCAAGGTGTGTTTATTTTTACAACTCTGGACGGACTACAAGTTTATGTACAATGTGTAGGGTAGAGCTAATAATAATAATCCACTGTCGCCCGGATATGTTCCAGCACGTGCCTGATAATGCGTGGAAATGGTGCGTTATCAATCCCAATCGTGACAGACCCGATTTGAGGTTGAACCAGTTCACAGGGATTCCTACGTGAACCGTTAATGTAAACATACTTTTCGATATTCATATTGTAATAGCTGGCTAAGTGAACCTCATACGTGCACGATTCCCAGAATGAATACCTAGTACAGAAATGTTCGGTCACACATGTAGTTGTCCTACCGTTGCACGCATGGTACAACTGGCATGCCAATGGACAGGGGATCCCATTGCCAAAGAAGAACGCGACTAGTTCCTTCAGTGCAGGAAGAGCCGGGACATAACAGAAGAGGTATTCTATAATATGTGTGGGCCAGGTTTCAATAGATCCAATACGGTTTCCCACAGCACGGATAAGAGATATGGTGCAGACCCTGCAAGTGTATTTTCTAATATCAGAACTGCCAG
>Ga0268261_10004286_pt1 | contig 10669 bp, 5 predicted proteins | sample TergutNc150P1_FD_190353 | JGI IMG/M metagenome (GOLD analysis project Ga0268261, IMG submission 190353) | Nasutitermes corniger P1 segment gut microbial community from laboratory colony in Florida, USA - Nc150 P1 (SPAdes) (version 2) | ecosystem: Host-associated > Arthropoda: Insects > Digestive...
AACATTTGGTGAGGAGCACAAATCATGAAGCTCCTCATTATGCAGTTTCCTCCAGTCTCCAGTTTCTTCCACCCTCGTAGGCCCAAAATATCTTCTTCAGTATTCTACTCTGAAACGCCTTCAGTTAATGTTCTTTCCTCAGTGTGAAAAACCAAGTTATAAACCCATACAAAACAATATGCAAAATCACAGTTCTGTACAGTCCCTTCAAACTGATAGACAGCTAATGGGAAGACAAGAGATTATGAGCCAAATGGAAGCAGGTATTCCCTAAGTTTACAGTTTCATCACAGGCCATTCAAGTACCTGTGGAAATTGCTTTTTGATGAAGTCCCGTTTCTCCTGAGTACCAACAGTGGTGTACACAGTACATCCTGCATGCAGGCAGATGTTGATGGCTGCCTGGCCAACACCATCACTGCCAGAGTGGATCAGCACTGACTCACCCTTCTTCATGTGCCCAATCATCACCAGTGCATAGTAAGCCTGTCCATGAAAAAGTAAAGTAATAAGTACACATTTATATACTTAATTTATATTAAAACTGCAGGAATTTTATTTAGAAGTACAGTACTCCCTAGATGCTTTGGATATCCAGTTGGTAAGGTCAATTTTGGACTAAAAATTATCCAGCTTTCCCTCACATAATGTTGAGTCAATGGTCAGGACCAGCCAGTGAAAGCCTGAGAGAATCCATTCTCTGAGACACATGATGATGATCATCAACATTCTTTATCATCACCTTAATGTGGGGTTTTTACAATTATACACCTGAAACAAACCACATATCTAGGGTATAGAGTGTTGCAGCTATTCTGTATTTACAATATGTGCTATTGATAATGTTATTTCACATGTTACATATGTTTAGCACTTTGCGTTAAATCTTTCTAAATTACATATGTGTGCAATGTCCAATACGGCTATTTTTCTTTTTTTTTTGTACTCCACTGATTTCGTGCTTTCCTGGTATGTTGCTAAGGTATTTCCTAAATGATCTTGAGATGGTTCTAGTTGCCCCTATTATTACTTATATCATTTTTGCTTTTACATCATCATCATCATCATCAAAACAGCTGACAATATAACTGCCATTCCCCTCTGGGAGTTGTGTTCCACAGAATGTTCAGAAGTCACTATCAAGGGTTTGAATGACGAGTGGGCAACTTATGTGCTAGAAAATTTGTTGTTGATAGATGTAACCTCCATATGGGGGGGAGGGAGTTTTAATGTGCTTTTTCCCCAGAATTTGACCCAATAAATACAGGGGCACAGTATGTATCAGAACTCTGTTTATGCTCTTTCTAAAAATGTTACTTAGGGAAAGAAAGTGAAGTTTTTTTCTGTGACAAATTGAGAATCACACCCAAAAACACGTAGCACAGTGAGGGTAACGCTCCATGAACTTTTAAGCTTACCAACAGATGGATGTGAATGGTTGGCTTCACAAATAAGGCACTTCAATTCGAGGAGAAAATATTTAAAATCTTTTTAGATTTGACAATACGTAGTTGGTGAGTCATTTCTGACGTTAAGAAGAATATTGTCTCTGTCACCTTCAGTGGTAATCAGTACATGAATAAAATCTCTTACCTGGGATTGGAATGGAACCCAAATTCTTTGGTTGCCAAGCTGACAGCCTAGTCTCTATGCTGGCTGAGGTGTTCTAATTCTAAAAATGTTACACAACATGAAACAATAATCATAAACAACCTGTCACCTGCACTGGAAGTCTATCTTTATATTACTTAAATACTGCCTTCTTTAAAGATGTGTTGTACAGATCAGTACAGACATATATCCATCTTCATGGTAGAAGATATACAGTATCATAATCCTGACAAAAAAGTCAGCTCTTCAAAGTCACTGCTGTTAGAAGACAAAACTTCACATTATGTTTATTTCTTGACTCACAGTTCCATAGACTACAGGCACCGTTGCCCCATCTTCTAGTGTCCAGTGATCAGGCACATCCCACAGCATGGTTTTGTCTGCCACTACAACAGAAGCTAGGGCTCCATGAGTTATCATTCCCATGACACGACAGCCGTTCCGGTCTCGCCCAGAGAATTCTAGCCCAGCAACATTGTCCTGTTACAACAGAAAACAATTTGTGTGAATTTTACCAATCTGATGCCATAATTGTCACCCTGTAAATGTGCACATAACAGTCTTCTGTGCAAAGTATGAAACACAGGGTGTGTTCACATTTTTGCCATCTCATAACACAGACTTTAATATTCCAGGTAACCAACACAAAACTTAGGTATACATTGAAGGCTAATATTAAAATGAATCTTCCAGATATATGCCTATCGGTGTGGACTAACATCATTTTGCACAGGATACAGACTAATGTGTGCTCTTCTGAACACAGTGATAAAAACTGAGTATATTTACAACATGGAATTTCTGTGCAAATGGCACAATAGATGCTAAACGAATGAAACTACTTGGAAGAAACTGGTGTAGTTGGGAGGAAAATAATATATTCAGTCTTAAAGAAATAGGAAGGAATGTTGTGGACAGGACTAATTCGGCTGTGGATAGGGACAAGAGGCATGCTCTTGTGGATATGTCACAAGACATGAGGTTCCATTAAAAGGCAGGAAATTTCTTTACTATCTGAGGAATTCCTGGCTTTTCAAAGGCTCTGCTACATGCAGTATGCTAGTTAACTGGGTATATATAAATATGTTGGGATAAAGACTGTATTGTTCATTCATTCATTCATTGTTAATAATTTCCTACAACAATGAGCACTTTTCAATACTGTTATTGTCTGTCACAAATTTTGAAAACACAAAACTGAATACACTTATTCACAATTTGGCAATAGCAGCTCTGCTCTGTAAGCAATTGCATATTTTAAGAGGCTGCCCTACCACACAGAACAAACAAATAGTTCTCATGCGTGATTTCAGGCTTCTGCAATGGTGTAATGAAACCTTCACTCTTCTTGGACTGCTTGACCTTGAAGATGGGACAGACAGGTTGTTCCTAAATGTTGGTAACCAACTAACAGCACTGCATAACATCTCAGAAGAATGAAAATACCATCTTGTTATTAAATTTAGACTGCAGTAGGCACATGAAACTAACAAGCTCCCAGACCCAGAATTGTTCAATTTTTGGTCCTTGTTTTTTACATTCATTTCATCCGCCTTCAAGATTTGTACAGTAACAGGTTCCTGAGAATGAGGTTAACAAACAAACAAAATCACTGAGTTCTGAAATATGATGCTGTGTAGTTTGACACTTCAGAGGAAACTACTGCCTCAATCCAAGTTTAAAAGACCAGTAACCTTTCACCAGACTATATGGCATCACATTCCAGAAGACTGTTATCTTCATAGTTACACCTGTAAAAACCTCAAATCTTTTAAAGCAATGAACCCTCTTTCTATAAAATGAGCTACCTAAATAACAATTGCCCTGCTCCATGGTTTTCTTTGGCTTTACTTTACAATGCTGTCAGTGGCTTATACTAGAAAGCACTGAGAAGCAGGATGAGTAACTGGGAAGAATTCTTAACCTTTTCAAGTCCAATTTCCTCTTGTGAACTCCGACAGCCTGGTCCAAATTAATTTTCCAGAAAATCTTTAATATTCACAGTTCAAAAGGTGCTACTGGATAACAGAAGTGGAGGAAAAACCAACATAAACAACTGTAAAATATCTCGCTATTGTGAGCTCAACAATGGACCAAGTACAGTGGAAAGGCAATCTCAAATTTAACCCAACACTGGACCGATGAGGATTAAGGAACCACTCATACCTTAACTGAGGTAGTGTCTCAGCAGTTCGCTAGAAGGACTGAGATATATCACGACAAACCCAATCAAATCAGCCGATAACCCAGCCGACATTTGACCAATGTGTTTCCCAAGCACAAGGTACAGAACCACAGATAATTTAATTGATTGTGAGCTGTTCACATTATAAGAATAAGAAGTTCAAGGTTTAGAAGCAGAGCTGGAAAAGAACAATACTGTTCATACATATTGTTAGGAATAATTGTGAGTAGACAATTGTTTTTTTTTCTAACCTGGTTGAGCCGATCACTGACTACCACATTTAGTGACAGCTTCCCTGTTGCTGTCATCACATCTCGGAAATTGAGTGCAGAGTAATAAATGTGTACCAGTTCTTCAGTTGTCTTTGTTATAACCCTGAAATATAACATAATACAGCTTGAGGTCTGACATGTAATTAGTCATTTATAACTGGGATGGAACTTACAGAGAAACAGTCACCTGGAGGCACACTGAAATTAAGAGCAGAAATGAACAACAGTCATTTATTTTTATCAGTCGCTTTTGTGTTCATATTTAAACTTCTGTTAACAGCTTTCCAAAAATTTGCTCTCATGTCAACTAAAATGTGCCAATATAATGAAAATAAAAGTTGTTTAAATGAGTGTGTAGGGAAATTTAATTTTTACAGATGTCTGGACAATAATTGTAAGAGTAACTTTATCTTCTATTTCAATGCAAAATGACTCCCTTTTATGCTCTGATTTATATTTTAGCTTATTCAGATTCACACACTCTAGCACAGAAACTTTCACACAAATATGTATACTTATCAATTAATTTCTACAAGTGCAGTTACACAAAAACTTTCAAAACACAGAATGGTGACCACTTCAAACAGCCAATTATGGCTACTCTTATGCAGAACTCACTTCATTTCCACTCTGCTGCAGATTACTTCAGGCATTAAATTCCAGAAACAATATTGTTAAATATCCTTACCATTTTAAATGCCTACAAGATTGGCAACATACATATAATGTGACATTGAGTCATATTCATGCAACCACTGTTGCACTGGAAAAGCAGTAAGTATTACATATTCTGAGAATGTGTCTGTAGCCTCAGGTACCTAGAGGGTGGTCTGAAAACTTCTCGACCTAACAATGAAAAAACAGATTTATGATTTTAAAGTTATTTTTCAACATAATCTCCCTTAAGACTAATACATTCATTCCAGCGATGTTCCAGCGCCATCAACCTGTCCCTGTAGTGGTTCTTCGTAAGATCTGCAAAATACCCTTCTACAGCTGCAATTGCCTCTTGATTCGAAGAAAAACGCTGACCAGTGAGGAAGAGTTTGAGTTTTGGGAAGAGAATGAAGTCAGAGGGAATAGAATAGAATAGAATAGTGTTAGGGTTCGAGCCCTTCCGGGCCCGATGCACCTAGGCCTTAATGACAGGCCCTTTGTGCTAGGCTATAGGAGCCCTGTTCATTTAGCAAAGTTCCAGATGGCCCCCACACCTAGTTCCCGTATGTCCTCCGGGTCCAAAAAGAAGGAGCCCAGATAGGCATGCCTGAGTAAGGCTAAAGCCTCACACTCACACAAAATGTAGACTGAGGTTTCCTCCTCAGTACCACATTTCCTGCATATGGAGTCATTACATAGCCCCATGATATGTAAATGTCTCCTCAAGGTGTTATGTTCAGTAAGCAGGGCAGTAACAACCCTGGTTTGTGTCCTGTTAAAGGTCAGTAGTCGAGCCCCCATAGCCAGATCAGGGCCCGCGATCAATTCTCGAGCCTGTCTCTGTGTACTGCAGGGGCCGCACCACAATGCTAGATGTTTGTTCTCTATCCACCATTTCATCTTTCTTCTTATATTCTGCCTTGAAACCCCCAAGAGAGGCTCAGGCCCAACAAACTGCTGAGCTGAACCAACCCTTGCGAGCTCGTCGGCGATTTCATTAAATCAGAGGGAGCCAAATCTGGGGAATAGGGTGGATGTTCCAACAATTCATAGTACAGATCCCTTAATTTTCCCATTGCCAAAACACTTTTGTAGGCAGGTGCATTGTCCTGATGAAAGATGATTTTTTTTTCTTTTGCAAACCAGGTCTTTTCTCACAATTTTTTTCATCTAGTGTGATTAAAAGATTGGAATAATATTCCCCTGTTATTGTTCCACCCTTTTAAAGATAATCAATCAACAAAAGCCTTCAGCATCCCAAAACACCGATGCCATGACCTTTCCTGCTGATGGAACCGAATTTGTCTTCTTTGGCGCTGAACAACCGGCTTGTGTCCACTGTTTTGACTGCTGTTTGGATTCTGGTGTGTGATGGTGAATCCAAGTGTCATCCATAGTAAAAAATCGACGCACAAAATTAGTTGTATTTTTGTTAAAACGCTCCAAGCACTTCAGAGATTTTCATGCGTTTGCTTTATTGATCTGCTGTGGGCAATTGTGGCACCCATTTTGCGCAAAGCTTTTTCATATCCAATTCTTCATGCAAAATATATCCTACACGTTCTTTTGAAATACCTGTAGTCTCAGCAATTTCACACACTTTCATCTGCCATTCATCCAATACCATATCGCGCACTTGTTCAATGATTTCTGGTGTTGTTGCACTTTTTGGACGTCCTTCATGTGGATCATCTTCAAGGAAGGTACGGCCACGTTTAAACTCGGCAGCCCATTTCTTAATTGTTGAAAACGAAGGAGAAGAGTCCCCATAAACTTTTATGAACTTCAAATGAATTTCATTTGGCATTAAACCTTCTTTAATAAAGAATTTTATAACTGGACGATACTCAATTTTATCCATTTTAAGGGATACAGACAACACTCCTGCTTCATACAGCTGTACAAAACAAATTACTTGATAGAATGACTTGCAATTTCACATGGATGCTTATGACAGATGTACCAACAAAGAAAAAAAAGATTGCTGATAGTGTTGCCATCTATGGCCCAGGCAGAGAACTTTTCAGACCACCCACATAGCATGCAATGTTCATGCGCCCAACTGTCATATGGCACCAAAATATTTTTCTACATTATCTTGTAAATGGCATGATTCTCAGCAAAACAAGTTATTGAATGTATTTTTTTTTTTATTTCTCTACAACTTCTGTCTGAAAAATTTCTCATTCTAAGAAGAAGTGAACAAGATAAGATAAAAAATGTGTATCGGTATTAATGTAAAGTTCCTGTTATTCTTGTCAGATTTTAATGACACTTGAGTTTTCTTGACAGATTTTCAAAAAAACACAACTATCAAACTTCACGAAAATCCATCCAGTGGCAGCTGAGATATTCCATGCTGACACACAGACAGACAGACATTACAATGCTAATAGTTGCTTTTTAAAATTTTGTGAAAGCACCAAAAAATCACTGTCATACAACTCAACAACAGAAGGGTCACACTCATACATGCTGTTACAAACTTGGTAACTGTAATGTTCCTGTAGTGGCGACGGAAACATGAATTTATCAAGTACAATTCAGCATAATTTTTCAAGCCCTTCAAAACCATAATTTTCAGACTTCTGACACAGCCAGCAACAAATTGCATACTGTAACACAGTCACAGCTAACAGCACCAGCTGAGTGGTACAAACACAGCTCACAACTTGTTAGCACAGAAAATAAAATGTTTTGTTTTCCAACAGATCCCCGTCAGTTGGCACACAAATTTAGAGGTGCGTGAGATTAGTAAAAGTAGAAGGTACAGTTATCCCTGCGTGCAGGAGCAAGAAACAAGGGGATTGAAGAAACAGCTCCACACATTCTTATTCTCAGCATTATATGGCGGTCAGTTGTCAGCTTCATGCCATGGTCACTTTAACACCAATGATAGAAGCCTCAAGTATCCTGTGAATAAGAGGCTGTGTGGTTCCCAGACCCAGTCTGGATGCTTTGGAGAAGACAATTACCTCTTGCCACTGCACAACAATTCATTGGTCATACATCACACAGCCTGGACCCTGAATAAATCATACTATTCTGTCTCAAGAAAGCTTGTAGCAATAATAAAATATTTGTAAGTTTGACATACTCTGAAACGAAATTTGTTCTTCAAAATAAAAACATGCTTTATTTGTCACTTTGACAAAATCTACTGTCCAGCTTTTATAATACCTGCATAACGCTTCAGCAACCAGTTCCTTTTTTCATCTGCAATCCAGAGGCTGAGTCTTACCCAACACAGTTCCAGCGACTGAGAATTAATTAAAAATATATATATATATATATATATATATATATATTTTAAAGATATAAAATCTATAATGCATCATTCACAATAAACAGCCCAAATTGGCTTATTTTACTGTTTGTCTTCATTTTTTTTCCAGATGCTTGGTATGTAAGAACCAGAAAGTGAGTGTGACAAACGTAATTGTACAATGCTCAGAAAGGCAGATGGTGGAGAATTTTGGTGTGTTGAGAAGTGATGCTGTGTACGTGGGTGGTCCGAAAAGTTCTCGGCCTCGACCATAGATGGCAACAATATCGGCAAGTTTTTTTTCTAAGTTGGTACATCTGTCATAAGCATCCATGTGAAACTGCAAGTCATTCTATTCAGTAGTTTGTTTTATACAGCTGTCTGAAGCAGGAGTGTTGTCTGTATCCGTTAAAATGGATAAAATTTAGTATCGTGTTGTTATAAAATTCTTTGTAAAAGGTTTAACGCCAAATGAAATTCATTTGAAGTTCATAAAAGTTTATGGGGACTCTTCTCCTTCGTTTTCAACAATTAAGAAATGGGCTGCCGAGTTTAAACGTGGCCGTACCAGCCTTGAAGCTCACAGCAGATCAAAGACGCACTTGTGTGAAAATCTCTGAAGAGTGTTTGGAGTGTTTTTAACAAAAAAATTGATTTTGTGCATCGATTTATTTCTGTGGATGAGACTTAGATTCGCCATTACACACCAGAATCCAAACAGCAATCAAAACAGTGGACAGAAGCCGGTAGTTCAGCTCCAAAGAAGACAAGGTCGGTTCCATCAGCAGGAAAGGTCATGGCATCGGTATTTTGGAATGCTGAATGCATTTTGCTTATTGATTATCTTGAAAAGGGTAAAACAATAACCGGGGAATATTATTCCAATCTTTTAACCAGAGTAGACGAAAAAATTCATGAGAAAAAACCCGGTTTGCAAAAGAAAAAATCATCATTCATCAGGACAGTGCACCCGCCCACAAAAGCGTTTTGGCAATGGTGCTATGAATTGTTGGAACATACACCCTATTCCCCAGATTTGGCTCCCTCTGACTTCAGTCTCTTCCCAAAACTCAAACTTTTCCTCGCTGGTCAGCGTTTTTCTTCGAATCAAGAGGCGACTGCAGCTGCAGAGGGGTACTTTACAGATCTTACAAAGAACCGCTACAGGGAAGGGATAATAGCGCTTGAGCATCGCTGGAATAAATGTATTAGTTTTAAGGGAGATTATGTTGAAAAAGTAAAACAATTTTGAAATTATACATTCATTTTTTCATCGTTAGGCCGAGGACTTTTCAGACCACCCTCGTGTGCAAGACAGTCAACACTTCAAGTTCTCTTTATTAAAAAAAAAGTCCCCAACCAGGGACTTCAACACAAAAGTCCAACCTCTGAATTATTCCATTATCGTAAACCAAGGGCTAACGGTACTTAGGTTCATATAGCTGTTACTTTCCATCATAAGACATATAGGAAGGATGTTTCGTAATCAGCTGCATATGAGAAAACTGAAAATGTCCATATTCAAAATAAGTTTCATATTTATTAAAACTCTATTAGAGAAATATGATTTGAGATGTGACATGGATTCAGCTAGCACGGGAGGGATCAGCTTTTGTGAACACAGAAATATAAATACATGCTGCAGCTCTATATCTATATATACATATAAGTTGCAGCTTCATAATTAAGCAATTAAAATTAAACCTAAAAAATTTTAATAACACTATCAACATTCACCAGTCTCAAAAATGTGCAAATGAGTGTCCACTATTTGATACAAAACACTGACACAAACCTATCGGGGTCCAAATTTCCCTCCAACCACTTGAAGCTGGAAAGATCTCCTGGAGTCATGATATTGACCCACGCATGTGGCACAGTTACAGTGGCAGAGCTATCCAGCGGAAGATGCCGGTATGACCCCCACTTTCGATCAATGTATATGTTCATTACAAGATCTTTGTTCAGCTGTTGTCGGTACAGCGGTAAGTTCAGATCAAACATAGGTGCCGATGTGTCCACAATAAAAAAACACCTGCAACAGATATATTAAATCTTTCTCAGTTTCTTTTGCATCTTCTGTTTCTGTACATCAAAATGACTACACTTTACTTAGATTCTAATCTTTCAGTGATGAAAACCAGAGGGGTGAATATTGAACATTCTGAGCTTCCATATTTCTTGAAAGAAACCAAAGATACTGTAAACTACTCATTAGTTTGACACTTCTATATAGACGTACATAACATTAATCCTTTCAAATGTGTTAAAATTAAGTTCTTAGTACACAGAGAACACAGACTGTTAACAATTACACAGATAAAAAGTTAACACTGTTTAGGCAAACAATCACTGTTTTTGTGAGAATCAGATAAACAAAGATACGATGTAGCCAAATGATTTCTTAATGTTACAGCAGTTGGTATATATAGCTACCATCAGATGTCAAATGGTTGATTCAGTCTTTGGAAGCACACTCATTTATTCTTTCTGTGATGTCAAATATTGTTGTGTAAATGTTTTAATTAAAGAACACCAATGCATGTGAACACGCACAGACAACATACTGCACTGATACTCAAACTCAATAGATCATGTGAATACTGAATAATGTGTGGTATTTTTTACTGCCATGAAAATGTTAAAATAACACAAATGTAACCTGACAAAGTCACTGCC
>Ga0268261_10004287_pt1 | contig 10667 bp, 10 predicted proteins | sample TergutNc150P1_FD_190353 | JGI IMG/M metagenome (GOLD analysis project Ga0268261, IMG submission 190353) | Nasutitermes corniger P1 segment gut microbial community from laboratory colony in Florida, USA - Nc150 P1 (SPAdes) (version 2) | ecosystem: Host-associated > Arthropoda: Insects >...
TGGGTTCGAATCCCACCGGGGGCATGGATATTTGTCTGTTGTGAGTGTCGTGTGTTGTCAGGTAGAGGTCTCTGCGACGAGCTGATCACTTGTCCAGAGGAGTCCTACCGACTGTGCTGCGTCGTCGTGTGTGATCTAGAAACATCAAGAATGGGTGCTCCATATATATATGACATTAGTCGCCTAAGGGTTAACCAGCAATTAATTGTATAGTTCCAGTGTGAAGCAGGCATTCATTTTGTGTCACTTTGATGCTGTATTTATATTATACTACTGCCATATACAGTCACAGTCATTGAGTGTGTTTAATTCAATGCATGCGGGTCCATAAGCTGATTTTGATTTTGATGAAAGTACAGAACATACGAATATCTTTAATCTTGGGTGCCAGCATGGCAGCTGTTGCAGGAGCTTTATGCGGTATGAGAAGTGTTTATTTGATACATCTCTTGTGATAACAGCCATGCCTAGAATGCAGATTAAAAATGTTCTGTAGTTAAAAAGTTCGAAATTATATGTTAAAGTATACTGACTTTGTAAATACGCATGTACGCATGCATGCACACAAGTCATTATGGTTTAAATTTAATCTGTGAATGCCATAATTTTAAGTAGTACTTAAACTGAATGTGTCTGTTTTTAATAATTATTTTTCAGTTTGTATTTACATTTTGCTTTCTGAAGATGGGATGGCATTGTGTGTGGTTGTCTAAAAAGCTCTGATGATTTTAAAAGGCAGATATGTAAGACAGATTTTTACATTCACCAACTGGGAAAAGTAACCAGTATAAGCATATTTTGAAAACAGTGAAAACTGCTGCTCTCTTGTGGATGTGCAAGTGGCTTTGGTTTTATCCTGCAATGTGTTAATCTGCAGATAATTACAAGTTTAATAAATCTGGTAATCACAATGTTGTGGAAGAGTCGTGTATGTTTGTGTGTGATCATAGTTGCTGTTGTGACAGACTTTATTTCAGACCGGACATGAAAAATTGTCTGCATGATTTGGAGTGTCATTAGAATGTGAATTCATTAAACTGCACCATGATATAATGGCTGTGATACTGGCTGTATTGACTTAGAGGCCATTTTTTTGATTTATAAAATCTGCTGTGTATTCTTAACGCTTAAAAAAGGTGAGTTTGAATATCATGAATATATTTCCAAAAATATTAATTTTTGTTTCAAATCCACACTGCGCATGTGAAAGGCGAAGTTGTTCCCATATTCAGTTAAGTGCCATTCCCTGAAGGCTTACGGGAGAGTGGAGGTATAACAACAGGCATTCTTGATCTTGGCTGTAGATGGAGGTGAGGGGTCAGCTTGATGCCTTGGTGCATCGGTGGTTTCACCCTCAGGGTACAAGTCGCTAGTACCCATGAATATTGTATGTTTTCTTCTGGGTAATTCCCTGACGTCTGGATTTTATATGCCGACATTTCGGAACACTGTTCCATCTTCATAGCCAAGTAAGTGTGTATACACTTGCTTGCCTGTGAAGATGGAACAGACAGAGTGTTCCGAAACGTCGGCATATAAAATTCAGACGCCGGGGAATTACCCAGAAGAAAACATACAACATACAGAACATGGCGAAAGTTTGAAATCAAGAGTACCCGTGAATAGTTGGAGTGGGCATCAAAGCAGCTGGACACTTTAGTCAAGAGCTGTTTTCTGCCTGCCAGGACTCAAACCACCAAGTCTTTGATCAGCCAGCCCATAGTCTGTATTTCCTACCTTCTTATTTCTTAAGGGAATGGTATTTCAGAGTACATGCGCTTTGTATGTCTGTTATTTGGCTATAGTTTCTTCTTCAGCCCATGTATAGAAATTTGTTAACAGTCATCACTTGTTGAGAGATAATTGAGACCATCATACATGATCAAGATTAGCAGTTACACAATCCATATGAGTTATAATGAATAATCTTGAAGTCTCCAAAGTTCATACTGTTTACACATGTTAATGTGTAGAAGTCTGAGTTTAATAGGAGGCTACTCTTAAGTAAAACTGATTGCAGGAAGTAATGTCAGATCAGAAATATTGGTAGGAAGATGAGCCCTACCATCTGAATACTTTGTCATGAATAGCATTGTGGCAATCATAATATTTTTTACAAGGTACCAATTTTGTATTAGTCTTCTTTGATTCTGACACAGTTGTTAAGATAGCAAGAAGTGACAGATGTGTGGCTGCATATTTGAGCTGTGTAATGTGCTGATGTGTATTTGTGTTTCAGTCTCTGAAAGTGCAGTAAATGGGGAGTCTTGATGTAACAAAAGCTTAGTTTCTGCAGTGAAGCAAAATGTGAATAATATAAACTTGTCTTTACTAGACTGATTGCAAAATAGTTGGGTGAGACAGAAAGGACATATACAATGTCAGTTTGTCAGATATTGTCTTTTTTTGTATGAATCATAAATGCAGCTCAAAAAACGATGCAATGATATAGTAAACTATACCTAAAATTAATACGGTGCTATTACGTATGAACATTGTTGGTTTTCTGTGAAAACGTCTTTATTCCTGTAAGTGTGAATACATTAAGCTTTGTTTTCCATGATTTATTGATGAGTCATTTACATACAATATGAATAATGTGTTGGTTGCAGCACTTCTCCTTGGATCAGTATTTTTTTAAAACGTGACAAAGTAGACTGCAGTGATATTGAACATAAAACAAGGTAACACATATTCTCACAAGTACACAAAATATATATGGTAATAATAACCAAGACTTGAATATCCCTTGTTATCTGTGTACATTTAGAATTTGAAATGTTTCCAACTAATGGTGAGTCCACATCAAAATATTTGGAAATTCTAACTCAATTACAGACTTCTTTACTGATGTTAAAATTAGGTTATTAACAGATTTTGTATGGCAGTGTTTACCATAGTCTGTAAACTGATTTTAATCATATTTAAAAGTGGTTTTAAAAAAAAGAAGGGGTAATAGACTTCTATTATAATCTGTATGTAATAATCTGTCTGCAGTTGTGATCGATGTACACCATACGTGATACAGTCCAGATGATGAATCTACCATCAGGCATGTTAAATTGAACATTTTGTATAAATAACACAAGTTTATTTTGTACATATATGTATCTTTTTTTTAACCTGGTGATTACCTGCCACATGAAGAATAACATGCAGTGTCTGCTTTTTGCTTTCAGAGCACCACAATTCCTGCCCTGTCACACAAACCTATAGCATGGAGATTCTTGTTGATTTTAGTCACCTCTTTTACATCCCTTTTCTCATTTTTTGAGCTTGTAATAATTGCACTGTTAGAAAGTAGACAGAGTATGTGGGCTGCTATTACATTGCTAGTATACATCACCTTCTTAACAAAATGTATGAAATGTCAGACACAAAACATCGTGATAATCCTTTTAAATTATATTTGCAAATGAGATTTTATAGTCAGTATTTGGATGGCCTCAAAAAACTTGGACACATATCCTCCAAGAATATGAACAGAACTAAATTTGTTGTGTTCTGATAGTCTACCAACTAAACTTACCCATTTATGATAGTGTTCTTGTAACAGAAATTACTTGATTTCTGTTATACATGACAAGTATTTCTGATACTGTCAAATGAAATACCATTTGCTATTTAGAATCAATATTGTGATCACAGTTTTGTTATATTGGAGGTTGTTTTATGCCAGTGAATATTGTGTAATTGTTTACAAGTTCTGTGTTTCAATTACTGCTGCATTAAATCAAATTTCAGATTAACAGAAGTCATATCTGTTGAGTCAATGCATACTAGGTAAAAAGAAATTTGCAGAAATAATCTGAAAGGATTATAAATATGGTTTTCATTGTACATTCAATCTTAGGAATACTAGCTATTGTGAACATCATAGGGAATGAGGGCTGAAGTAAACAACTGTGTCAAACAGAATTTTGATAGTTTCAACAGTTTGTCACATAGAAAGCTGTATAATGTTAATCAGGGCAAGTGCTTGTTTAAGATGCTGTGGGTAATATTAAAACAAGACACTTGTGGGTTATAACAAACAGAGCCATCAAGTTAACAATCTTTCAACTTCTTTGTTGAGTCCTGTGGTTTGCCGTGGTGTTGATTGTGCGTGGTATGTTCACATTCCTCAGTGTTATTCAAAAGAAGTCAACATTTATACCATACTCATGTGGATGTGTTTTAATATGCTGATGTTGAACGGAAGGATAAGAAACCATTTTAAATCTGTACATGGCTTACAAAATAATCTGGTTATGAATTCAATTGGCAAACGTTTTTCCATCCCCTGAATAATTAAAATAATGTAGAAGTTAAAAGGAGACTTCTGCTGGAATTTGCATGTCCAGTTAATAGCTGTACATAAATCTCTTTACGGGTTATTTTAAAGAAACAGAAATGGTGATATTAATGAAACTGTTGTAAATATTAAGGGATTATAAAATTCACTACTTCCGTCAGAAAGGAAGAAACATACAGTACATGCAGATTTGTATTTGTGTAAATAGTTGTCTTAATGCAAAGTGTGAAAGAATAAAACTTTCAACCATGAAGTTTTTAATTTTCAAGGTAAAATGTTCAGCCCATTTCCTTCCCCTGATATTAAACACCAAACATTAGGTGACATGAAAGTTGGAAGCTGGCTGTGAAGAAGAGTGCAAATAATTTTATTAGCATTTAGAAGGACTTTACACTTCACACTCCAAGTACTCAACTATGTGGATGAAGTAGTACAAGGGATTGTTTGTATGTTGTTGCCTAAGCTTAAGTGATTATACATCATGGGGATAATTTTCAACTTGCCATTTAATACGTACACTGCAAAGGTGTTGTTGTTGATGACTTGGAATGTTATGGTAAGTTTTGTTATTAAAAAAAAATACATATAAGAAAAATGAAAAAAAGAATTCAGAGTTTTCTTTTCTCGTGTCCGACGAAAAATGGGTAAAATATATTTCACTAAAGGTAATATTGCTGCCAATCCAAAATTGTTAAAGTTATTACAGTTTTGTTTTGTTATTCCTGCACATAAAGGGGATGTTGAGTTTTCTTCCTGATGTGGGCCAATGGACATTGAGCCGAGAACATGGTCTGCCAACTTCATTAAAGGAATTTATATTGTGCAGTACAGTTTTAAAAAAATATTTTGTGAAGATTTTTGTGCGTATATTTGTGGTGTTCCTGACCTGACAAGAATTGGATTCCCAGAAAAACAGATTTGTGCCTAGAATTAACATATAATTGTACAAGGGTTTTTTTTTTTTTGTTTGTGCTTTGTTATGTATGTGGGAGGGAACCAAACTATGTTCACTTGTTGATGGTGGATAAGTAATGTCATCTTGGCTTGTTATGGATATGTGGTAACCCCGTACGGAAATGATGTATGGAAGGGAATTATTTTTGTTCTAATAATTATGAGTGATGGGGGCAGTAAAGAATCATAACTAAATCTGTGCATAGTCATAAGTTACTTTAGTACCCAATGAACGGATTAACTGACGGATCGCCCAGAGTATCAAACGAATAGAATCTCAGCAATGTTGTGTTTTTCTACCTAAACCTCTAATCCGTGATTTACGACGGATCGCATACACAAGCAACCCATGGCATTAGGAAACCGTTTTCGTCAACAGCGGGCAGTACAACGAAGTGTCGTTATCTCTGTCATGCTCCGAAGCGATAATCTGTGTAGAAGGCTGTGCATAATTTACCTTTCCTTCATAGATGTCGTTAGCCTTAATGCCAATACGAACATTTGCCGATCGGTTGAAGTATCGTAGTTTTAAGTGATGAATGTTTACTGCTGCCTTTTGAAGCTAAATTTACCGTTGAAGTTCTACATTGTTTTCGAATTTTTAACTGCATGATATCGGCGTGTGCACCTGCAGCTTGAAGTAATCGATTACATCAACGTCGTGTGGTTTTCATGTGGAGAATTGGTTAGTACAGTGTTCTGATATGAGAGATGGAATATGGCTTCCCATACAAATTCCAGGGTAGTTAAATAGTAGATAAGTATTACATTACATTTTGAAGTACACAAAGCTACTATTTTTTCTGTATTACATGTGTGGTATTTTGAAGATGTTAGCATAGTATTTGTTACATGACTTTGTTGTTAATTATATTTTTATTTGGTTTCTGTCAGTTTTGTTTACTTTATAATTGATATGTGTGTATTATAATGGTGCAACGTCGTTTTTATGTTTGCGGCCACATTCTTCACAGAACGGTTGTTTGTAGATTTTGTAACATAACTGCCATCAGTCAGTTATTGCCATCGTTTCGTTCTAGATTTATTCAGTATTTCTTGCATGAGGTAATATGATTTGAGCAAATAGGAGAAGATAGCTTGTAAATTGGGTACTGTTAATGAATAGACCATAAGTCTGAGAATTTAAAGTCCACCAATTTGTTTAGCATGTGCCAAGCGATTTTATTTAGCAGTGTTATGTTGATATATGGTATTTTGTAATGACTAACATTTTGAATTGCTTTGAACCGGAGTTACTGACACACATGAGCCATAGACCTTTTGTTTGTTATTACCTGTCTAGAGACACTGTGTTTAGCCACTTTATAGCCAGTAAGCATACTTTATATACTGATAAAAGAAATTTTATAAAATTTATAAATAATAACAGTTCATTAGCTAATGTGTAAATAAGCTATTATGATCCAGTTTACAAGAAGTAAAAATGACATAGTTTGTTGGTTGACAAATTTCTAATCGCCTAAGTTGAAACAGTTATGTAAAACTCATTTTGCCAAAATTGTTTGCTTTGTTTTTGCTTTAAGGTTCTTGTTATTTCATATTGTGCAGAACAGTTAACAAAAGTCAGTATTAAAGATATGTAACAATTGTAAAAAGAATTAATTCAGTGATTGAAAATAACAGTTTTTCTGTTAGACCATGCTGAGCAGAGACCTCCCTACACTTGCACTTGAGGATGAAAACAGATTCAGTTTGTAAAATGTTGTGTTCTTCAGAGAATGCTAGATAATGGACAAGGACCTGAAAACAAGTCATTCTAAGCATTAAGAAGAATGTATTATTTATATTGCTTTTCAATTCTGATATCCTGCATCACTTTATATAGAAAGTCTTTTGCATCAGAGCAGGCAGTACAGCAATCAGTGCTATTCCAGTTTGCCTAAATGGGGGTAAATGCGTTTGTTCAATATATTTCAGTTAACATTAGATTTTTACTGACTGTATTTATAGAAAATGCTGGAAGTGGCTTCCTTTAACTCACAAACGAGCATCACACCCCATAAATGCATTGTTCATTGCGCATAGTAGTTCTGTTGGTGAAAATGAAAATGCTCACTTCTGAGTTTTTCTTTCAGATTGTCATCACTGTCAGGTTTATTATTATACACTATATCCATTTACGTGTCACAGAAATAAAATTGTCTTGGGTTCAGATCTGTTGAATGTGGAAGGCTCAATCCTCTGTTTATTGTTCTGCCACCGAAAACCATCTCTAAACAACACAGATATTCGTAGCATGAGCTATATACTGTCTTGCTGAAATATGGCGTAGATTGTCTCATAATGAGGAGAGGTGTTCAAAAAGTGGTTTCAGAATGTGTATAACATGTGGGTATGAACTTGTGATCTCAGAAAAAAAAAATGGCCCCACCAATCTTAGTTACACCCTGGTATACCACATACAAACCTGAACACTGTGTTATGGCACTGCATGGATTAGCATGGGAAACCTGTTATTTGAGAGATCCTGTGTCCACCGAAATGAAATCAGGCGTCACCACTAAACAGAATGGGTTGAGGATGTGTTTCTGCAGTGAGTTTCCCATGCAAGTACCAGTTTACAAAATTCAGTCTGGCCCCATGATCTGCATCATAGAGTGTATAAACCACTGTTGTCTTATAGATCTGTGTGTGCAAATGCAGCAGTTTTGTTGCAGTTTGTGCTGACGACAGAAACATGATCATTTGCTGTGCCCCTTGAGTCAGTGGCTTTTTTGAAGATGGCTCCAATCCCGCACCAATTTTGTTCATTCTTCCCTTAGCTTCTGCAGGTTCTCTTATTGTCTAGAATGGAATCCATTGCTTGATACCTTGTCATACATTGACAGTTGTCCTGACTGGAACAGTTTCAGCAGGAAACTTTAGTCTGAAATTTTGTGAATTTATGGACACTTCTTGTGGGAAGAGTATTTAGCATATGTATCAAACAAAAACACACATGATGGAATCTGCATAGCAATTGCAGATGATTTTATAGAGAACTGATGATTATGTCTCTGGTAAGCAGCATGGGAGCGAGATGGTGAGTGGGCTTGTATCTGACATAACCAATGTGACAGGAGGTGGCTAGTGATAGTAACCAGATTTTTCCCCTTTAAAATAAAGATGTTATAATCATGACAGTGGCTCAGAAAGAATACTTAGAAATTTAATTAAGAAGCTCCTTGTTGTATCTCACACCAGTGTGTATTTTAATAACTGCTACAGTTTACAATGTAAATACACATATGGACAAACCAAGACAGTCACATGGTAATTATATGGGATACAAACATGATCCTCACATACCATTTGCTAACTTTACGGTCAATTTGAAGGAGTCAGCTGTGTTGGGATAAAACTATACAAGATGTTGTTCCTCAGAATTAAATATTTATTGATAATACAGTTTAGAGAGGACTGTTCCAAGCATTTCACTTAACTTGCACCTTCTGCTGTTGATAAATTGCCATTGATTTTCCATTGTCATTATCTCCCTAACATTATTTTCGTGCATGCATCTACTGTCCGTTGTAACTTTGGAAGGTGTGGATCAAACATACAAATAGGATATATATTTTTTTAAGGTTGTCCATTCCTTGCACTGTTTAGATTTTTATACTTAGTTTATTTCACAAATCAAATGCATTATGTTAATTGCATATAAATATTAAAGGCATTTCTCTGACATGTTTTGGGGAGAACCATGCCAGTTAAAAAAAATTGTCAGTTACACCCCTGCTATTTGCAAGGTTCTTCAGTCTGTAGTAGCCTTGTTGTTGTTGTTGTGTTGATGTTGATTAAAGTACAAAGGTACAACTTGTACAGGTTGTTACAAAACATATAGTTAATATATGATTACAACATATTTGAATGATATTTTGACTGTATTAGTTAAACTTTTGACACATGAAACAAAACACGCTTAAGGACGATAAAATGGCAACTACTGATGCTATAGAGATGAACACACTTTAGCGGTCAGAACCATGTATGGTTTTGCTAATCTGTTTGCAGGGCACTCAAAAAAAAAAAAATCAGTCTCATTTGATTGGCACACTGTGTACATGTTTTGGTTTATAATAATGCTATTAGGATACTTTGTAAAAACACATATAGAAGAAATCACAAAAATGTATAATTATTTAAAAAGGGTATTGAGGTCTCAAACCCAACAGTCATATATGAGAAAAATATTGTTTTCTAGAGTAGCCTTGAAAATATAAATTAATCATACTGTATTACATTGTACTGTATAAAATGGTTTAAGTTGTAACTTGTTATATAATATATATATATTATATATATGTAATTAATATAATATAATACAATACACAGTTTTATTTATATTATACTAATATGGCTACTCTGGAACACATTTTTCCAAAATACAGTTGTGAGGTTAGAACCCTGAAGGTTTTTTTAAAGACCAACTTCTTAGTAATATTTTCCCCTACCGGTGTGTGTGTGTGTGTGTGTGTGTGTGTGTGTGTATTTATTTATTTATTTATTTAGCAGGCTGTACAATGTTTCCACATTTTCCTGCACCCATTTAACAATTATATAACCTTCTTCCTCCAGTTGCTTCTATCATTCCAGTCTTCTTCCATTAATCCCTTTTCTCCCATCAGTCCTCTAATCCCTTCCGCCCAGGTAAGTTTACGCCTACCTCCTTTTCTTCTTCCTGGTGGACGCCATTTCATAACTTCTTTTGGCAGTCTTCCCTCTTCCATTCTTTGGACATATCCATACCACTGAAGTTGTTTGGTTTTAATATCGTCTAAAAGAGACCTTGTCACATTCATGTGTGCATATATATATATATATATATATATATATATATAATCCTGCAGTGGCGTTCTTTATAAGAAGCCGAAACATTTAGTTATATTGTACAACGAAGCATTTTATTGTAAATAAAATGTTACGTTGGACTGAATTATCTCTGTTTTTTAAATCAGATTTCTGTAACTTTGCAAGCATGTTTTCACATTTTGGGATATTCAGGCGTGGCCCTACAGCCAGGGTCTTTAAATTTCATGTATCCATCTTTCACCCCACAAGCCGAGATGAAAACAGGACTATGCAGGCTTTTCCCTTCTTTCACACCATAGAAGCGTTGGGTGGAAATTGCGAATGAAAGCTTAATCTCGACGGTAGCAGAAGTTGTCGTAAGCCTCGCGCATCAGCCGCAGTACCTGGCGGTTTGTACGCTGGGTGCAAGGCCCGGCACTGTATTGTTCGGCGTCCATTAACCCTTTAAAACCCGAATTAAATCCCATATGCTATTTGCTGGCATTATTAGGAACTCACCATTTCCTCCACGTTAGTAGGATAAGGGTTAAATTATTAACCTTTAGGCGACTAATGTCATATATATATATATATATATATATATATATATATATATATATATATA
>Ga0268261_10004288_pt1 | contig 10666 bp, 9 predicted proteins | sample TergutNc150P1_FD_190353 | JGI IMG/M metagenome (GOLD analysis project Ga0268261, IMG submission 190353) | Nasutitermes corniger P1 segment gut microbial community from laboratory colony in Florida, USA - Nc150 P1 (SPAdes) (version 2) | ecosystem: Host-associated > Arthropoda: Insects > Digestive...
ACACATTAATCGTTTCATGTACAAAGATCAGAAAAGAACACTTAATTAACAACACAGGTGTTCTAAGGCTTAAAGGACAGTGAAAACAAACTAGAGTTCACATCACATATGAACAGCTGAACCATATATAATGTAAATTCAATAAGAAACTAACAAAATTATATGTAAATGATCAGGCAAAGCATGTAGTATTACCGAAGGTAATGGGGCATGCTGCGAATAAACTATATATAAAATAAAAAAAAACATACATACATACATACATACATACATACATACATACATACATACATACATACATACATACAGACATACATGTTCCGAAACATAAAAACGAGACTAACGCTATAGCTAGGGAACCAAATTTGGAAGGGGGAGACAGACAGACTGCTATAGAACATGTTCTGAACTGTTTTAGTGTTACAATGCTCAGCTTGATCGCAGTTCTCACTACAAGCGGACGCATCTTCAAATATAGGTTTTTTCTTATCCTCGGTCGGAAAATGTCAGACTGCAAAAGTGAAAGTGTGAACATCAGGTTAAACTGAAGAAATCCGAAAAGGAAATTTTTCAATTATTGACTGAAGCTTACGGTCAAGATTGTATTTCTCGTGCACGCGTGTTTGAATGGCACAAACGATTTTCGGAAGGCAGAGAAAGCGTGAAAGATGATGATTGCTCAGGCCGTCCATATACACACAGCTGTTACCGATGACAAAATTGAACATGTACGAGATGTGATTCGAAAATCCCGAAGGTTGAGTGTTCGAGCAGTAGCTGAGGAAGTCAATTTGGACAAGGAAAGTGTTCGACCATTTCTAAGGGAAGAATTGAACATGAGAAAGGTTTGTGCAAAAATTGTTCCAAAACTGCTGTCAGATAAACAAAAAGAATTTCGCAAGGAAATGTGTTTGGACCATTTGCAACGCATAGAGAATGAACCATATTTTTGGAATTCGATAATTAGTTGTGAAGGAACTTAGGTACTTACACGTGTACGTATAATTTGAAAAATGAGCACAATCAATACAGTGGAAATGAACAACATGTCCATGACAAAAAAACACGCATGAGTCTTTTGAATTTCAAGGCCATGTTGATATTTTTCTTCGTTATCCAGGATGTTGCGATGGCAGAGTGTGTCCGCAAAGGCCAGACGGTAAATCGGTAATATAACATTGAAATCGTGACGAAATTGCGTGAACGTGTGAGAAGAAAACAACAGGAATTATGAAAAAACGGGTGGATTTTGAACCAGGACAACGCAAAACCCCACAACACATTGTCCATAAAGCATAAAAATAATAATATCACTTTGATTGGGCACCCAACCCACTCGCCGGACCTCGCTCCTTACGATTTCTACAGCTTCACAAAGATCAAGTCAGTGCTCAAACGAGCGAATTTCTTGTCGGTAAAAATTTGAAAGCAAAAATGTGGGAAATCCTCAACAGCCTTACAGAACATGACCCGCCAAATTACTTTGAATATTGAAAGCATGGAATGCAGCTGTGTTTCAACTCAGAATGGAACTATATTGAAGGCAATCGAAGTTGATTTCCTTAATTTACTAATTAGAAAGGTTACAGGCAAAGGTTTGTTTTTTGTGTCGAACCACGTACACCGCATACCAGAAGCCGTGCAATTTGTCTGCAAAATGTAACATTAGTCTACATCTGTAATATGAACGATGATACTCGTACTAGAGCAACCATCTCACTCTCCAAGATCCTGAATACGTTTTGTCCTCCATTTCCACGGACAGTTCACGATTAACTCAGCAATAAACACCACTGAACTCAAGACAGTTCCTACAAGCAGTACCACAAATGCCGGCACTAAGTGAGAAACTGAGAACGCGAAAAATATGTTACCAGCTGCTTCTCCTAATCTGCCTACACTTCTCAAAGAAGCTCGATGCTGCAGTTCTGTCCAGAGCATTTCCAGTAAACCGGCTTCCAGATAGCGCCTCATTACGGTGTTGAATCTGTCCAGAAGTGGATTTCCCTTCTTAAAAAGAAGTGTTAATGCTCCTGACATGAAGATATCATCAAGGGAGCAAATTATTTTACCGACATCCACAGTCCCCATTTCCCTAGCTACATAAGTAGCAAACACGGAAACAACAAGAGAAGCAACGTCTCTTTTTGTTACCATTCGTTCAACACATTTCCGGATATCACTGCAGTCTTCTTTAAGATTCTTCTGTTCAAGGAACTTAACAAATTCCGGAAAAGAAACTGTGTCCTGAAAAAAATTGATAATTGGATGGTAGCCATAAACGACGTCTGAATCCAAGAGGTCTTCCAATGTTTCTAACTTCTTTTCATAATTCGGTTCCACAAGATAAGAAACAAAGAATGCTTGGAATACAGTGCTGATAGAGAAACAAAAACAGACATAAAGGAAGAAGAAAATTCTGAGCCTAGAAGTTGTGGGCTGCTGTGGAACAGACACTCCTACAAAAACAGCCCAAGCATTGTGGAAACAGTTGGACAGTGACTGATATGTGTGTGTCTCATTACACACAGACCGGTAGGGACCATTACTGGTAAACCAGAACACAACTGCTGTTAGCAGCAGCACAAGGACAATTGTCAACCACACAGACAGCGAGAAAGTTGTCAGTACCTTTTCCGTTCCAGGAATAGCTTTTGGACAAGGAACAAGCATCTTCGCATCCCCATATATATAGGGTATTGTGGCATCGAATGAAGACGTCACAACGATAGGTAGTAGAGCAATTGTGCCGATTAGAACGTCAGATAAGCCTTCTTCTAATTCGACAAACCGTTTTATAGCCGAATCTAGTTCTATATTTAGCGATGGTGGAAGGAAAACAGCTGTCAAGTTAATCCTCTCACATACCAATTTCAGTATCTCAACCGTTAAGCCTGTTACTTTGTAGGCAGTACTGCCGTCATACTGAGTGGAATTTTCTATCATACTCACAAAGGGCTCGACTCCTATGCTACCTACTTTAATGGTAAAACCCATGAAATTTTTTGGAATTTTCCCAGGGTACAAATGTGCATTTTCTGAAAATCTGCCATTATTTTCAAAGACCCATTCATCTAGCAGAATGACGTCTTGTACATCTCCACATCTTCCTAATTTAAATGGGAACCAAGTGTACAAGTTCAACCTGTCAGCTGCTGTTGTCTTTTTGGTGCTAATAGCATGAAGTGGGCGATATGAAAATTGGTTTTGGATCAAGACTACCACGTTGACTATTCTGGCCAACTGCCACAATATGGAGCATATGTGAGAAGCCAGTAAATGTGCTGGTTCATTACTGCTGTCAGTTGCCACCACAAGAAATCTTCCTCGAGGGTTCCACGATGTGCTGTATTTCAGGTTCTCCACCTGATATTCAAGCGTCTCGTTCAAACTGTTCCCCCTTTCGTTCCACATAAACAGAATGTAACTGTGGTGTAAAACTGATGTGTCTGCAGTGTCATCCCCGCTTGGTCGGAACAGTTCAATCGGCCAACTTGTTCCCTCGTGTAACTTTTCCAGTATGACGTTCACCGTCTGCAAATCGTCCCTCTGTGGCCGAGGGTCACTGAGAGTACTGCGGGCGATGTCCGGTGTTGTGCGTGGCAGCGAGAGGACGAGAGGTCTACCGGGTGCGAAGTATCTGTGTGCGACGGTCCACACACACAGGACTGTGTGCAGCTGGTCTGTGGTCAGCGTGCTGTATGTCAGCGCTACGGCAGCTTGTGTGACCGCAATCAGCAGCAGCAGCATGCTGACTTGCATGTCGGCTCCTGCTTCCTGCATACAAGAGTGCATTGCCATGTACAAAATCATCAATAGATGTACAAATACCATCGATTCATCTATCTAACTTAATAATGTTTTGATTAATGAAGTTTATTTACTCGGTATTGGAACGTGACGCGAGGCATTTTTGTTAGACAGTCGGAGGGACATACTACTTGTAGCACGAAATCTACCATTATATTAAGATTTAAATTTGGATTTATATTTCGAAACTACAAGTTCTATCGCTGGTGAAACCAGGAAAATGTCAGTTACTTGCTACTACTGTCACAGCATACCATAGGAAGCGATACAATTCCTTATACTTGGAATACTTTCAACTCCCTCGAGAGGCATGACTTGAGGAATTCGTTAGTTGTTATTTTGTCTCTATAAATGCCACTGATTTCGGTTATTGAACTCACTCACTAAATACTCATCAAGACGATCACACTACCACACTACCGGCTGTCGCATATCATCAGTGTTAGATAACCAGAACTTCATCTACGATGAATATAATTAATTTGTTCAGGAATATTATAAAAATTTACTGAGCGATGATAAGTTTCGTTCTCCTGATTTTCTAAGGTAAGACGTACTAACTGCTTTGAACTAATTGTGTTTAGTTAACTGTGATTCATTCAGTAATTACTGATTAGAACACTGTGTCGAGATGAGTAACTTTCGAAACTAACTTAGAAATTCGTTTAACTAAATTCCAAATTTAATTACAAAATAAAGAAACAAAATAACTATTCAAATAACTATTCAAATAACCTTTCAGATTAACAGTTTCATTATAACTATTTTACAGTGAACTATTTTCTATGAATTTCTAATTCTTGTACAGTGCCAACTTGTTAACCTCTTTATTATTTTACATTCACCCTTTTATACATTAGAATATACATTGACTTTTATATTTAAAGATGAAACCCTGTGATTGATTGCTAGCTTATCCTTGTGTTCCCAAAATCTTGAATTTAATAGACAATCGTCTAATTGGTGGCAGTTTTCTACCGTCAATATAGGTACTACGAACCCTCGTCATCTTGCTACCATATCTCCCTCATTAGTGCTTAACCGAACAGAACCGATAGAAATTGTGTATCTTTCGGCGGGGCCCTACAGAATTGGTTTGCAGCGGTTCTGTATTGGTTTGCGGTAGTGATATGATTTCTAGCGAGATATTTACTGTGGAAACTAGGATTAACTTTACTTTCACGATTAATAACGGTACTTAGAAGTGAGTCAAAATAGAAACATCGCGACAGGAATTAAGCCGGGAATATTTCGGATTTTTTTAAGTTAAATTAATAAGCACTTGTTATTTAGACATGGCCGATCGCCTGCATGCAGAATTAGCGCAAACGAGATTAGAGTTTCAGCAACTAAAGGAACGTATGGAAACAGGCGCAGTGACAGTCCACAAAGACCTCTCCTTGGCCTCGTTGATCCCCAAATGGTCAGGCTCAGACTGGGCGATTTCCCTAGAGGAATTTGTTCTAGTATTGAGTCCTCAGCTAAAATTGTAAACTGGAAACTAACAGGCCAATTACAGATCGCCATTTTGAAACTAAGTGGAGGTGCTAAAACGTTTTATCAGGGTTGTGCGGAACTTCATACAAAGGAAACAAATTAGCAAACGTTTAAGGAAGCATTTAGGTTAAGATATAAGAATGTCCACAAGGACTAATATCACTTGAACAGATTGCAAACAGCGCGTCAAAAGAAAACGAGAGTCCGCAGGAGTTTGCCGACAGGTGTCGTGAATTAGCACAGAAAATTACGCGCAAAGTGGATGACCCTGTAGCTCAGCGCGTGCATTGTGAAAATGCAGAGCGAATGCTAGTAGCAAGCTTCTTTTCTGGACTGAATGGCGTAGTTGGAAAACATTCGAGATATGCATCCCCTAGTTTAATGCATCAAGCTCTACAGATTGCTTGGGCAGTAAAACAAACCGAGAAACAGGACAGATTTAACGAAAGTTCCTATACCAGATTTGAACAATACGTAGGTTAACGTCACAGTCACCGAGTACCACGTATGCAGGAAGCAGTAGGACGCGATAATCTGCTGACGCCCGGCCGAGTAACCAAACGCACGGTCAGTAATACAAGGCCAGCAAAGATAGTTCAAATACCAATGAAAGCGCAGATTAGAGAAGCGCTAAAATGTTACGAATGCGAAGGTGTAGGTGAATTGTTAGCACCTCGCCCAAACAAGAAAACTTGAGCATACGTTTTGTCGGATGTCCGCTACGGCATATCCAGTATATTAACAACTACCTTCCATAACTTGTCGTAATCTGTTCTTTCACAACCTAAGAGTAGGGTGCACTTTGATGACAGGAACGCACTTAGTACGCCTGATGATACACTCGTGGTACTCTTGATATTACTATCAATGGTAATAATAATAATAATAATAATAATAATAATAATAATAATTACTTTAGCAGTAATATTATTATTGAATACATTCATTTCTCAACCTGATTCTCAATCTCTTATTAAAAGCTACCTTACAATTACTCCTCTAGTATTCAAAATCTACGGACATCCAATTCTTAATTGAATCCTTACTGACATTCAGTCTATTACTGAATCCTTTCTAACTTTCAATCTATAATTGACTCAGTACTGATATTCAGTCTACTACCGACGCCTTACTAACTTTCAATATGGCTTTGGATCCTCACTGACATTCAGTCTATCGATCACTCCTTACTGACAACCACGCAAGACTAAATAAAATACAAAACGCCCAAACCTGGCAAGTAAGTTTGTACAAAACTACAAAAATGATCGCAAACAACCATTAGTCAGTAAGTTACTAATCTTTACAACTTGAGACTTCGTAAAGAAAATTGCGCAGGTGGTCCCCGGACGAGGCTGCGGGCTGGACGATCCCAGGGTTCGAATTCCGATAAGGACGATTCTTTTCTGTGTCCTACAAAACGTCGAGACTGGCTCTTGGTCCCACAGACCTTCTGGGCAGTATGTAATGTCCTTTTTCACAAGGGAAAATGCGGCCGGGGCGTCAGCCTAACAACTCACCTGTATCGAGTCGCGAGGTGATGATTCTCAGTACAAATGTTCCGTTGGTGTTACGTTTCCAGTTAAATGAGCAGGAGTAGGTGAAGGTTGTGCGAGTGTCTGGAACTGACAGTACGGTAAAGAGTGGGCTGGCTGCAGTGCAGAATGGTACAGCGATGTTGGTGAAGGTTAGTGTCTTTTGGTACTTGGTATGAATTTCTTACAAGTTGAAGGGTTGGACTGCCTGAACTGTGAAGGTGGAGGCAGCAATCTGCAACGAAAATTGATAATTATATAGCGGTCATCAATTTTGTTTAATAGTTTTATTGAGAACACACAGAAATATTACCGTTATTGTTAATAACATTAGAAAAATTCTATCTAATTTACAGGCCTTGATTTATATAAATAATCTATCAACCAACATTAGATACTCACATCAATATTAGCCCTCAAAAGTGCCAGATATACTCTCAAACCGTCTAGCAGCTTCCTTTCACCTTTCCCAACTAACATTTCACATCCATTTCACATTCCCCTCAACCCACTATTCACAACTCAGTTCTCACGCCACATTCTGTCTAATGTGTTCGATCTGTCTTTCCACATTGCAACTGTGTTTCAAAACCGCCCCTTTGATCTGTTTTGTCTGTCGTGTCACGTTTGCATTATTTCAGCTTGTATCGAATTACAAACATCAACACATCACCTATTTCGAAACGTCCTCACAGTTGTCACGTGAACAGTCAGCACTTTATTTTAACGCACAAAACCCTAAGCAAACTGGGACAGAAATAATGTCCAATTCGCTTTAAATAATTCTGTCTAATTTTGCAAATATTTAAAGATTTTCAGGCCACACCGAACTGTTTTTTTCCCCATTAGCAGATATTCTATAACGAAGGAAGAATTTGTATTTTTTACTAAGCGGCAGGCAACTGGAATTGTAATTCGTTACGTCCAGTTCATCATTTTGTCTTTAACATTTGAGCCGACCGCTTAAGGCTGCTCAAATACCGTTGCTACTCAGAAGTAACGGGACAGGACAAACTCCTTTCTCTCCTTTCCGCACACGGCTTACGGATGGCGATTGGTTATTTTGGGGTAGTGAAAGGTGGGGGAGTCAGCTGTCCGAAGTTTCTTGTTGGGTTTAGGGGCTGGGGTCTGGTTCTAGAAGTGTGGTGTTGGGATCTGGTACTCGCATTTTGGACTCCTCTTCGAGATGTAGTCTTGATTTGGTTGGCCAGCCGCTGGGGAGAGACTGCTGCCCTGATTCTTCGTGGGAGCTACGCAGACGCCCAGTGTATGTGAAGAAGTTAAAATTGGTTTGGCGTGATGTGGTTTTAAGTTCTCTGTCTCGGTTTGGTATTTGGCACACCGGGCGCCTGCCTAGAGTAACTTATGATGCATCGAAGAGCTGATGCGGGGGCAGAATAAGGAGAAAGGCTAGCAGCTTACAATATGTTGGGTTAGTGTTCTATTTATTTAGTTGTATCGAGTCAAGTTTGTATGTTTTGTTCTTCGATGTACATAATTCAGAATGTAATATTTTGTTGTGGCCGGTAAACACTGAGATTGTGTTGTAAATGTTTACGATAGCATGGAATCGTAAGGAAATATTACGGTCGTAAGGACTTGGTGGGCTTGTGAAATTTTTATTTTCGTTTTGAATATCCTACATGAAATACGTAAACGGAAGGCGAACTGGATTGGTCAAATTTTGCGTCGAAAATGCCTTCTACAACGGGTTACTGAAGGAAAGATACAAGGGGGGTAGAAGTGACAGGAAGACAAGGAAGAAGACGTAGGAAGCTATTGGATGACCTCAAGGAAAGGAGAGGATAATCTCATTTGAAAGAGGAAGCTCTGGATCGCACTATGTGGAGAGCTCGCTTTGGAAGAGGCTTTGGACCTTTCGTAAGACAGACTACTAAATGAATGAACTGTTAGTTACTAGTTGTATATTGCGTTTTGTTAATATACCTTCTGTGTTATGAATTCATGGGTTCTGCGATGACATTATGCTTATTATCCCCCACAAGGGGCAGTGTTACGGAGCTCAGCGCCCCAAACAATCGTTGGCGATTTAAGAACGCGAGCCTCGAGTTTTCGATGTTGCGCTTCCCCTTTATCGTGTGCGACCACAATGGGTCAGTTACAATATCGTCTTTTAATGTTTTATATTTTAGTTTTACAGTGTGGATGCAATTGTTTGTGTATTTTGAATTTTAACCTTATTAAACAACCACAACGAAGAAAAGAAAAGATAAATATTCTGATGCAGAAGTTACCGCAGATAGTGCTTCCCAGTGCGTATTGAGTAGCTTTATCATCAGGTAAGGATAACAGCCAGTATTTGTAATCAGGTAAAGATACGTGCCAGTGTTTGTTATGCCCTCTACGGTGTTAGAATTTCAGTGTCTAGCAGACAGTGTGCAATGTTAGTAACTGTAAAAAAAAAAATCTTTTTATGTGCCATCAAACTAAGCAGTTGAACTGGACTCGTTAAATTCGTTGTTTTAAAACAGACTTCAATCAGTTAAACACAAAACTGAACGTTATGTGAAATGTGTTTGATGTCTGCTGTTTGTACGGCAAGTGTTGATGTGAGAACAGTGTTTTGTTTTTCTACCGACTGTACTGACAGGTAATTTTATAGAGGACATCCAATTGTGTTTAGTGAGTTACAGGTTAAACAAATTATTTATAGCTTCCGTCAAACACAACAATATATCTAATTTTCAGTTCCCTTTATTTTAATGTCGACATGTTTCGGTCTTGCCGACCATCATCTAGCCATCTTACAGAAACTGAACTTAAGGTACAGGCAGAGCGATAATGTAGTGTGAGATCACATAATACTTACAGTTATATTAAAATATATGTAAAATAATATAAATTGCATAACATTGAATAGTTGTTTGGCTTTGTGGGGTTTTATACTGGTAATTAATCGTTGTTGGTCTGAAATGGAAATTAAAATATATTATATTTTACATTTAATGGCTATTGAGTTCTTCTCTTTCCACTAGTTTAGTCTTGCAAGTAACTTCGATCCTCATTTTTCACTCTATCTATTAATGAATTGACCACACATTGACTTCTTCCACTGTGTTTTTTTCAGTGCAAAATATTTATGATATAGAGCCACCTTCTATAATGTATATTAATAAAAATAAGACCATGGGAAGAGGCCACTGTATATTTAAATTCAGGTCCAGTAGTCTTTGTAACAAAACTGTGCCCCTGTACACACCATAAAGTTGCAACTCCACGCATTCATAACTGAGACCTGACTAGTATTTTTCTTCACTTCATGGCTGATTGACCTCCAGAGTAAGAACACTTGCTGCCTTTTCAACCGGGACCTGTGTGTGTCTTAGAGCTGGTCTGGTTGTTGGGGAGAGCAGATAAATCTCTTAACTCTTGTCTGTTTGATAGGCAACAATGATATACTTACCATAGTTCCTAAAATTATATAAGGAATATAACTGGAATTTAGTTTATATTTGTGGAATGCAGTTTTTGAGTTATATTACAATATGTATATTATTTATATATAATTATACATGAAAGGTTTTCGATATTTCCACCTGGTCGTTTATTGAACTTGCAATGTTTGATGTTATGTTGTTGCTGTTTCTGATAATTTATGTCTTGTGTGATATGACACTGTGTCATTGAGTGTCAAAGGAATGTACCTTCAAAATGTTGGTGAACACACATGCAAACAGACATCGCATCTGAGAAGAGCTGAATCCTTCCTGCATTATGTGTGTGTGTATGTATATATATATATATATATGTATATATATATCTGTATATATATATATATATACAGATATATATATATATATACA
>Ga0268261_10004289_pt1 | contig 10664 bp, 7 predicted proteins | sample TergutNc150P1_FD_190353 | JGI IMG/M metagenome (GOLD analysis project Ga0268261, IMG submission 190353) | Nasutitermes corniger P1 segment gut microbial community from laboratory colony in Florida, USA - Nc150 P1 (SPAdes) (version 2) | ecosystem: Host-associated > Arthropoda: Insects > Digestive...
ACTTGTCTTCAAAATCGCTAGCCTCAGCACCTGATTCCAAGTCAGTGTCAGTAACCAGAATTTCACTGATGGCTTCCTCCTGGAGTTACATTTTTTTTTCCTGGCCATTGCTGAATGCATACAATGGCCTGCCTTATTTAGACTCCTTTCTATGACTGGGCACAGTTGCAGAAACCAAAGGCCATGAAGATATGAGCTTCTTCCACAGTGACAGCAAAACAGATCTAAAGGTACTATGTGACAACTGTATAAAATTCCAGCTACTTGAGGGTGCCCAAGACGTTTTTAGTAGATTGATGGCTGTGTGTTGCATGTTACTGCCCCACAACCCCTACAGAGTACCCCAGCACTACAAGATGCACGTCTGTGGGCCATCCTGTAGCTGTAAACACCGATTTTTGTGGATATCTTTGATTTTTGGGCATCAGTTTTCTCGCAACTGTATGGGTACAGTACACCACTGAAAACCTTTCTGGTCAATAATTAGTGTTTGTTTCATAGGCCAGTGTTGATATTTCAACCCACAGTGGACTCCAGTGCAAGCGATAAACAAAACGGGCTGTGTCTGGTTCCTATTAGCTGAGAGAAATACACAGTTGCTGTGTGTTGACATTTAAATAATGGTTTTTAGAGGGGTTCAGGAGGTGGAGGTGGTCCATTCTGGCTCCACAAAGAAGCCTTGACCTTCAAAGGTCCTGCAGCTTAGCAAGCCACTGCAATTTATGGGATAGAAGTGAACAAAATTCCTCCAAATTATGACACAATGTTTGCGACTTCTTTATAGGTCATTCAGCAGTTTAAAGGGCTCACTGTGCGACGTCTTTGTGAGTCATTTGGCAGCAAAAGGTTAAAATGGGTGATCACCAAAGTTTGAAATAGTGGTATTAAAATGGGTACTCGGAAAAGGTCAGAACCCAAAATATCAATTTCAAAGACTGCAAGACTTAAGTGTATTTGTTCTAATCATTCCATTATTAGTTGGTCTTTTCCTTTCATGTTTGCAGTGAAGCACTCATCAAGGCCATCAACCAAACTAACTTTAGTGTTGCTGGCAAAATTCAGGCCCTATGATGTGAAAATGAGCCATGCAATGAGAATAATGGTAAGTGTTCAGTGAATACAGCAATGCATGATTTCAGGCTTCCGCTGCAAAAGAGATGAGAACTGTGCTTTCCTGGGTTATTACACAGCCTGTAGTGTTGATTTCTTACTGACGTTTTGGGAAAGCCTGTTGGTCCCATCTCTGGGATGTGATGCTGTGTCACTGGGCAAGTTGGCCCTGATATTTTGAAGGGTCATAGTGCCTTCATCTTCATGGTAAAACAGTTGTCTTGGACTGCTTGACCCTAAAGTTTAAGTCATTACAATCCTCCAAACATTAGTAACTGCTCACCTTGTGACACATCATCACCACTTGAATCGTCATGTCACAGTTTATAAAGATCCGTCCAGCATGCATAAATGTGCACTGTGTACACTGGTAGACACAACTGTCCCCGTATGTGCTGTTTACGGTATGTGTGTATAAGTAAAGTGTGCTGGGCAGTCTACCCATTATGGGAACAAACAATTGAGGTGTGTGAAGAGCATTAAGGTCCTGTACGGGATTTAAGAAATGAATGTGTAAGTGATAAGAGGCATAGTTGTCACAGTAAATAAAGCATGGAAATGTTGTTTTGTGTGTAAATTGCGTGCTCTGGAACAGTAACATTAGTAACAGCATCATGAGGAGACGTTCATATGACTTGATAAAGCACTTGTGGTGGAAGTTTGAGGGGAGGGGGTGGGTTCAAGGGTTTAAAGTAGCTTGTGCGGGTTGTATCTTTGTTGTCTGGTTTGACAGTACATGCCTGTTCACTGTGTGGGCAAATCATAATATAGTGTGCATAAGGTTTCCAATAGGATCTGTGTATATATTGACACTATGTAAATGTTCAACCTCTTTGCCCCTTCTGTCCTTGTCTGACTGCCATCTCATTTGTCCACACCCCACTGGCATGGTTTGTTGTGTAGACCAACTTAACATGAAGTGTGCATATTGACCATTCACAGACCATTTTTGCCCCCCCCCCCCCACTCTGCATTGTATAAACCCTGATTTATGTAAGTTCTGTTACCATTGTTCTTTTCAATAAACCACATAAAAAATATTCAGGATGCATAAACGGTACACTGTGAATGTAAATTTCCATCATCGACAGTATTTTTTGACAAGATGTAATACTGTGGTATGTTTGTGTAACTGTTTTGCAATGGAAACACAATGCATTCTGTGTGTGTTGTTGAGTTACATGTCACTGTGAACTGTATAAAATGTTGAGTGTTGCACAACAGTGCTTTTATAGTAAATTTATGTCACTGGCAACAATGCAAATTATATGTACCAGTTTTTGGAAGAAATTATATTCCAACTACTTTGCACTGTTTTTACACTTTACATACAAATACTGCATGGACACAACAGAATGTTTATTGACCTGTTAGATGTACAGTTTGGCTAAACAGGTAGAAATGACATACAAGTCGCTGCGTAGTTTCTCAGTTTTTGTTAAGTGTTGCCATCAATTATTTTACAAGATCAGACGGAATTAATAGTTACGAAGCAATAAGTATTAAATGTTATGAATGTGTGTTTGGGGCCTTAGTAATGTGTGTTTTTGTTTCTGCAGGTGGTTTCATACATAAAACCTGATCTTCGTTTGTTCCAAGCCATGGCACATTTGATGTCCTCACCACTTTGTAGTCGTATCCTGAAGCCAACATCACAGGACTTCTCTCTTTCTGACATTACTAATCAAGATTTTGTGCCATATATCAAGCAAGTAAGAGGCTTTTGTAGTAACAATATGATGGATTTCTATGATGAGAGAAGCAAGATGCAGGGCAGTGCCACAGTGCACTGGAATGGTAAATTCGCACCACTTGGAGCAGCACTGAACCTGCCTTGTTAAATTTTTCTACTTTTCTGTATATTATTCTTGTACATGGTTCTGTTGATTTGGGATATTTTTTAGGAAACTTTTGGCAGCATTGTTAATGACACATGCATCATAAAAGTATTTGCAGATGTGTACTCAAAAGTTGCTCAACAGAAAACATTTTTCATGTGCATTGACCTGCTTTGTATCAAACACAACACACAACACTGATGTTCCAGCACAGATAAGGTGATGGAACTGTTGTCTGAATCACCTTTCCTGAAGGAGCTCTTATTTCCTTATGTTGAGGGAATCAGCCTTTTTAATGGACGAGTGGGACAACACTTTCCCATTTAATGTACTTCCTTTTTCTGCAAAAGGGGAAACACTGTGCTGCAGTGGGCATTTAAATTGAACAGTGTGCCAGCCACAGCAGGATCCTGGGGTTAAAAGACTGTACACTGAAGGTTGAAGATTGACTCTTTGTAAATTTGACTAATTGGTAGGTAGATGCAAATAGCCCCAGCATTTGATGTGCATACAAGCCTGTATTACTGTTCTGTTTCTGGACCCCAGTCTGTTAATGATCCTTATGTAAACACACAACACAGTTGGTATAAGAGTAAGAATATGCAGATGGACCATTGCAGGTGAAGCATCTTAGACACAATTCATGCTGTAATTCCATGTTTTCTGTCTAAGATGATGAGGACTGGAATTCTGGATTGTACACAAGGCAGTGAATAAGCATTTCTAACTACACTAAGAGTTCCTCTTTCAGTTTGTGTTTCATCCACGTTATAGCTCTAGTTGTGACAGGATTGCACACATTTCAATTTGCACAGTAACCTATTTTTACACTAATTACTTTTGGGTTACCTGAGTTCGTATCTTGTTGCTGCAGGACAAGTTAAATGAGGCGCAGAAACAAGCCATCCTGCGAACAGCTGATGCTTGCTTGAGGGCAGAACCTAAAATATGTATGATACAAGGACCACCAGGCAAGTTGGGTTTTGGGTGTCGAGTGTGATGTGCTGTGAAGTATGTACTGTGCAACATTGAACCAAAGAAAACTAATGTATAATTGTGTCCCAGGTACTGGTAAATCACTGGTCATCGTAAACCTAATCATCCAGATCTTATATGCCCAGAAACAGTATCGGAAGCATGGCAGCCGCAGAAATGTTCCAAGAATTCTTGTTTGTGCACCTTCTAATGCGGCCATCGATGAAGTGGTGATTCGACTCCTACGCATTCGCCAGTCAATCCAAAGTAGGTATATAACATTCTGTACACATTTAAGAGTATAGCAGAGATAATGACAGCAGCTGCCCAATGCAGCTGTACAGAAAGTAACAGGAAATGTAGTGTAGGCTGCCAGCTCATGTTACCCTTATCAGTGTTGTTTCACTTTAACATTGGTGGGTTTTAGGGATCAAGCAGTTGATTATTGTTGTCCAGACTTGGATGAACGTTTTCCCTGGCAGTTGACAGGATTTTTTCAGTGGCCAGACTGTAGGATAATTAATTCTTTTGGGTAAAAAAAACAGGATAATTAATTCTTTTGGGTAAAAAAAACCCCATTCTCTGTTATTTTGCTCTGTGTTGGGTTTATGTGAACACAAACCAAATGTTAAATGATTGCCCACTGTCTTCTTCTTCTTCTTCCAGGCGCTGAACTTCCTTTAGTTAAAAGTTTTGGCCTTCTCAAGTACCTCTTTCCATTTCCCTCGATCCTGGACGCAGGCTATCTAGTTTTGGATCTTCAGTTGGCAAATGTCCTGTTTGATGTTATCGTCCCATCTGTACTTGGGTCTTCCTTGTGATCTTTTAGTTAGGGGTTTCCAATTAAATATCTTCTTAACTGTTCTGGTATCCAGCATCCTTTGTACATGACCAAACCAACTTAGTGTTTGAGCTTTAATGTAATTAATTATATTTTTATGTTTTATCAGCTTGTCTAATTCTTCATTGGTTTTGATGCTCCATATTTGATTTTCCTTTGTGGATCCAAATATTCTTCTTAGAATTTTCCTCTCAAAGACTAATAGTTCCTGAATTACGGTTTCTTTCAGCACTCATGTTTCTGCGGCATAGGTCACTATTGGTCTTATTACAGTTTGATTACTCACTGTACTTCAGAGTAATAGCAGTTATTGAGCGTGCAACATCTGCTGTGTATTGTGGTAGTCTCCTCAACAAGCCTTGTCTGTTGTGATTGATTGCTTGCTTTGCAGTGGTCATTTAAACTCTTAGTCCTGTGTGACTGTGGGTTTCATTTAGGTTTCCCTATAGATGATCATCACATTTTTTGTTTTGTTACGTATGTTTCTAAAAAAGAATTATGTGGGAATGTTTACAGTCTGTTTATGTAATGCCCGGAAAAGAAGAGGGGCTAGTACTTGTCTGTACTGGTACTTCACCTGACCTCAGTACTGTGGTAAGACATTGTGACAGAACTGAAATGTTCTCGAGAATGACTTTACTGCATGGAGTTAGCTAGCTGGTTGGTTGGTTGGCTATAGGTGTGTCATGTGACCCTCCATTTTAAGTTTGGAATCATGGCCATTTGGGTGTGTATTTCAGAATGCTAGTTGTAAACATACACAAATACTAAGGAATCTTATTTGGCAGACCCCATGCATTTAATTTTGTAACTGTTGTCTGTCTGTCCATGTTCATGTCATCAAAGCATATAGTGAGAGCAGAGGTAAAGCTGCACACATTCTTAACTTCAGCACTAGGTAGAGGTGAGTGGTTACCGTAACACACCAGCTGCTGTACCCCTGGGGGAAGAATGCTCAGAACCCACTCATTGGAGTCGTGGTTGACGTCAGAGATTGTGTGGATATTTTGGAGAAGAGAGGTGTCTGTTGTCCATGCTGGGACTCAAACTCCAGATAGGCAGGCCCAAAGTCTAGCCATTATACAAACTGTGCTATTCTGGCTCCATTCATAGCTGTTGCGGTGTTCTTAATGTGATTAACCAAGGAATATTTGTCTGTGTAACCATTTGTTTCAGATTTATAATTGCTGCTGAATTTAAAATTTTCCCAGTACGGTATTCTTCTGTTATACCAGCTCTAAGTCATGTGCTTGCTTATTTGTTGACTTGCTGTTCCTAATACATGTCATTTATGTCAGAGTCTGAATTGTGACATGCTCATAACTGTTGTAAATGCACTACAGAAGAGGATAGGTTCAGGATGGTGCGCACTGGTCGGCTGGAGACAATGAAACCTTTGGTGAAGGACATCTCGGTGGTTGAGTTGGCCAAGAGGGATGCTAGAAGCACTGCACAAGTTTTGGAATGTGTGGAGAGTGTAGACTTAGAGGTATGTTGAAAACTGTGTAGGAGTGTGTTTAGGGTGTTGGCTTACATGTATATTGAGAACTATATATGGGATGTGTGAAGAGTGTAGTCATAGAGGTATGTTGAGACCCATAAACAGTCAACCTCAATTATAACGGATCTTCAAGGATGTCACACAAAGATCTGGTATAACTGAAGTCCATTATATCTGAGGTCCAGTTAAATTATGTTAAAAAACCCATTAAAATTAATGCTATATAAGTTATGCTCACTTGTAGTGTTACTGTATATGAACATGAATGGGTACAGTTTGCACATCCACACACACACACATTGCATATTATTTGGTTTCAGTTTAAAAAAAAAAGTTTATTTGCTTCATGTATTTTTACAGGCCACCTTTGCAGGTCCTTCTCAATACAGAACACATTAACATCCAGTTTCTTAACACAACCATGTGAGTCATGGTAGGCCTACTGAGTAGCAATCTTGAGAGGTCACAGAGCATCCTTTGTTGTTACAACTGGATGTTCACTTTCTAATTCACAAGTATCCATTTCAGTTTCATATTCCTGTCATCCATTACAGCATGCAAGACACAGCCAGAACAAAGTCACAACCAGTAGGAACCTCAGAAACTATTGTATTATCATCAACAGAGACATAATCATTAAATTCTGCTCCTTTGGGAATGGAAATGTAGCATTTAAGTGCAACCCAGTCATGTTTATCAGAGTCAGAGATTGCAAAATCTGATGAGTCATCCATCATATCTACTTAATTTTCTCATTGTTATGAGGGGCACTTCTTCTGGTTGAAACTCGTCACTGTGAACCAACTGACACAAGACTCGTCACTGTGAACCAACTGACACAAGACTCGTCACTGTGAACCAACTGACACAAGACCCGTCACTTTGAACCAACTGACACAAGGCTACATGCTCTCTGCAGCAAATTGGTCCCATATCCTAGACCTCAACAGCAGAGCTAACAAGTAGCCCATGTCTTGTGAAACTTGTGTGCTGTGATAAGCCAAACTTACAATCTGTGCATAAGGTTGAAAGATTTACAGTGTGTGTGCTGTGTATGTGTAAGATACAGAACGTACTTGATTGCATGGTAATGCTGAGAATTCTCCTTGGTATCTGTGGGTAAAAAAAATGATATCAATATATATATATATATATATGTGTTGAGCCTGATGATGGCTATATATATAGCAGAAACATGCAGCTGATTTACATATAACATAAAGTTGTGTTTAGACTGTCATTCTGCATCCTTCTTTTCATACATACATACATATATATATATGAAAAGAAGGATGCAGAATGACAGTCTAAACACAACTTTATGTTATATGTAAATCAGCTGCATGTTTCTGCTATATATATAGCCATCATCAGGCTCAACATAGAACCATAAATAAGATAAACTATAATACAATGCAGTAAAAAATGTATAGTTTTGTAAAATTGTGTGGATTTCAAAAGCCTTTAAAATTATGAGATGATGATGATGGTGATGGTGATGGTGATGATGATGATGATGATGATGATGATGATGATGATGATGATGATGATGATGATGATGATGATGATGATGCCCTGCAGGTGGATGTTGAGATGTAGGCTAAGCAGATGGTCATAAAATTGGTTTAGAAGTGTAACTATGTTCATTCATGTAGTGTTATTAAGTATGATGTTTTTTGCATATCCGTACTTTAGAAAAATATTTAACAGCTTTACGTGTAAGATCAAGTTGTGTTTAGACTGTAATTCTGCATTTTTCTTCATATATATATATATTTGTATTTGGCGGTGTATAGGGTATAGATTTAAAGGGATGTTGTGACCTATATGTGGGGTGTGTTGAAAACTGCGTAAGGGCATGTGGAGAGTTTAGAGTTGTGTTGAGAAGTAAGTATGGAGTGTGTGTAGAGTAGATGTACAGTTGTGTTGAGAACTGCATAAGGGATTGTGGAGAGTTTATATTTGGAGTTGTGTTGAGAAGTACATATATGGAGCATGTGTAGAGTAGTTATAGAGGGATATTGAGGACTATGTGGAGCATGCGTTAAATACAGAGTAGAGGTGTGTTGAGAAGTATATATATGAGGTGTGTTTAGAGTGTTGACTCAGAAGTATGGTAAGATCTGTATATAGGGTATGGTTTATTTCTGGATGATGTAATGTGTATTTATGAAATGCAAGCATACTTTATGTACATCAGCAACAAGCATTAAATATTGTTTTTAGTGGACAAGTAAAAAAGCAGAGAATGAAGAACTCTCTGTTTCCTTACACATGCAATGTGCTATGGCATACATTTCAGTTGGGCAGTGCAGGGCTTGTCTGTTATCGTACTTTCATTTGCCAAACCTTCATGGCTCTGATTAACATGTCCAGTATATCATTCTGCTGATAGTTTCTCATCCAGGGTCATTGTATGGATAGATGAATTACACTGTGCAATGAGCAACTGATTTGAGATTGAGGTTTTTGATGTCCCATTGTGTCATTCAGCAAGCAGTTCCCCATGTTCTGAAGGCAGTGTAATCCTGCAGAACATTGTTACCTTGTCACTGAACAATACACTGTCACATTCCAGGAGACCTGAATGTCTAAGAACATTAACTGCAATCTTGCGGTGTTAAGTGTGGTTTGGCAGGTTGTAGACATACCTGTGTGACTAAATTACTTACTTAATTCCTGACTGACTGATTAACTAACAAACAAACAAACAAACTAATTAACTAACTTCATGGAGCATAGTTCTCCTTGAGAAGCTAAGAGATCCTCAGCCAGTCAAGGAATTCCCCACACTGTTTGGAACTTGAAACTTTGTTACCATGATTACTACAGCCCACCATCAACTGTCCCTATTCCAAGCCAGTCAAATGTAGTCCATGCCTTTTTGTCCTATTTCTCTAAGATCTATTGTAATATTATCCTTTCTTCTTCCAAATGGTCTCTTTTTTTCTGGCTTCCCCACTAAAACCTTGCATGCATTCCTCTTCTTCTCTGTTCATGCCTTGTCCATCTCATCCTCCTTGACTTGATCAATAATATTTGCTGTGGAGTTCAAATCATGAAGCTCCTCACTGTGGAATTCTCTTCAGTCCCTTGTTACTTCCTCTGTCTGCAGTCGAACACCTTCCTCATCACCCTCTTCTCAAACAGCCTTGGCTTGTGTTCTTCCCTTAATCAAGTAAACCGAATGTGACACGCCTATAAAACAACGGGCAAGGTTGTAGTCTTGTATGTCATTATCTTTCAACTAGTTCTGAAAAATGAAAGAGAACCAGACAATATTAAACATTATATCCATCCATACAATCTTCTCCTTATTAATACAGAAATTGAAACAGCTTTGTCATTTTTCTCAGCATTTCATATACAACTTTAAGAAACATGCGGTAGCTGCTGTAGCTTTTGCCCCTCTGCTTCATGTACTGATTCAATAGACATCTGTTTAAACTAACTTTCAATTTTGAGAACTGGGAAAGTCTGCTGGAGAGAGATCAGGGCTTTAGTGTGACTGTGGAACCACTCTGTCTTTCTTGGAAACTTGTGGAAAGAGAGTACCATGTTTCTGGGAGCTTTGTCAAGGTGAAAAACCCGGCTGTGTTTCATCGAGTTATGAGTCACTTATTTCGCAGTGCTTGTACACGCCATAATATGGCCAGGCTTGATTTACTCTTTAACCTCTAGGAACAACTCCCAGCACATCAAGCCTCAATGATCAGAGAAAACAGAAAACAATCTGCTCTGCCATGCTTTTTTCGTCTTAGGGATGAGTTTAATTTTCGTTGTGAAGATTGCTGCTTCATTCCCATATCAGTTTTCTCTGTTGTGGCACAAATTGTCACACAAATGCACTGTTTCACTAATTACATTCTTCAGAATTTCTGTTGCACTCTTTAATTAGAACAAATAATTATCTGTACTTGACAACAAACCATGTTAAGACTGAACGAAAGCTGCAGGTATATCCAGACAGTCTGCAAAACCATGCCAAATTATCAGTGGCCACCACATGATTCTGAATGGAATGGTGCATGGTGTCCAAGAACTTCCTGAACATTCTTTATACTCTTTGAAGTACTATCAGTAAATCCTGTAAAATATATGGCTGTTTTATCATTTTGTTTTAAGAACATCAGTTTATTGACAAATGAGAATAATTAAGTGTTTCTTACACCACCTGTACATGTGTGATATTGCTTTACAATATTAACCCTTAGGCGACTAATGTCATATATATATGGAGCACCCATTCTTGATGTTTCTAGATCACACACGACGACGCAGCACAGTCGGTAGGACTCCTCTGGACGAGTGATCAGCTCGTCGCAGAGACCTCTACCTGACAACACACGACACTCACAACAGACAGATATCCATGCCCCCGGTGGGATTCGAACCCACG
>Ga0268261_10004290_pt1 | contig 10664 bp, 7 predicted proteins | sample TergutNc150P1_FD_190353 | JGI IMG/M metagenome (GOLD analysis project Ga0268261, IMG submission 190353) | Nasutitermes corniger P1 segment gut microbial community from laboratory colony in Florida, USA - Nc150 P1 (SPAdes) (version 2) | ecosystem: Host-associated > Arthropoda: Insects > Digestive...
CCACATTCAGTTATATTTTTGGTATGGCTTGTTAGGTACATTTTTTTTGTCACTAGCAGAAATGTAAGTATATTAAAGACTCTGCATTGTTGTTAATGTTTCTTAGTCTGTTGTGTGCACTAGATTCTGATATGAGCTATGTTTATATTTTATTCCACACTAGCCTGGCTGAGGTTTATCCGTGCTTTTTCCTCAGTTGTAAGGTAAATGCCAGGGCATAACTCACAAAAACAGGGCACGGCCCACACTCTTCCCAATTAGGTGATAATTTTTACGCGGTTCATTGTTAATTTTAGTTTGACCACTCTGGGTTTGAATCCCAGAAAGCCTTCCAGCAAAGTTGTTAATTGTTTTGTTCTATGTATTGTTTATGTGTGCATGTGTACTACTGCCACTGGGTGTCCACCCAATTGCAGTTAACAAATATATCAAAGTCATTATGTAGCAAAATGAAGTGACTGAATCTTGGTTAGCATGACTAAGCACAGTGCCATGTCATAGTATTCTATTGCTGTGATGGAATAAACTGAATTGTTGAGCACAAGAGAGGCCTAAAGTATGAGACTACAGGGCACAAAAGTTACATGACATTCTTACAGCTGAATCAAGTAATTTTGCCTTTCACTCCCAATTGCACTATCCATTTCAATGAAGGTTTGTTTGGGTTCCTTTTCTCCCACCACTGATTTCAAGAAGGAAAGTGAGCTCATTGATGACTACCCAGATAAACCTGTTGCATGAAACGTAAGCAACTATTTTAATTCCACAAAAAAAAAACCTCAAATGTGAAAATGAACAAGTTTTGAAAAGGATCCTAAACTAAGCTGCTTACAAATAGGCAGATTGTTTCAGAATGTGTAGGTGAAGCTATTCTTAAGTGTGTACATTATATATGCAGTTTATAGGTTTAAAAATGTATGAAATGCAACAGATGATATTACCAGGCACAAAAAGGAACATTTAAAGCAAAAATAACCCTGGTGATGGGTGACTGAATTTAAGTATAAAGGTGCTAGATGTTAAAGTTTGTGGTTTATAAAGAAATGGTGCACTGCTTTGGTGTATTTTTGACTAAGATTATTTTTAGAGGTACAAGGTCCAAGCACAGAAATGATTTTGGTTAATTAGTGTATAATAGTGCTGTCACTTGAACAATGATAACTGTGAATCAAGTAACATAACGGAACATAGCCCAAAAGAACCTAACATGTGATCTACTGAATTATGCTCAACTAACCTAAACCATCTGAACCTAGCCTGTGCTGTCATAAACTATTCTGCCTTTACCTTATTTTGCCTTGCCTAGCCTGGCATAACTAAACCTAACCTAACCCACGCCAACCTCATCTGTTGCTAATATTGAGGTGAAACCAAGTACAATGAAAGAAACATTTATGTTCATGGGGAGCGAAATACATGTTTAACATTCATGGAACCGTGCATCGTAGTATGACTAGTAGCAATAACCAACGAGAAGCAGCTTAGTAAGGGAATTTATTATTCCACCGTACATTAATAGTTCAACATGTTTTGAGCGTTATGTCGCTCATCATCAGGAACCTCAACTGTACTTGCAGCTACTGGTTTACATACTGCAATAAGTTAAAAGAATTGTATATATTACATGTCCTCTATGTTAAAATATTACAATGATAATCATTCTGTATAATTTTGGTTAAAAGGCATAGGTAAAATTGATAAAGCTTCTAATTCTCTATGTAGGAAATGCAATGTGTGTCATTAAAATTCTTTAAAATGATGTATATCCAATAGTGTACATACCGCTTGCGGAGACCGCCCGTGGTGCCGTCTGAGTGGGAACTGGCTTAGGTATAGTGCCTGTTGTTATTGATCAAGTTGTGACGTGTGTCCGTGTGGTTTCAATGCCCAGTTGTATGAGAGGGTTGGGTTCACCCGGGTTTTGTTCTGAGATGAGTTGGCCGTGTTGGTGGTGTGATTGAACGAAAAACGATTCGTATGGAATAAGCATAGAAGTGTGGTTTGTGGGTTTGAGTAATTTCATTATTTCTTCGATAGTGCCATAGATAGTGAAATACATGGTGTGGTTGTAAATAACCGGACTAATGTTAGAACTTTTTTTATTCAAAAAATTACACAACAGGAATGTTGTCACCCTCAGCGTTCTACCCTCCCCGATCCCTGCATCGCTCCATGCGAATCTTCCACTGTTGGAAGCAATGCTGCAGGTCGTCTTTTGATAGCTTATTCATGAGCTCCGTCGCTTTTGCCTTCACTGCATCTACGGACTTGAACCTGGTTCCTTTTAACGCAGACTTGATCTTTGGACTTTGAGGTGAGTCATCCCCATTGTGTTGATTAATTATATAATCAGAAAAATGTATTAAATATATGGTCGGAACACAACTATATATAGTTGTGTTCTGACTATATATTTAATACATTTTTCTGATTATATAATTGATCTTTGGAAATTAAAAAATCCACATGGGGCTAGGTCAGGTGAGTACGGTGGGTGTTCCAACACGGTGATCTTGTGCTTCGTCAAAAACGCCTTGACAGACAGGGCGTTGTGTGCCGGCGCATTGTCTTGGTGAAGAACCCATGAGCCGTTCTTCCAAATTTCAGATCTTCTTCTTCTGACCCATTCATGCAGATTTGTCAAAACCTCCTTGTAGTAGACCTGGTTAACGGTCTGACCTTCAGGCACCCAATCCACGTGAACAATTCCTCGGATGTCAAAAAAAAAAAGATTATCAGTGCTTTAAATTTGGATTTGCTCTGGCGTGCTTTCTTTTGCCTTGGTGAAATGGGGCTCTTCCAGTGCATGGATTGGCGCTTACTTTCTGGGTCATATTGAAAAAACCATGATTTTTTACAAGTTATTACATTCTCTAAAAAGTTTGGGTCGTTTTCAGTGTCTTGAAGAATGTCAGCACAAATGCTCATTCGAATTTCCTTTTGTTTAGGAGTGAGGAGTCTCAGCACCATCTTCGGACACACTTTTTTCACGTTGAAATTGTTATGTAAAATCTGTCGAACAGTTTCCTTGTCAATGTTAATTATCTCAGCAACTGCTTGAATGCTCAGGCAACGATTTTGTCGAACAATATCACTGACTTTTTCAATGTTAGCGTCTGTTTTTGATGTGTTGGGATGACCGGGACGCTGATCGTCTCAAAAACTTGAGTAGAAGATAGACACTCATCACCATAAACTTTCTCCAACAAATCGTACATTTCTGTAACGAATTTTCCGAGTTTCACACAGAATTTCACATTGATGCATTGCTGCACGTTAACAATTGACATGATTCCAACGGAGAACCAAGCAAAGGCTACTCCCAAACTGTTTGCCACACGACCTTGAAATTGTAACTGTGAATGGAGGGGAGAGCACAAGCCAATACCACACACCGCTCTTTGTTGCCAAGTTTACAGGGAAGCGGAAAAAAATTATATTTGGTTATTTTATAGCCACACCACGTATAGCGTGAAGTGAAGTACCAAAATTGGTACTAGGAGGGGAACAATGTGTATCTGTGTCCATAGTGTACATTAAGTATACAAGTAAAATATAGATATGACACAAAACAAATGAGTAATTATATTTAATTAGTGGCAATATTAGCAGAATGTAAACTTGACAGCTGCTGAGTCTATATGTGCTGCCATTGCCTGTGCTCAGTAATGGTGCTGTGATACACTAGAATAATAATGTTTCTCGCAGATTTTGTTGGAGACAATTCATATCAGTAGATAGTCTGCTTCATAGAACAAGCAGTGCTGCTTAATCCAGGGCATGAGAAGTTTTCTTGGAATCTGGGAGCAAGCTCAGGAATTTAAGAGCCCATTCATTTTTTCTTGTCTGTGGATGTGTGTTGCAACAACTGACAAAATTGTACCAGTTGCATGGCTCAGATGGTAATAGTCTTTATTAGTCACTATTTCCAATCATGCTAGTAGCACCATCACAATCTGTATGTCAGGTGGCTGGAAGACATCAAGCAAGAAGTTTGTATTTTTAATTTCTATTGCAGTAGCTTTTAAATACTCATTTTCAGTTGCATTTTCAGGAGGTGTGACTGGCAAAAAACATCTCTCACTCTGGTGTACTTACATAACTTGACATATAAAATTACCCCGTCACCTCGTTTGTCAGTGGTTGCATCTGACTGTATTATTAAACTGTTATATGTTGCATTCTTTGGTTAATAAAACAATTGTTTATTACTCTAGCTGTCAGGGACATGTAGTGTGTATTTTTTTTAGTTTCTCATAGCTCTACTCCCAGTCTTCTAGTGAATATTAATAGCCCACTGAAGCCAAAATATGATTTACAAGGTATTTATTAAACACCATCAACACAACTGTTTATTATATTTTTTCAGGTGAGTTACGTGGCTACATGTTTGGACCACTAAGTGGTCATCTTCAGGCCATTGAAATATGTAAAGATAACATGGCAACTGCAAAGTCCATTTTGGTTTGTTGAGATTTTGGTCTTAATCTTTGGGTGTTACAATATAACTATGTAGTGCCTCCCGGATGATGGTTAAACTTCCACTATTTCCTGTCCGGACAGGTACTATACAATGTGAGATAGCGACATTCCTGCTATTCTCTTCTTAGCTTTCTCGATCTCAAATTTCACTGCCACCAGGTCAATTTTAGTAATTTCGGCAGACTACTGACCACTACTGCCTTTTCTGTCTAGTATTGTAATTTGTAGTGGCTAAGGATGTAGTAATCCCTCCGCTGTGGTCACGTAGCACTTTAGTTGAGCAGACTCAAACCGCTATACCAACGCAGTGTTCTTCAAAGCTCACGAATCAAACATAACTAGAAGTTCAAATTAAACATAAAGGAAATTACGTTCACAAACACAATACCTATACTTTACTAGTAAGTAACGTGAGCGCAGAGCATTTAGGCAACACACTTTAATAAAACAATTAATTCAGGAGAATACTTGGGATTAGGTTATATCTAAAATTCATCACAGCTTACATCCCAGCAGAACACAGACAGAATACGAGTTACATCTTTCTAGTAAAGTAAATAATGTGTATTTTCAACAAATCTATACTGTATCTAACTTATATCTACACAACCTAAATATCTGCTATCAGATTTTGGCCTAGCAATATGAAGGCAGATCATCTATGCGGTTTCAATTTTCTCATCTACATAAATTGGAAAATACAGAAGAAACCCATAAGATACTTCTGAATCATTTTCCTTTCTGTCTGGAGTTATGGATGAACTATGCACCACTCACCTGGTATGAACAGGAATATCTGAGGTATAAGGCTCATTTTGAAGCCTTGCCTAGAGCACCATGTTCGTTGCGCCTGTTAGCGTTGAAAGTTGGATCACAAAGATATTCTCGTCAGTCTTACAGGCCGATACACCAGTTCATAAAATCCCTAACTCAGCACTTTCAAGTTCATAGAGTTCATTTAGCAACAGCATATGCAGATATAAAGGAATGTGCTGTTACTAGGAATTTTGCATATACAGTCTTCCTGTTGTTAGTGTTTGCAACTTGCTGAACCAAATTTATATTTTAACTGCAAATTTAACATTTCCACTATGCCTACGCAAGATGCAAGTTACACAAAATCACCAAAATTCATTTCAATTTCCAAAATTGTATATTCTAACCAAATGTTAATTAGTTACTTTGTTTCCATACATTACACTTACATGTCAATATAAAATGTTAAACCAATAGAATATGTAAGTAATTAATAGCAAAGTAGTGTCTCCATTGAAGGGGTGCAGGTTATTATTTCCCATCCTGAAGATTTTTGCACATGTTTATTTCTGGTCATCTACATAAGGTGCAGCTTATTTTACTACATGGTGTGGGATAGTACGTTGGGCATACCCATTGAAAGGTATGTTAATGTTGTTGGGTTTTTATTCTCCCCCCCCCCCCCCCCCCCCCCACCCACCCCCATGGTTCAGCAGAAGTTTGTGCATGATTTTATGTTTTTTGTACTGTGCATTGTGATACAATTATGTAATGCATATACATATGGTCTTCCTGATGATGAACACATGATGTTCAAAACATGTAGAAAACACGAAGAATTGAATTAAAAAGCCTAATTCAAAAGATGCGCATTTTGTTGGTTACCCCTACTTTGACATAGTGGTGGGGCTTGCAAGGTCATAAGAGCCTGAGAGCTATGCTAGTGGTAGCTTAACTACTGGGAGGGTCTCCCTTGCCAGACAGGTCAAAGGTGATGGCCCAGACAAAAAAGGGATACACTGGTCCTCCAGGTTGGAGGTTGGTAACCAGTAGGAACTCTCAAGTGAGACAGTCCTACCCCATCGAGTAGCGACCCTGCCGAAGTGAGCTACAGGTCTTCCTGGCCCAGGAAATAGTACCTGGTAAGGGCCCCATCCCTAGGGTTACAGGGGGGCTAGATAGGAGTCCAAAGTTGTGGTGAAGGCAACCTATCTTATGGGAGCAAACCTGATACAAATCCCAATCCTCCAGGTTGAGGGTTTTGTGCAAGGCCAGCCACTTCTCTAAGGAAAAAATTCACTCTAAAAAATCTCGACAGAGACCAAAGAACAGATGGGAAGATGACATCATAAATGACATGAAGAAACTGAAAATGAAGAATTGGACTAGCTGCGTCCAGGATCGCAGTAAGTGGAAATTATGTGCTGAGAAGGCCAAAACGTTCAAAGAATGAAGTTGTAGCGCCTAAAGAAGAAGAAGAAGCATTTTGTTGGTATATAATGTTTACATAATGGTGCTTGGTTTCCTTGTGTTGTCTGTCTAGTGGATACCACAGTTTTATTTTTTATGTTAAAATTCCATTATATATATGATCACCTGGTTTTGTTTGTATTAATATGGAGGTATTTCACAGGTTGTTGCCAGCACATTGGAGAATGGGTAGTTTGTTTAGTTTACTTAGGTCTTAATTGAGACCTGTACTTGCTAGAGCACTCCGCCTGTACACCACCATTACCATCCACTGGCAGACAACTAGAATAAAGACAGGCAAACATCTTAAGGCCTGTCACTTCAGACATTATTTTGCTATTACTTACTTATTTTATTGGTTTTAACATTTTATATTGGCACATATGTTGTAACACTGTTAACACTGAGATCTTAGTTTTTATTCGTACAAAATGTATGGGTATGTACAGACCTTGTCAAAACTGTGTCACATTTCAAACAGAATGAAATAGTTTTTTGTAAAGAGTGAAGACAGGAATAAAAATGCAAATGAAGAAAACATAAGAAGATGGAGTCTGATAAAGACATACAGAATGAATTATCTATATTTGTATGCATTTAAACATCCTTAAAAAATCAGTTCTTATTTGGACTGTATAACACTGAAACTACATACAGTTTATTTATAAACTGCTGCATTCTAGAAATATACATGTCCATGTTAGTGAGAATAACTCTTGGCTGGCACAAGATACAATTGGCATTTAAACAAGGTTTTAGATCTCAGAAGGTATTGTTGTAACCCCATATTGAATCAGTTCAGTGGGAATTTTCTCTGTGCCTGGTTATTTATATTTCAGCTTTTCAATAGCCATCTCAGTGTCAGAGGCACAAGGCTTCAGCTGTGTGTATTTCAGTCTTCCTAATGTTCTTAATACAGTGTAGATTCAGTTACTAACATAAGCAGTTCTTCCACTTATTGAAAATACTATGAGAATCTGCAAGCAGGTCACGTTTCTCATCCTGTATGATGTTACTCCTAGTTTGGCAAATATTTTTCAATTAATATATGCCTCTAGAAGTTTCAGATATTCTTATTTGTACTGTCTGCTTCAAGCTCATTAATTTTACCTTTTAAATATTCATCTTTTTTTCCTGAAATGTCTAATAGTTTTTTATCTTACTGTTAGATTATTATAGTACCTGCATGAATTTGGCTTGCATCCTGTAGCCAATGCAATTTAGCCTGCTTCCTTCGATATAAAAATTTGGGACCCTTCAACGCACTTTGGTTTATGCTGCTTCCTTTCATTCTGCCCTAGGTCATCTTCAGCCGAGATTTTGATATGTTCTCTAATACTAGGCCAAGGTGTACTGAAGTCCCCACTGTCATGCAAATACTGGCTGAGATTTTTATTTGAGTGTGTTCTGTAACTTTCATGTTGTTTAGATTCTTAAGACTGAATATATCAACAACAGACCGCAGTGATTCTTATTTACTTACCAACAGTCCCTTCCTCAATTTTGCCACCACCAAATAGTGGTCAGTATCAGCCGGCTCCCCTGTAAGATTGGACATTCAAGTATACTTCAAGATTTGATCAATATAGTGAATTGTCTTATCAGGAGAAGTCCAAGTGTATTTACGAATATTTCCATCTGGGAACATCGTGCTGTTTAAAATTATATTCTTGGATGTAGTCAAGTTTACTACACTAACACTGTTATCATGACTGTTTATGTGTAAACTCTTTTTCTGAACTGTTGGTGTGCAGTACCTTGCCTAATTTTGCAGTGAAAACTCAAAACAGAATTTTCATGTGGCACTTAGGCAAGTGACTGATTACCAGCTGAAATTCCTCATAGAAACTGTTCTTTGAGTCATCACTTTTATCTTCATGTAGGACATGTGCGTTCAGAACACCATCACACCAGAACAATGCTTATTGCATGACACTGTTGTAAGATTCTTGAAATACACTTTTGCCACTTAATAATTTTCTAGGAAAATTCCTAAATACTGATCACCTTAGCACCTCTTCAGTTATTGTACTCCAGTTGTGTGTGTATGTATGCATACAACTTGGAAATTTGGCTGATTTGACAAACTCCACCATGATGCTGTGAAATAATATCATCTGTGAGAAACTGAATAAAACTAGTTCAGTTTGTTTAGTTCTGTGTACACGTAACGTGACATTGTGGTGCATTTGTGCAGCCATTGTTGCAATGGAAAAGCAATAAGTATACATATTTTGGGTGTGTGTTTGTAACCTTAGGTATCCAGCATGCAATACTCATGTGCCATGTTGTCATCTGTGGCCTGTCTGGCTGTACAGTATTTTTCCACATGATTTCATAAACAGCGTGTTTTTTTTATGTTATTGAACAAGAAATGTGCATTTTGATTTTCTCTACAACTTTGTTGTGAAACATTTCTCATTCTGAGAAGAACTGAGCAAGATATGCTAAAAAATGTATAAAGGCCTTCATGTAAATTACCTGTTATTCTTGTCAGATTTTAATGGAACTTGAATTTCTTTGAAAGATTTTTGAAAGATACTCAAATATAAATTTTATGAAAATCTGTCCAGTGGGAACTGAGTTGTTCCATGTGGATGGATGGACATGCAGACATGAAGAAGCTAATAGTCGCTTTTCACAATTTTGTGAACGAACCTAAAAGGGAACACTGCTTCTGATCTAAAACTACAGTTCCATCATGTCTTACCACTTGTGCTACAGGTTTTTTTGTGTTGTATGTAATAAGGATATTGATTGGTTATATTTATGAGGATCTGATCCAGCAATCATGTACTAGTACATAAAGGTAAAGTTCACCCTATAACAGGCCATGAAGGTGCAGAGGTGGAGTATTGGTATATCTCTACTCTTTCTTTAACCTCGGCGCTAGATGGGAGTGATTGGTCAATGCCACGCCCCGGCCAATTTACCCACGGGAAAGACACAGTACCCATTGTATACGAGGTTGAGTGGGGCCCAAGGCTGATCTGGACAGGTGCAGAAAATCTCGTCCCCACCAGGATTTGATCCCCAGACCATCCAGCCCATAGCAAGTCACTATAGCGACAGCACTATCCCGGCCCACACTAGTACGTACGAAGTCCATATAATTTTCAGATCAGTAACGCACATGTCTAACGTTGCCTTCTAATAGTTTAAAGACTGCTCAATAGAATAAGAGGTGCTGATAGGCAACCTAGAGGTAAATTTTGTTACTAATAAATTTTGATGTACTATTGTGAGCATGCCGTTTATTGTTGCTCTCTTACGGTGGTATTTTAAGTTACCGGGATTTTTATGTGGTTTCCACCAAACAACAAAACAAAACTGACAATGTCCTCTTTAGACAGACTATAAAAGAACTTTTAATTACTCAGCACCTGAACTGGTCTGCTTGAGGGCAGGTAGTGCAGTGCAGTATTCTTAACTGTTCCAGCTTGCCATGAGTTGGGATTAAATGCATTGTAGTTCACTGTATTATAGCTACTATTAGATTTTTTACCCATTGTATTTAGATAAGGTGTTCACTTAAGCTCACAGAACCATGTCACATTTAATAAATTTATTTCATGTTGCAGTTCTGCTGGTGAAATTGAATACACTGCATTCTGAATATTTCCTTTTCAGATTGTCTTCATTGTGGGGTTTATTGTTGTGCACTTATCCTTTAACATGCCACACAAGTAAAAATCACATGTGTGTAGATTTGGCAAACAAGGGGGTGAGAGTCCCCTGCGTATTATTGTAATTGTCTCCTTATTGTGTGAGCCACTGCATTGTCTGGCTGAAAAATGCCACATATTTTCTTGTAATGGGATAGGTGCTCAAAAATTGGTGTCAGTGTGTTTTATTTATTGGTCTAGCTGTAAGGCCATGTAATGGCAGTTTATGGATTGACATGGTGTTTCTGCATGGTGCATGTGCAGTGACAAATTTTTGTACCATGGGGGGGG
>Ga0268261_10004291_pt1 | contig 10663 bp, 5 predicted proteins | sample TergutNc150P1_FD_190353 | JGI IMG/M metagenome (GOLD analysis project Ga0268261, IMG submission 190353) | Nasutitermes corniger P1 segment gut microbial community from laboratory colony in Florida, USA - Nc150 P1 (SPAdes) (version 2) | ecosystem: Host-associated > Arthropoda: Insects > Digestive...
GTTCCCCCCCCCCACACATCATAATGGCCTAATGTGGCACTGAAAGACTTCACTACCCACTGAAACTAGTGAACTCATGGAGCAGAGTGTTCTTGACAAGCCAATAATCAATCAGCAAGCCAAATTTCCTGTCTTCCATGAACCAAAATGTTCTTTACTATGTTCACAAAATCCTATCACTGGTCCTCGTCCAGAGCCAGATGAATCCAGTCTGACAATCCCACCCCATTTCTTTAAAATACATTTTCTCCAAAATGTCAAGTATTTTAAAACTAGAGACACTTCTGCAAACCCACACAATTATGCAAAGTGCTACATTGGGGCTGAATGTTTTTCTGCAAGAAGTGTACCAAAGAAGCATTAAGAACAGCCAGGATGGCTGTAATTAGTGTGCATAAAGATGGACAGACTAATCTAAATATAAAAAATTATATTAACTACTGTCACAAGAGAAAGTTGTGATACTTTCTGATCACATTTCAGATGTTACAGATAGTCTCACCTGAAATATTCTCTGGATTCATTTCTGAAAGACTTTGGTTCATTAGCAAGTGACCACATCACAACACTAGGTCTATTCTTGTCCCACCTTACCATCTTTGTTATCACTTCTTTATGTTTCTCTAACAGTTCACCTGTAAAATAGCTGGAACAAGTAAACATGAACTTACTAGCATTAAACCTGTTGAAATTTTAATGAAATATTGTTGCAGCTATCAGCATCGTACTTCATTGTTCTATAACCCTTTATATAACACACAGCATTGAGAATAACAATCTAATAAAGGGTGTATCCCATAATATAATACTTAAAGTCCTAGACAACTTTCTTTGCAGATTATTAAGCTTACTTGTGACATGTTTATGTATTTATTGCCTAAAAGTGAAAGAGACTTCATTATAGGTCAACATGGCTGAAAACAGGAACTTTCTGACATCGCTTGAAAGTATCCAGCAAAAATATAGTTGTATGGCATAATGGATATGAGATAGTAGATATATAGCTCCACTTATCAACACTACATGGAGATGGGTGATCAGCTTACACCCCCCAGCTGCTTTTTCCCTGGAGAGAGAGCCCCTGGTACCCATAAATATGAGGGTGCAGGGACTCCACAGCTAGGCTGAAAGTCTCCAGTACTAAACACTAAAGATACCTCAAAAGCACAGGTGCCAATTCCAAACCATAAATAGAGAAATTGTGTAAGGATTTTGAGCAAAGCCCATGAGAAGTAATGCCAGCCACACCTGGCAATAACGTGTCTCACCCATGAATTTTTGGTTATCTCTCCTATTACATTTTTCTCAACATTCACAGCTGAAAGGCAGCTCCTCTGAATGAGACAGCTGTTTGCTATTTATGTATCATTTGTTCATCTGTCATATGATTTCCAAGAGAGCAGCACATTAAAAAGGCCATACTGCAAATTTATATGATCAATCAAAATGTATCAGCAGGTTATTTAAATACATTATCCACAAGATGGGTTAACTAGTAATCTGACAACTCAGCAAAAGGGGTCCACTCAAAAAAGCAGTCCTTGTTAATACAAAATTTGTTAATATGAATTTCAGAAAACCTGGAGCCTTAAGTTGTGGTTTAAAAAAGTTTTGCTGTAGTGGAAAATTTGAGATTCTCACAGCAGTCAAAGTGAAGATTAAAATCTAGGATGTGATGCCGTGCAGTCTGGTAGAAATTTACCAACATTCCTCCAAGACACTTCAGTATTTCTGCCAGACTACACCATGTCACATCCTGAAAGATGGTAATCTTTTGTTGTATCGATCAAAATCACTATTCCAAGAATGTACTTTACTTACTCAATGGTACATGCAGGACTCTCACCAATGATCATTATCCCTAGAGCATCTGCCATATCGAGAGCCTCTTCTGAGTATGGGTAATGTGATGTTCTATAAGCATTTGCTCCCAACCAGGCAATGAGGTTATAATCCCGAACCAGCAGAGGATAGTCCAATCCTTTACCTCGTAGCTGTAAACATAAAGATTATATACTACTGTACTTGGTAAATGTTGCTAACAGCCTGGGTCATATTGATGCAAGGAACCTTGACTCACGTTTGAATCCTCATGTTTTCCAAATCCCCGGATATATGTTGGTACATTGTTGATAAAAAATGTAGTTGAATTCCATGTAACCTTCCTGATACCAACTGGTAGTCTGTAAACATCTTCACCACCTTCAAAAGTTAAATGAACCTAGAAATAAAAAGAATTTACACCCTATAATTATCTTTATATATTCTAATTCATTCCTATATTACACAGATTGAGCATGACATGATGAAATTATAATTGGAACACACCTTTCATTAACATGGATATGAGATTATGCATTTGAAACCTGGACACAAAAGAAATATAGAGTGGCAATGTAGGAGCCTGTAATATCAAGACTCAATTTACCATATTTATTTTGCAGTATATATATATATATATATAGACACACATATATGTATTTACTGAATTTTCAAGTACTGTAAGTATCTATTTTTCAAAGAAATATTTATACTGATGTTATTAAATATATTACCTTATGCACGCACGCGCACGCACACACACACACACACACACACACACAGACATAATGAACTGATGTGTCAGTGAACAGAAAGCTTAAGTGGCTTTTATTCTCAACAAAAGTAGGGTAAAATAATAGAAGTTACAAAATTTTATGTACATTTTACCATGTATGGTAGATACAATTCACGAAGTATTGTTATGCTCGGTAAATGTCTGTGGTGATTTTACACTTTGTGCTGCACTTCAATCACTTTTTGCTAATCAATCCCATTTACACAAGTTAAGCAGAAGTGTGCCATATGTAGACCTAATGACAATTTCTCATTAAATCTTCAACCAATTTGAGTAGAATATTATTATAAGACAATTCATCTTATATGGAGACAGGCTGTGCCATGTCTCAGGTAGTTGCTGCTTGTCTCTCACTGTGCAGGCCCAAGTTCAATCCCAGGTCAGTCCTAGGGATTTGTGGTACTTCAGCTTTCCCCTGTCAGCAACATTCCACCAATGCTCCACACTCATACTTCATTCATCTTCTACCAACAATATACAACCTTAGAAATCAACAGTTCATTCATTCATTTCATTGGTATATGTAGAATGCGAAAGTTCCTTGCCATTCTCAGGAGCTTCTTCCATTCCTCTCTGTTACATACTTCTCCCTGCCACCCGTCTCCACCAACTATTCTTCCATCCTCCCTCACTTCATCTTGCCATCTATTTCTTGGTCTACCTCTCAATCTTGTTGTTTCCGAATTCATATATAATACTCTTTTGGAAATTCTATTTTCTTCCATTCTCTGTACATGCCCAAACCAACGTAATCTATTTAACCTTATTGTCTCTGTTATAGAGGGTTTTTTAACAACTGCATCGATTTCTTTATTGGTTAATATCCTCCAATTTTCTTTTTCATTGTCATATACTGGGCCTAAAATTCTTCTATACACTTTCCTTTCAAAAATGTTCATTTGCTTTCTATCTCTCTTTGTCAGTATCCAGGTTTCTGATGCAGTGTCATTAAATAAAACACTTCACAGTATATGAACTGAATCCTTTTACCTTCCAAACTTACCTTAAGTGTATAAAGATAGCCAGGATGTGGATTTGTGAGGTATGGCCACCAGAAGTTTGCTTTAGAAATGTGTATTTTCCCAGTGACTCCTTTAACTGATGTTACTTTTGTTCCATTTTGTTCAAACACTGTAACAGTGCACTGAGGTGCTGAAGACAGGTCCATCTGTTTGTTCTTATACTCCACTATGTACTTGATAATGCCTAATAATGAACACTCAGCTAAGAATTTGGCAACACAGATTTCATTACAAAATCTCTTTCTATACACAACATGATGGGCTGCCATGGTAAGGGAAGGCTGAAATTGCCTCTGTTCCGTGGCACCAAGCCATGAAAACACTCGCCTGACTTGTACCAAGGAGGTGTCAGGTTTGAATCCCAGCTATGCTTACTGTGGAGTCTGCCAATAGTACTTCAAAAGGAGTGGGGGCACGTGGTGGCGCAGTTGGCAGAGGCACTGTGCTACAAACCGGAAGGACGCGAGTTTGATTCCCAGTGGTGTCAATGGAATTTTTCATTGACATAATCCTTCTGGCTGCACAGTGGCCCAGAGGTCAACTCAGCCTCTAACAGAAATGAGTAACATGAATATTTCCTGGGGGAGTAAAGCGGCCAGTGCATACAGCTGACAACCTTACCACCTTCATGTGCCGAATGTCTTGAAATCTGGGAGCCTTAACCTCCTGGAACCCTTAGGTCCTCCCCAGGCCTGTAATGGGATTGCTTAACCTTATTACTTCAAAAGGCATGATTGCATCCTTCCATATTCTTTCCAAAGCATTACCCACTCAACATTCAGCAACCTAATGCTGTATATCTGAGATAAGGAAAGCATTATTAAATAAATCATAAGCACATAAATAATAAAAGCACATAGTGGGGTAAGAGTAAAATTTCCCTGTACAGTACTTCAATTGAGCAGCACAACATATGGGAGAGTGGTGATATAGTTTCACACACTAAAAAATATGGAGAAGAAACAATTCTCTAGCCATATTAAGAATTAAGTTCCCTGGTCATCCAGTCTATTGCCTAGTCACTATACTGACTGAGCTGTCCTGGCTCAAATGAACAATCCTGATACATAGGCACACAACATGGTAACAGTCAAGCTAAAACAGGTGCAGGCAGATAGTTATAAACCCTAAATACTGCTTTAGAGGTTACTAGTTTCTGGGATGTAATGCCATGTAGTTTCATGGAAATTTAATGACATTTATGAGAAAACTGTTGCCTGCAACTTCACTTCCTAATCACCATCATCAGAAGTTCATCTTGGTTATGCAGGGTGTTCAACTTAAAAGTGGACCGTATTTTAATATGAGTAATTTATTTACTAAGATTTACAACGTGTTATATTACACAACTAACCTGTATTTACAGTAAGTGTTGGAAATGATGTCCATTCATTTCAATGCACTTATCGACACGTTTCACCACGTTCCTCGCAACTTTTCTTAGCGTTCTTTCATTTACTTCTTCGATAGCACGAGTAATATTCATCTTCAAAATTCTAAATTTTTCAAAGAAACTTTTTCTATAGTGGGCGTAAGACATCATTTTTAAATAACTTTCCAAAATAAATACAAGTTCTTCCACTGTTAACCGCATTATGAAGGCGTAAAAGATGGTGTTGTTCAAATACCAGCACTCACTGTCGACTGATTCAACTGATATCGATGGCCAAGACTGGTTCTCCCCTCTCCTGCAACAGTCTTGCCAACTCCTGCACATATAGTAGTATAACGTCATACCAGCAGAACCATTATAAATAGCATCTGACGTGAAATATTCACGGCTTAGTTAATGGTCCACTTTTAAGTTGAACACCCTGTACATACGCACATACATACACACACATACATATACATTCACAGATCCATCATCCACACCAGTTGGATTGAATGTGGAATTCATCATAAAATAAGATAAATTGCAACATGCCTCAAGTCAAAACAATAAGTTACAAAATTACATAAAATTAGTAAGAACATAATAAATTACAGAGAAGGGATCATAAACACACAACAGTTCAAAGCAACTTCTGAGTGTTTATGATCTTTTCTTTTAATTTATCACATTCCTACTAATTTTATGTAATTTTGTAAATTGTTTTGTTTGATGATTAATTAATGTCTCTTCAATTCTCAAGTTTCATCAATTCAGATAATTGGATTTTATTGTATGCATTTAATAAAATGAACAATTTTTAAATTGGTAAATGTTGTTGGAGATTTTTATAAATTCTGTTTATAAAAGACATCACAAGGTGTCATCATCAAACTTCCTGTCCAACACTCTCTACAACTAAAATCCAACATGTAGTAGTAATTTCTTAGACATTTTGGGACAACCTCCAAGAGATTGATAAGTTTGTCCCAAAACATCGGTAAGAAAGTACCACTACTCGTTGCATAATAACTCAAAAGAGCGCAGTTCTTGGCTACTTTGTGGCAGAAGCCTGAAATTAGTTTTACTTAATAACAAAGGACACACATTCAAAGATGGTATAGACATGTTCAGCATCTGCTACTTACCAGCATTTTGATCTATATCAGTTATGACTGTAATATCGTCTATGTATATCTGTGGAGTGGTATACAAATAAACAGGCCTATGGATACCAGCATAATTGAAGAAATCAAAGTCATGCTGGAACAGTACATAACCTGGTGGGTACCTAAGTATGGAAGGAAACCAAATGATCACTATTGCAGACATTTGTTTTTAACTGTAATGAACAATCAGATATTTCCAATTCATATTGTGGTCTTCTGAGTTCCAGCAACATGCAGTCTGTCAGATGGTTACACACATTCACAAAAACCTGATCTTGCCATTTCCAAGGCAGAAAAAAACAGCAGCATGTTCCTCCAAAGACAGACTACAGGATGTCATAAACCAGAAGACCCCAATATGAAGCTTCTTCATTGTAAAAACCTCAAATCTCATACCAGCTTTCCCAGTTTTCTCTCTTAAAGTGTATATAAGCCATTCAATATGAAAGCAGAAATGCCAGATAAAATAAACTTTTATTAATTCTGTAAATAATATATTTACATATTATTCAAGTAAAAAATCTATCAAGATAAACATGCTCTTATACTCTGGAGGTGGGGATGGCAGGTTCCACTGAAATATTGGAACCTACCTGTCTGCCATAACTACATACATAGTATCACAAAGCAGAAGGCTGTACTCTTGATCTTCAATTTGTCATACTGCAGTACATACTTGTACAAATGTTTTTAATACATTGTAGCATTTATTATTTTAATTATAATTCTAATATAATCAAACTTTCAATTCTACATAGTTCTGATGAAAGTAGTGTGGTATTAATGGTCAGATTGTTATTATTTTCTTCAATAATACTCCTTGCCAATTTCCACTCAGATATATCATAATATTAAACAATATACAGGAACTGCTGTTTTGGTTTTATGCTAGTGTGCCAAGCAAAGAACTAACTGAGGGTGCAGACTTCCATGAAAGTTGACATCCCTCAATTTGTTTAGCCATTCCTGCATCTTACTGCATCACTTGGCTCAGTGACAGACACTTTAAACTATAACTGGGATTGCACTTCCACTAACGAGTTTCCCGTTGTGGCTGAAGACCTTGACATGGACAAAATGAGGACGATTATTCAGGAGCCAATAGGCCTTTATGAGGAGGCATAACTTTGATTGAAAGGCTTTCTGGGATCCAAACCCAGATAGGTCATGTCTAAAGTTAAGACTCATAGCAAAATTCAGGCACTTATGTGAAGCCACCATTCCTGGGAAGAGTGCAGGCTGTGCCCTGTCTTTGTTTGTTACACTCCGGCATTCACCTTACAACTGAAGAAAAAAGGGCAGAAAAACCTCACTCAGGGTATTCAAAAAGTGCCAGTTGCTCGTGATTCAATATGTTGACATGGCCATCTTTTGACAGGTAGCCATGACAAGGTAGTTGATCCCAGTCTCCATTGGGATGCTTTATGAGACCTGGGTCAACACTCGGTCAGCATAGACATTTGCTGAGATGCCTAACTGATAGGTTCCTCACACCAGCTAACTTTGAGTTGAATCTCTCAGTTAGAGATCTGATGTGTTCAGCAAAGAATGGAACTCCCAAATCCTCGAGAATTTGCTCATGACCAGTGTACCAAGGTGCACTGGTAGCAATGCAAACACACTGAGATTAAAGCACCTGCATTTTCCTGGAATGGGTGCTGGCAGCAGACCTCCAGATGGGGCATGTGTAGTCCATCACAGGATGGACGAGCTGCTTATACAGCAGCACTCCATTTCTGATGGAGAGACCAGTTCTCCAAATGCATGTGTGACAAACCAACCAACCAGAGAGCTTCTGATTCCACGCAAATCAACGTCCCTTGTTTTGTTTAGACATTCCTGCGTTAACCGCATCACTGGGCTCAGTGACAGACATCTTCAGCTATAACTGGTATTGCACTTACACCAACGATTTCCCACCAAGGTTGAAGACCTCGATGTGGGCAAACTGACGACCATGGCTGGCGTGCTCAGAATGCCTCACCTTTTATATGACGCGACCACCAGAATGACCGCTGTTTGGCGGGTGAGAAAAGCAAGTCACAGCGGTGGGCTGAGCGACTACAAGTGTAGTGTTTGCAGGTTGATGGCACAACCCTGTGGACAGGCCGTTTCTGAGTTGCAGTGATGCTCTGGTTGCTACAGTCAATGTGTGGTTCAGTGCTTATATGGGGGCGCATGAGAGGGCCGTTTCTGACAACAGTGGGAAGTTCTCACAGTAGTTGATGTGTAAATTTGCTTGGTTTCTGGACTTTGCCTATTGTCTAGTGTTCCAAAAACAACACAGAAGTTTCCAAAACTTTGTACTGATTTGGAAATAAGAGATGATGAGCAAAGACCAGAAACCAAATAAGACTGCATGTATGCAAAATCTTACATACACCATTTACCTGGGGATATCAGAAATTAAAAAGAACATGGATTAAACAAAAGTTTGAATATGGTATCTTTAAGGGTTCAAATCTTCTGGGATGTGATGCTGTGTCACTAGGTAAGAATAAAATAGAGTAGAACAGAACGCTGATTCAAGCTCTTTCGCTCCTGATGCATGTAAGCCTTTCTGACAGGCCCTTTGTGTCCCTTAAACTGGTGTCCAAGTCATGGAAACCCTGTTCCTTTAATAATATTCCAGAATGCCCCCAGGCTTAACACTTCCAGCTACCTCAAGATCCAAGAAAAAGGAACCCAAATAGGAATGTCTGAGTGTGGCAAAGGCTTGACACTCACACAAAACATGAGCTGAGGTTTCCTCCTCTGCCCCCCCAACCCCTACAAAAGGGACTGTCGATCAGCCCCATTATGTAGAGATGTCTTCTCAGGGTGTTATATCCAGTAACGAGGCTGGTCCCAACCCTGGACTGTATCCTGTTAAGAACAGTTGCCTAGTCTTAGCAGTAGGATTACAACCTGAGATCAGTTTTCAAGCCTTTCTCTGAGTACTGATAAGACCCTGCCACATTGCCATATGCTTGCTGTCAATACAGCCTTTTATCTTTTTTCTTACTTCGATCCCCATATTAAATATGGGATCCGACTTCTGAAACCACATCATTATGCTGCTGTGCCCTCGACTGGGGTGACGGTAGGACCAACATCCCAGACTATAGAGTCAATGTGCAACTGATCTTGCCTCACCCTGAACCACTAAATCAAGTATAAAAGGCAAGTGTCTCCATAGCACCCATAGTACTGTGCAACACCCCATTATCCCTAAATGTACAAATCTTTGTATTTTGCTTAGTCTTTTCTTGGTACTAGCCATCTGACAGCTGGGCCACCAAACTAGAGATGCAAAGGTGATGGAGGTCGAATGATGGAGACGTACAGCCAGTAGACCACCTAAAGGGTCAAGTCCAACATTGCACCATAGGCACTCCTACAGGCCCATAATAGATGGTAAGCCTTCTTCACCTTGGTATTCACTGCATGAGACCTGACACTGTGTTTGGGAATTTCCCCACTACCAAAAGACAAATGTCATCAGCGTAACCTTGAGTATTTACACAGCTCATGTTAAGCCTTGCCACCAGATCATCAACAAAGAGGCATCACAGGAGCGGCGACAATACGCCCTCCTGGAGGCAACCCCTGGACACCGCAACCCTCATAAATCATCATTACAAATTGTCACGACCCTCCAGAGAGCTCTAATCCACCGGAAAATGGTGTAGCAACCCCATGTCTGACAAAAGCAGCATAAACGGTGTCAAAAGAGGTTTAGTTAAAAGCTCCTTCTTTATCTAGAAAAACACCCAGAGCTGTTTCCTGATGGTCAAGTGCCTTCTCACCCCACACCACGAGCTGATGAAGGGCTGTTTCCATGGATTTCCCAGCCTAGCAGCAGTGGCATAAAAGCCAGAACCTCTTCCCTTAAATACCTATCCACCATCCTCTCCATGGTCTTAAGTTGGAACAATGTAAGACATGGGAATAAAATCCCTGGGTCCGGTATAGGAACTCTTGCCAGGCTTACGTATATGCTACTTAATCTGACGCCATACGTGTATGAGTGGAACATAGCCAGTAGCCTGGCAGGCACAAAAAATCCTGACCAGGTAAGGAATAACAATCCTCTGCCCCGTTTGCAGCAAGGCCAGGAATATGGGGCTAAGAATTGCCCATTCCACTCTCCCACAGGTGACAACCTCCATAGCCACCTGCCAATCGCACTGCTAGGCGCAGTGGGCAGCATCAGGGGCCGGCATCCCCTCAGTAACTACCAAGTTACAAAAATGCGTAGCAAGCAGAAGTTCTTAGGTTTCCCCCTTGGATTGTGCATGCATCCCCGAAAGAGCCATAAGATAGCCCACTTTGATTTTTGGGTCCCTGGAAAGAGCCCTCTGTAACCTAGCTGACATGGGTAAGTCATTAACAGAGTTACAGAATGTCCTCCATGTTTCATTTGAGGCCTTTCTTACCTCCTTTCTATATATATATATATATATATATATATATATATATATATATATATATATATATATAT
>Ga0268261_10004292_pt1 | contig 10663 bp, 9 predicted proteins | sample TergutNc150P1_FD_190353 | JGI IMG/M metagenome (GOLD analysis project Ga0268261, IMG submission 190353) | Nasutitermes corniger P1 segment gut microbial community from laboratory colony in Florida, USA - Nc150 P1 (SPAdes) (version 2) | ecosystem: Host-associated > Arthropoda: Insects > Digestive...
GTGCGTCGGCGTGTGTGATCTAGAAACATCAAGAATATGCGTTCCATATATATATATATATATATATGACATTAGTAGCCTAAGGGTTAAAGAAAACCCTCAAAGATCATACATTCACATGGAATGACAACATGCAGGAGGCTGTGGTTGAGGCTGTAAGTCAAGGAATTCTTTACAGAGTGGATATGCGAGCTTGCGTATCAGTAGGACTTCTGTCTAAGCGCGTGTGGCGATTCTTTCTAAACATTGCGTACCTTCACCTTGAGCTTTCTGAAATGGGTTTCAGTTCTACATGCCTCATATTTCACAAGCCTGTGACACACAATATTAAATTTGACAGTTAAGGTTTGTTGAATCAGAATGCACAGTATATAAAACATCCAATGAACTTATTTATATTTCATCCTCATTCTCTTCCTCTTCCAACCAAGCTTTGGGTACCGTATTCATTGTTCTGAAGGAAAGACATTATTCTCTGTCTTCTAAGGTCATGCTGCTGCACTTAATAAATTATGGGGAATAACAAAGGCAAAATTTCCTGGTATGCATGGTGAATTTCCTTTTAAAGACAGACAAGGCGAGGTGCTATGGTCTCTCCTAATCCTGTCATTAAAACCATATTTAATAATGGCATATTTATGATTTATCAGCCAGTTCGTACCTGTCATTGTTTGGAAACGATAAAAGTGAATTTTTGTACCATAAGTTTTAGAGTAGTGAAAAATATTTTTAATCTGTTGGGATGAATACTGATACACCTCAGGACATGCTGCATGTATACAGATGACTAAAATATTATATTTCATATATCTCTAAAACAGGCACTGATACTTACATTACTTTACACTCTTAAAAGGTAAAGCTTGTGACATAATGTGTAAAGTATGTCTGATGTATGCATATGTACTTGCAGCCCTTTCATGAGATAATGGAGTTAACTGATGTCCAGGAGGGCATCATTGTGCGGTGTATCCAGCAGTTAAATGAAACATTACGTGATGTGAAGAATGCTGCTCACCTAATTGGAGATCCAGTACTTAAACAAAAAATGCAGGAAGCCTCAGATGCTATTAAGAGAGACATTGTCTTTGCAGCTAGTCTCTATACAAGTGAAGACAGTCCTAAACTAAAGCAGATATTACAAGACACCGAAGATGAAAGACTGCTTCCAGTTGGTGATGAGTGAAATTAGGAAGATCCAACAGACAGTGCACTAACAGTTACACTCATAACTGTGATATTTACAGCAGTCAACTGTGGTGATGGAACCTGAACACACAATATTAATACTTGTGAGTGAAATATTCAAATGTAGTATTACTGTGTGTTTGTTATTGAATGGCATAAAAGCTGTGCATCCTTCTTCTTTCTTTTCCTGGCGTTACAATCCACTGTGGGTTTTAGCCTTCTCAGTGATTTTCTTCCATTCTGCTCATTCTTCACATTACTTAAAGCTGTGCATTATGAGTTTAAATTACAGGTGACAAACTGGCTTGTGTTCTTTTTATGGCCAAGAGTTCACAATAACTTTTGCATTTCTTAAAACCCTGTTGTATTATAATGCTAATTATATGCTAGTTTGTGAAACAAGACATATTTCAATGTAAGATTGAACATATATAAAGATACGTGGGCGATCTGTAAATTTCTCTGCCTCGACCATAGATGCCAACACTATCAGCAAGTTTTTTTTTTCCTAAGTTGGCACATCTGTCATAAGCATCCATGTGAAATTGCAAGTCATTCTATCAAGTAGTTTGTTTTATACAGCTGTCTGAAGCAGGAGTGTTGTCTGTATTCCTTAAAATGGATAAAATTGAGTATCGTGCGGTTATAAAATTCTTTGTAAAAGAAGGTTTAACGTCAAATGAAATTCCTTCGAAGTTCATAAAAGTTTATGGGGAATCTTCTCCTTCGTTTTCAACAATTAAGAAATGGGCTGCCCAGTTTAAATATGGCCATACCAGCCTTGAAGATGATCCACGTGAAGGATGTCCAAAAAGTGCAATGACACCAGAAATCATTGAACAAGTGCACGATATGGTATTGGATGACCAGTGGATGAAAGTGCGTGAAATTGCTGAGACTATAGGCATTTCAAAAGAACATGTAGGATATATTTTGCATTAAGAATTGGGTATGAAAAAGCTTTGTGCAAGATGGGTGCTGTGCTTGCTCACAGCAGATCAAAAACACACTCGCATGAAAATCTCTGAACAGTGCTTGGAGCATTTTAACAAAAATAAAACTGATTTTGTGTGTCGATTTATTACTATGGATGAGACTTGGATTCACCATTACATACCAGAATCCAAACAGCATCCTCGCTGGTCAGCGTTTTTCTTCGAATCAAGAGGCGATTGCAGCTGTAGAGGGGTATTTTGCAGATCTTACGAAGAACCACTACAGGGACAGGATTAATGGCGCTGGAGCATTGCTGGAATAAATGTATTAGTCTTAAGGGAGATTATGTTGAAAAATAAAAATAGTTTTGAAATTACAAATTCATTTTTTCATTGTTAGGCCGAGAACTTTTCAGAGCACCCTCGTATATGATGGTAACTATACGGAAGGAAAAAGAAATGACATTACATCATTCCTACGTGAAAAAAAACAAACAAATCTAAAAAAACAGTTGATGTCAAAATGTGCTGACACAGCAAGAATGCCATTCAGGAAGTGGAGTTCAACTGTCTGACAAATGGCTGTCCCTTGATTCTCAATTTTCTTCAGTTGCTAATGGTGAAGCAAAAACCTTTTCCAGGTTTAATAACTTTCATAGCTTACACTCCTTCTTGATAAGCTAACTGTTGCTTGGCTATTCTTTACATTAACTTTTACAGAATTTGAAGGTTCATTACCATATTTACAAATCCTGCCCACATCCGAGGTCTTTCGTACCATTTCATTGTGGTTCATAATTTTACCTTCAGGTGTTGAATTCTCTCCAACCCATATGCCAGGGCACCACACATAGTGGTGTCTACGATTGCTTATTCAGTATACTCACAGCTAACTTCCACATCTGAAAGCAGTTTCCTCCATCCACAACTCAAGTATGTGTCATGCCATGGTGACAAAGGGGCAAACTCTTCATGGTCTTTCCAGTTCACTATACATATAACTTTCCACTATCTTATGATGTTAAATAGCTGACATAGTTAATACAGCATAATTCAACAATGTAGAAATCAAAATGTTCCATTACAGACAAGGTGATTTGTCTCCTTGCCACTTTGTTCAACACATGCAGTTCTTATAATGATAAATGTGGCAGGATGCCCAAGCTTCACTTCCATGCTTGTATATCATGAGGGCATATGCTATGTGAGGAAACATATGCCTAGCATAGAACAGAGTACAATACAGAAAAGTGGGCACCACAGTGACCCATGAACTTTGTTATCGGTGTCTCATTAGTTCATTCATTCAGTGGTCCCACGCCTTGAACAAAGTGCAGTATCTTGCTGAAAAAAAGTCTTCAAAATCACCTGGTTTTATAAAATGATGACCCAGGTGCCTAAATAATTAATTTTGTAAAGAACTTAATAATAAGTTGAAAAATATTTTTCCTGTAGACTTTACCAAAAAGTAAAAATTGATACACACCCCCACAAAACGCCTAACTTCAAGTTATGGCCTGGGTTATTTTAAGTACAAGTGACCTATAAGTCTGGACCATTATGATGCAGATTGTTTAATGGATATACACAGTACATTTCTTTCCAACATGAAGTTAATTGACTAAACCCATATGTAGCCTACTTTGCTCCCATCAAAAAGGTTGCCTCCCCACACCCAAACAAGCACAGTATATGTGTATGCATACATATCTTCATTCAGTACAGAAAAAGTTGCACCAATATATATAGTGGGATGACAAGCACCACATGACTAATGTCAGGTCCAATCTTTTTACACGATTTGTGATGAGAGAAACGAAAGCAAAAACCTGTTTCAAATTTAATGATTTATTCACATATACTTGTCTAATAACAGAATTAGACACAGAATCTCATCTTCCACTAAACATGACAGTAATATGCCAACTGACCATAGCTAGTGTGTAAGTTGTGGGAAGATCAACAGTTTTACAGTGCTCTTTGCTCACTACCTGCCATTTGTCCCTGTCCTTTGCTTACTTCACTGATACACATCCACTGGCTTTCATTATTCTCTCGCCAAAGACTCACTTTATTATCACCACCAGAAACTGCCAAGATGTTCCCAGTGAGGGACCAACTCACATTCCAAATGACATCATCAAATGTATGTAGGACTGTTGGTGTCCAGGTGATGTTATCATCACTTGACCATATGATAACACGTCTGTCCTGAGAACAACTGGCAATGATGCTGCGTGGCAGACCAATAGATGGAGCCCAGGCCACATCACGGACCCAGTCGGAATGAACTTCTAGCTTGGCTTCTTCAATCCAACGATCCCCTTCCTCCTTCCAAATTTTCACCAAATTATCGCACCCACCTGTGACAAGCCTCTTTACTACGACGGGTGATCTACTTCCAGCAGAAGCATCAAAAGCTGGATTAGGCGATGTGGCAGGACACCAGCTAACAGCATTGCATCCAATCGTATGAGCATTTGGAATCTTTTTTGCATCCCAGTTTCCAGTGTCTGGATTATTGGTAAGAACGGACAACGAACCGTCAGAACTTCCACATGCCAACATGAGGCCGAATTCGTGGGGGGCCCATGCCACAGAGTTCACCGAGGAATCGTGGCTGCTATATTCATATAACTTCACCCATTCTCCTACTTCTTTCCAAATAATTACTTTTCGATCATAAGAGCACGACGCCAACAAATTCCCGTATTTTGGATGTGCCCAAGCTACTTGCCATACTGGCCCGTAGTGTCCTTTCAAGTCTGCAGTCAAAGTTTGTGTTCCGTTCTTAATGTCATAAATTTTCACTGAGTGATCTGACGAACATGTTGCCAAGCGAAGACCATAATAATCCATTTCTGCATCATGTATCATGTCTTCGTGTCCTGTGTCTACGGTGTTTAGTACGGAAACCATTCTGGTGCTTTATCTGCGGGCGGCGAAATGAAGTCTTTAACGTGACTTGTACGAAATTACCACACACTTCAACACATGTACCTTGTACTTCCACTGATGTGTCAACGTGGAACAACCCTTGTTTAGATACTAACAAAATTTCTCCACCTGCAAAACGTCAGCGCAATGAAATATGTAAATAACAGGGAATCATAATGTTATTATTACTGTTATTATTTTTAATTAACTTATCTCGAAACAAACGTAAACATATTAATATCTATAAATAGTGATAAGTATTAGCATTAGGATCCACGTCTCAGAGGTATATTCCTATCAGAACTAGTGGCGACAGTGAAAATTTCACGAATCACGAACTACGTGAGTCACGTGGTACGGTTAAAAAAGAAGCCATTGGCTGCAATACAGTTGTTTTCGCGGGAATGTGTGCAACATGTGTATGGAAGGGGTCGTATGTTCAGTGTGATTAAATTCTCACATAATGGTCCTGCAGAATAGTGGTAAATATCGCCCAGAAAAGAAAGAGGCTGCGAAAAGTTTTACAGGATCTAGGTAAGTGTTAATATTCATTAATAAGAGATAAGTGAAAGCATAATGCGTGGGCTCAATTATGTCAGTGTTAGTGACTATTAGAATGTGTTCTGATCGAAAATATGAAGAACTATAAATAAAACCCATATTCGATGACGCATTAGGGGGTACTGTCAGAAAAATTATTTTAGCATTAGTAACTTAATAAGCTCCAAATTAAGGATTGGTTTAAGCGGCCATCGTATTGTAAAGTTCTTCCCAAGATTTGATACACTGTATATTGAATTCAGACTGTACAAGTAGAATGTCGGTCAGGGTTCAGCTTTTCTATCATATCGCACGGTCGTTGCAGCTTTTGGTCACCACACATTAGCAAAATTTAGAAAAAACACTGATCTGCTGACCTAATGGTTCATTGTAAGTTTACATACTCTTATTTTTATTACAAGTCAGTGGACATTTGCTTCAGTGAAGTCGTAATAGTTTGTGTTAAAGTGAGCAGCCTTAAATGGAACACAAATTTAGTAATAAGTTTGGGTGTTTGGATCGTTAATATAGTTTTTATGTGAGGACTAATATTCACCAGGAATAGGAATATGTGGACACCGTACCATAAAGTTGCTCTCTTTAACTGAAAAACTAATGAATGGGAAATGAGGTGGTTACTTTCTGATTTTATATCACTGAAACTTTGCATGTTCATGATATAATACATAGTGAAGAGACTTTGAAATTGTTTCAGAGAAGAGACATCAGAACTTCGTCTTCGAGAATTGCTTGAGAACGATGCTATTGATTCAAAATATGGCTTTGAGAGGGTGGCAGATCATCGTGAACGGACAGGATATCTTATTAATATGCATACTGTATGTATTTTATATATGTTGCATCTTTTAGTAAGTAGTTGCTTACAGTGAGCTATGAATTTTGTTTAGAAATAGACCATCCCTCTGTATTAATGATGAGATGCATTGTCATGCTTCTTTGCTTGGAAGTCATTGTTCATTTCTGAAGAAACAGAATACCTCACCTTCACTCAACCTACAACAAGGATGCTCAGACATTTAGGTAATCCCACTATCCATATAATTTTAGCTTTATTTAAAAGCTGTGACGGCCCGTAACATATTAGAACTCAGTTTCTCTTTACCATGGACTTACATATTTAAGTAATATCACATAGTAGTTCCACACCCCAAACTGTAATGCCTAAAATGTTATGCTCATTCATGACACACATAACCTACAAGGTCTGCACTGTTATGTCACTTTCCTTTGGTTGCTGATTGATCTATCAATGGTACACTTCCCACATCCCACCGAATTGTGAGCTTCTACTGTGTCAGCAGTCTCTGTCAGATAGGCACTCTTCTTGGGGATGGGGACGATAAGGATCTAAAGAACAGTGGCATTGCATCCAATGTCTGCATTGTACCATTACCCAGAAATGTCATTTATTAAAGTCCAGAGTAATCCAATATATGGGATTACATAATTACATTTCAAATGCAGAATTTTCAAGGAGATTATTTACAGTTTCTTAGTGCTGCAGTTTGCAGAAAATATGTGTTTGCCCTCAGCTGTTGGCTACAATGACCCCTCAGGAGCGTGAGTATTTGTCTAATTTTTCTGAATTGTTCTGCATTAAGGAAACTTTTTTAAAACATTTTAGTTTGTGCCTAGAGCTTATTACTTTACTTTTGGGTCCAACCATGCCCCATATTTTTTAATGCTTATTATAATACCTTATAATTTATATTTAATGAGATGTATGGAAAAAGCGATGTTGATACTGTTCCATAGCTTCATCATTGACAGAATTCACAATTCTGTGCAGTGTAGAATCTTTACAGTTTATACGCTTGCAACGACAGATTTTTATCTGTAATAAATGAACATATAGGCTAATGAAGTATATGCATTCATGTCAAGTGTATGTTTATACAAGTAGACAAATTTTTTGTGTAGACAGAAGTACTGGATGAAGATAAACGACTTGTCAGTGCTGTGGACTACTATTTCATTCAGGAGGATGGCAGCAGATTCAAAGTGTCATATCCATATATGCCATATTTCTACATCCTTACTAGGAAAGAGTGCATACAGGAAGTGTCAGCTTTTCTCACAAAGAAATTCAGTGGCTCACTGGCTAAGGTAGAAGTAGTGACAAAAGAAGATTTGGATTTGGTATGTTACCCAAATGCAGTTACTTGTCTGTAACACTATTTTAAATGTCTTCTGCTTTGTGGTTTGATCTTATACAAAGTTACATATTTATCTAGCATATGGGATTGTTTTCAGTGTTGTATGCACCAGCATCTTGAAAAACTGTTTATGATTGAACATGTTGATAAAACGATAACATGCATACCTCAGTGTATAGTCTGGTATTTACATGTAATGTAATGGAAATGATGTTGAATGACTTGTAGTCTGTTGCTGGGTCTTAAGTCATTAATTGTTATTCTGTATCCATGCATGTAATGAGATGAAACATGGTGGAGACTGCAGAGCTGTGACTTGAGTTTCTGTTGATAAAGAAGTTGAAATTCTAACCTTGGTCCTGCTATGACAGTCCTTCTATGACAAGTTGACCGCGCTGGAATGCAATTTATGTTTGATATGTATGCTGTCAACCATAACTTGAGATCATCAAAATATAAGGAGCTTACACAATCACAAAGATGAATTGAATGCTATTTTTAGAGAAAGGAATCTCATTCCTCATTGTATATATTTAAGTGAACATCCTCTGAAAGACAATGAAATAACAGACTTTTCACTGCCAAGATACAACAGAGCTGCAAAATTTTGTTGGAATAAGTATCAAAAAGGAGGGGTCTATTTTGACTAGAAACGATATAATATACTAAACAACAAACCTACAAAATCATGCAGGGAGAAGATACTTGAAATATGTGCAGTCAAAATAAAAACGCAATCAAGTAATCTCATTATTTGATGCATTTATAGAGTCCCATCTAGTAACAGAAATCAGTTCCTAGAACTTCTAGATGATACTTCAAAATGTCTACATCACTCATCTGTGGAGCTTGTACTCTGTGGCGATATAAACGTTATCTCATAGACAACAAAACTAAACTCAAACTTAATATGATAATGAATGCATACAATCTAGAGCAAATAGTAGACTTCCGTACAAGAGTATCTAAAAATAAGGGAACAAAAATTGATAATATGTTCCTCAATAAGGCAAAACTTAACTGCAGTTTAGGTTATCCAACAATAAATGGAATGTCAGTACATGATGCGCAAGTCCTGATGTTAGATAGAACTCAAAGTCCATTTCAAAACATTACTCTGAGAGCTAGTACTAGATTAATAAATAATACGGAATTAATTAACTATTGCCAATTTTCAGTCTCTTTTAAGGAAAGAATTATGGAAGTCTTTATATAGTGCTAATGATGTCAGCAGTGTGTTTAATAATGTCCATTGTATGTTTAAGGTATTTTGAAAACAGTTTTCCAATCATATACAAAGTTTATCAAGTAAGTAAAAACAATGGACTAACTAAGGGATTAAAATATACTGCAGATGTAAAAGAAATCTCTTTGGTATATACGCTAATACTAACGATTCCCAAATAAATGATTATTGCAATAGATGTTGTGCAATCTTGACAAAAATAATAAAAGAAGAAAAAGACTATAATAATCAGAAAAAAGATCTACCAATAAGGTTAAAACTATATGGAATATTATTAAAACCAATACTGGGAAAATTCAGGCAACAGAAAAAATTACTGAAATAAACCTAGAGACTAAGAATATTGAAGATCCTAATGAAGTAGCTTGTGCTTTCAATAAATTCTTTCTATCAATATTAGATAATTAAATGTCAGTGACTCAAACTCAAATGTTGCTGTAGATTTCTTGAATAATCGTATTTAGATAAAATTACGGAGATGAAAACTGTCTCAGTTACAGAAGAAGAAATAGTAAATATAATAAAATTCCTTACACCTAAAAACTCATAAAGCTATGATGAAATTTCAAACCAAATTGTAAGGTGTTGTGCATTGTAAATAAGTAAACCACTTAGTCATGTATATAATCTCTCGTTACAGTCAGGTATCTGTTTTGAAAGACGTACATATTCGGTAATTAGACCCATGAAAAAGGTGATAAGACTAAAATAACAAACTATTCCAAACATTATAAATATTAACTCTCCCATTTCAATACATACTCTTTTTGATGACATTATTGGCAAACAATTTGGAACGTTTAACCTCCATTTCTTCAGTTCACAATGTAAGTAGAAGAAACAGATAATGGCTTCATAGACCAGTGGCTAACTTAACATCTTATCAGAAGAGTGGCTATTATGCAATTATCAAGATATTTAATGCGTTACCAATATCTATTGCTGAGCTAATAACAAACGAGAAGCACTATATAGCAGCTCTGAAAAAATTTCTAATTGATAAATCTTTTTTATTCAATTGTTGATAAATCAAAACAAATATATTTATATCATAATTTTATTTCTTATTTTAGCTATTTTAATTTGATTTTAATATGTACATAATTATGATTATTAATTGTATAATGGACTGTTGACTGTATTGGTCATGTATGGTGTTAAATGACTTCTTTCATATCCAGGAGCTCTTAGGGCTGTATGGTGGATTAATGAAATGAATATGTTTGTATGTAGGTATGTACATATGTCAGAGAAACCCAAAACTCAACTGTGGTGGTTTTATGAAATGCTAGCATTGTTGGAACACATCATGTTTTAAATGTATTTTGGCAAACATAAATTGAAGTTCGGTCACTGAAATGAAGCACCAAGGCCTGAGTTGTTGTTGTTGTTGTTGTTGTTGTGTGTTTTCTTCTTCTCCTCCTCCTCCTCCTCTCATGATAGCTGTCAGTGAAGTGAAACCTCAAAGTCTTACCATGGTGAAATTAGTTTTTTCTTGATTTCAGTGTATATGACTAAAATGAAAAGTGGAAGTCCGATCTTAGTGGGTGACTCATTTCTGAAATTTTGTGTTGTGTGGTTACCTGTCACGTGAAATTTCTAAGCCTGATCTTGGTGGATTTTTGGGAGGGGCAGGGGTG
>Ga0268261_10004293_pt1 | contig 10662 bp, 6 predicted proteins | sample TergutNc150P1_FD_190353 | JGI IMG/M metagenome (GOLD analysis project Ga0268261, IMG submission 190353) | Nasutitermes corniger P1 segment gut microbial community from laboratory colony in Florida, USA - Nc150 P1 (SPAdes) (version 2) | ecosystem: Host-associated > Arthropoda: Insects > Digestive...
GGGGGGGGGGGGGGGGGGACATTATTCAAATTGCTAACTCTGTATTTTTAATGGAACTATGACTTTTGAACTTTTAATAAACTATTGATAATTTTAACAAGGACTCTCCTTCCTTAGGAGGTAACTAAGGGGCCATTAACACAGCATCAGTTGTTTTGTTTCAGTCAGCAACTCAGTTCACTTTTTTGTGAGATTTGCTGTAGGATTCTTTGAATTTCCTTTCGTCACATATTAAGCTGGGAAACTATTAGCTAACTTGTTCCATTTGATTTTACTTGGAAACCCTTAGTTTAATGCACCAGCAACTGAAAATTTGAATAGTGCATTTAACCCTTTAAAGACCCAGTTAAATCCCATCTGCCATTTGCTGGCATTGTTAGGAGCTCACCATATTCTCCATGTTAGCAGGGTAAGGGTTAATTCAAAATACCATGATTTATACACATATGTTCATTATCAACTACTCGGAATATCCACAATATTAACCCTTTAAAGACCCAGTTAAATCCCATCTGCCATTTGCTGGTGTTATTAGGAGCTCACCCTATATTCCATATTAGCAGGATAAGGGTTAATTTCTATTATATTCAGCTTAGTGTGCCAACCTTTAGATATCTGATGAAGAAAATGGTAATGTACTGTGTCAACCAAGAAGAGGGATCCAAAAAAAAAAAAAAAAGGTAATAACTGACAACATATCATATGAGAACCAATTTCATAAATACAGTTTATCCAAAATACACAGAGAAAGTCATTCACCTAACTCCAAAGATATACATAATCAGAATGTGAATAAAGGCATCAGAAGAAACTGGATCATTTAACGTTTATGGGTCCGTGCATCATAAGAATATTCTAATATATGTCCAACAAGATGCAACGTTACACAGTTTATTTTATCTGAAAACTGCTGTACATGTTTCAGGTGGTGGTACCACCCGAAACATGTAGAGCAGTTTCCAGATAAAATAAACTGTAACGTTGCATCTTGCTGGACATATATTAGAATAAACTGTATCATCTTCATGTACAATGCCAAAGAACTGAGATTTGAAACAAAATCTTGAAAGACAGAAGTACAGGAACAGGATTCAGAACCAGTGATTACTATCCAGAAACATGAAGCGTACAAATATAAAACAAGCAAATATGAGAATAGCTGACCCCTCACCCCCTTCTAGTGTCAAGGTCAAGAAAGGGTAGATCTATACTTCTACTCCCACTATGGGCCGTACGGCCTGTACAGAGCCTCAGTGCCTGTACAAGGATGCACTTTACTCTTTAAATATGAGAATAGTGTGGTATATGCACAGAAATACCTAGACTGCCCACTTCAATATACAGGTCAAACAGAGAGATCGTACAAACATGCTTCAAAGAACTTACACAGGCTATGAAATGCAGTCAAGACATCAAGCTGTGCACTACAGATATTTAATTCTGGTCATCAGTATGGGAATATTAGCCTTTAAAGTACAAGGTACTGTATTCCAAGACCTGTAACCGTTGCTGGCCCAATTTAAATGCCAACTTGGTGGTATGGTTTGTCTTTTTGTCCACAGTCTGCAAGCTAGAGACACTCACTGCCTTGTCTTAAAAAAGACACAGTGGTCGTTCAGAGGTTAATAGCATTTTGGAAAAATATACAAACAACCAGCAAGGATGCACATATGAATACAATGAAAAGAATGTCATATATATCTATGCCAAAAAATAAAATACATTGAAATAAAAACCACATGCAACTTCAATCTGATAGTCATTACTTCACACCACTACAACAGGTGGCAGGACCAAAACAGGAAAAACACAGCAGGGTAGTGTAACAGACATGCAGCATTACTACACCCACTCAAGAACTCAGGTCAACACAACAGTAAATGCTTGATACACAGTATAAAAACATATTTAGTAGTCCACAGACATATATGCTATATGGGGGGGGGGGGGGGAATAACAGATCCATGATCAGCACTTGTGCTTTATGTAGGTGTGTTTTGTGGTTCAATTCTTGAACTACAGACAATTATGAAAAGGCTTTTAGTAATTTCCATCATTTCCAGCAGGCAGATTTTGGAGGAGAGTCTTAAATTAGGCTATAAACAGTTCTTGCCTACATCTTTCTCATTCTTTCACCATGATTATCCAGTCAATACTGGTGTACATATAGATAGTCATGAAAGCAACGCTTGTAAAATTTCACATTTCCTTTCCAGTAATGACTGACAAGTAAGAAAGAGGCCTGTTTTAATATGGTACAGCTGTCTTCTTACTGTGTACATGACTTACAATGGCTAGAAGAATAATCTTCTAGCTCTGTCCTTTGAGGACCACATCAAAGTACACTCATTTCCAAGCTGTTCTGTTATGTCTTCATCTAAATGTTGAATACCATCAAGTTATATGTTTGTTGAATATTTCCAAAATAAAATCGAGAGACTGTAAGTTTTGTTTCTATCCCACGCTAGTCCATGCGGGGTTTGATGTGGAGCTGCGACAGGTTTTCTTTTCCCCAGTCAGATGTCATTCCATCAACAATCCATATTCATATTCAGTCATATGACAATGAAGCTATATCACTGAGATGCTGATGGCATCACTCAACAACACATTACACATGCAGGCATGTACATACAACACACCTGCCAATCTTTCCATCTAGTCTGTATTTATCCACAACACTTATCACGTTGCTGCAGCTAGAATGAATTCCTTCAGGAACTGTCAGTGCTTTTAATGAACTTGAAAGGATGTGGAACAAGGTAATCATGGCCTAATTGGAGATGCTGTCATGGAACATGTCTAAAGAGGTTGAGAAATACCATGAAAATCCTCATTAAAGGTAACAAGTCTCTGGACTGAGAGCACCACTCAATTATGACATTATAATGTGTCAGAGCAGAATCAACTGTTGGATCTGCCTATGCCTCTTCAGACCAGTTGGGGTTTACTTGGGCAAGTGTATATAATGTGTGTCATTATTCAAAATTTGCATCTGCTCAAAAGCAGCAGTCATGTTTCCTTTGCAGTTTGCCTGAATTTTGGACTCTGCCCATATGATAGTAGACATAAGTGGCATACTGACACAATGAATGTGAAAAAATGCCTGTAACTTACGTACAAATAACTGCATTTTTCTAAGCAGCCTTTGTATATACAAAATTCTTTGATTTTGCATGAGAAACAATTCAATTCCATTCAATTCTCAAGAAGGATTCTGCTCCACTAAATTAGTTACTTGACAGTGTATAATTCACATTTCTTTAGGATGTCATTTGTATAACTCGACCAACATTATAGTGCAAGTGCAAGTAACACAGATCTGTGCCAATACTTCTGAGTTAATAGGACCACATGAAGCTACTGGTATTTTCTTTTTTGTTATGTATAGACTTCATGTTGTAAAACTGACTGTTACAATTATACAAATATACTTAAATATCTGAAACTGTGATGTATTAATATTCAAGAAATAATGTGCAACATTTAATTTGGCTTGTTCTGTTTACACATACACTAACTACTAGACTGTGAATTTGAGAACTCATAGTTTGGAGCTGTGATTATTTGTGATTATATGTTTGGAATGTTAGGAAATACCGTTTTTCTAGTTTTTTTTCATATTCTCTTCAATTTGAAAGAAACCATAAAAATAAAACAATTCCTTTGTTCATGTGTCCATTCTTCTGGGATATGGTGCCATGTCACTAGGCAAATGGTTTCCTACATGTGCAAAGGAGGATCATTAGACCCCTAAAGATGATACCACTATGCTGTCTTGAAACAATGGGCACAAATCATCCAGTAACATGATGCCATATCTCAGAAGATTGGAGACCTCGGCCACAGCATTGCAACAGCCTGAAACCTCACACAGGCCTACTTCCTTGCTTTCACCTTTTGGAAAAGGTAAAAAAAAAGAACAGCAATAATAATTTGTTATACAATCCAACTCATGCACTATTCACACTTTAAAACACAATAACTTCAACATTTAAAACCAATAAAATGTTAAAAACGTGTTTGTAAGTATAAAACCCCTACATGTTTCGGTCTTTTTTCACAACCATCTTCAGCGGATCCTCCGCTGTGCTTTGTGCCGTTACTATTCCTCCCACTGATTTGCGTTTGTTGAATTCGTATTATTACGCAGTATGTGGCCACATGTGTATGTCATGTGCGTGTGTCTGGTGTTCTTGTCTGTTGGTGATCTGCTTACTAAGCAGTATGTGGCCGCATGTGTATGTCATCTGTGTGTGTTTGGTGTTCTCATCTGTTGGTGATCGGCTCACTAAGCAGATCACCAACAGACGAGAACACCAAACACACACAGATGACATACACATGCGGCCACATACTGCGTAATAATACGAATTCAATGAACGCAAATCAGCAGGAGGAATAGTAACGGCACAAAGCACAGCGAAGAACCCCCTGAAGATGGTCGTGAAAAAAGACCGAAACATGTAGGGGTTTTATACTTACAAACACGTTTTTAACATTTTATTGGTTTTAAATGTTGAAGTGATTGTGTTTTAAAGTGTGAATAGTGCATGAGTTGGATTGTATAACAAGTGTGGCAACATGCACGGTGTGACATTACAGAGCAATAATAATATTTATTTAACTAATATGAGGGACAAAAGTTTACCCCAGAGTGTAGTCCTTCAAAACACAAAAGAAAACAAGAAAGTGTATTATTTCTCTTCAGCATACAAGTCTATAAGTTGTATGGTGTGAAAGGACTATTAAAGATGTATACAGCAAATATGACCCAGCAGGAATAAGTTTGCAAACCCTTAAGAAAATTCTCATCCAAGACTGACTGGGCTCAGAAATAATACACAACTCAAAATCAGCAGACCATTATGATAAACCAAACAATGGTAACTACAACCAGCCAATGCATTAAATTTACATCCTGCCCAACTTGTTAAATCCATATGCTCTGGTCACTTAATGTACGAAACAACACTTGCCACCAGAGTGGTAACTAAATTATGTGCACCTGGGGTAAACTACTGAATGTTGACCTCTCCTTCCCTGCTATATATGTATAGATATAAAGATGATTAAAAATGCCTAAATATTTGTATTTTTTAACTGATGCTCTGCTTACAGTGTTGATAGAATTTTACTGGAAGGAGGGTTTGCAGCAATACAGTTACTGCTTTATAACACATTCAAATCAAACTGAAGTGTGAAAGTACTCAAACAACATATCACAAATTGGAGTGTTTCTTGTCTTTTCCTGATACTGCTTAAAATAATTGCAAGGGCATTTTATTGTGAGATAATGAACAAATACTAGTCAAAGGTGTATCATGTGAAGGTAAATGAACAGAATTCATAGAGTTGAAATAATAACCTACCTGTCTATCTGTCTGTCTATCTATCTATGTATGTATCTATCCATCCATCTGTCTGTGTCCATCTATCTATCTATCTTATCTATCAATCAATCAATCAATCAGAAGTTGTCCAGTGTTACACTGGTTACTGTTCTCAGTCACTTTTCACTATATTTGCCAGTTTACTACATCAGAAGTTGTTAGATTCTTCTGCTTCATCACTCTTTCCATTTCCATTTCCCAATAATTTGAAACTCTCATTATAAACACAATAAAATAATGATGAGGAACTGAAGACAGTGCTAGTGGTAGTTATAACTGTTACAAAGTAGCTGTGGGAAAGTGAAGATAGCATTAACCTTTTGGCACCGGAGTTTTACATTTAAATTTTAGCACATTCTGTATGTAAAATGTGAATAATACATGAACCAAAAAAGGTAGAATTATGAAATAAACGGCATTTTGAAGAGAAAAACAGAGAGTGTGCAGCATGTTTAAAATACTCAGTACTGATATTTGTTGAAAAAAATATATGAAATGCAACATGTGGAGGGTAGCGGTACGCCCGTCCTATATATAGGACGCACAGTTCGTAAAGGTTAATGGTAGTTATGATGGTCACAACATACCTATGAGGAACTAAGAAACCGTTAATGGTAGTTATGATGGTTAGAAGGTAGCTATGAGGAAATTCAAGACAGCATTAGTGGTAGTGATGATGGTCATGAAGTCACTGTGAGGAACTGAAGCCAGAATTAGTGGTAATTACTATGGTTAGAAAGTAGCTATTAGAAAACTGAAGACAATATTTGTGGTTGTTATGATGGTGGTAATGGGGCAACAATCCACAATGACAGTCTAAAATAGACTGCAAATGAAGACATAACCATACACCTTCATTTTCTGGGAGTGAGGCTACCAAATAAAATTAAAGGTAAAATTAGAATGAATCTCTGGAAACATTTAAATGATGGATTCTAATCACAGTCTTTTTTTTTTTGTGGTGGCTGTATATCACATATGTTTCCTCTTGCTTGCACAGTCTCTTACCCTTTTCCTCACTGCTCACTTGTAAACAACAAAACTGGGTCTACTCAAGTGACAGGCATTTTGATGTTGGTCATATTCTGTGAACTTTACATACATATCCTGTTCTGAATACAACATACACCTATTATATGCTCATTCATTTTATTATTATCATACATTTATAGACATTATCACTTAATTAAATACACATTTCTTCCAGTTTACTCACAAAGCTGCTATTCTAGCCATATGATAGGCCTAGCAACTTAAGTATACCTCCCAGGGGAAACAGACATCCAAAGGTACATGTTCAATAGGAAAATAAACAGATACATCCAAGACATCCAGAATTCAGTGTTGCATAAGTAATTATTACATAAAAGTCGCCATTCTACATGGAATTTATTTAATACAGAAGTTTTTGTTAAGAGTTCTATATATTATGGCTGGTTATAATCCACTTTATGTCAGCTGACCTTAAGATAAATCACATTGTTGGTGAAGCCATAAGATTCTTCCTGCGTGGCTCCAGCTTAATCATGAAACCATCAGCTCTCTTCAGAATTATGTCTCCCTGAAGACGGAAGTCATCTTCTTTGACATCAGAGTAGACTTTGAAGTTCCTCAGGATCGTTGATAATAAGATTTTAAGCTTCAATAATGCATACTTGCGGCCTGTAAAAGTTATGGGCTGAGTTTAAGTCCCCACCTCAACCCACAATATAAAGCATTGACAACTGGAGCAGCATAAAGGCATATAATGATTAAGTCCATATACTTGCCACAGTTATGAGACATGGAACTACATAAATTAAATAGCACTTATTATATTCTGAGTACTGTTTTAAGTTCTCCAGCTGAGATTGAATTCCTGTTACCACACGAGCCTATTTTGAATGATTTCAGTCATTTCTTCCCATGAACACTTCCATACAGAGATCTGTTTATAATTAAGTCTTCTAGGATGTGATGTTTTGTTGCTGAGTGAGTAGTTCTCAGAGATTCACAGGATTGTAATGCCTTGGAAATGTCAGGAATTACTTGTCCAATGACACATCATCACATCTCAGAATACCTGGATTCTCAACAACACTGCTGTGAGAACCTGAAATCTTGCATTCTTTATACTTTATTTTGCAGTCCATGCAGAATTTCCCACCTTAATTACATTAGGTGAAGTATATCAATAATGATACTCTTTGTTTTGTAATATTTGGCTCTCTCTTGTTTCTTCACTTTGTTTATGTCAAACTACTGTCTTCATAATTCTGTTTCTGAGTACTTTTCATTGCTGTTCTTTCCATAAGACAGAGGCATGTAAAGCAACAAGTACTTGTGTGTGTGTGTGTTTTTAAGGAATGTACTAATTTTGTTCTACTTTAATTTTGTTAAAACACATTTTTTGTATGGTCAATATGTTGTAATCTAGTAATAACTTTCAGAAATAACTGGATAATCAGGTTCCATTAACCCTTATCCTGCTAACATGGAGAATATGGTGAGCTCCTAATAATGCCAGCAAATGGCAGATGGGATTTAACTTGACGTTTAAAGGGTTAAACCAAGGAATCGCTGCAGTAGCTGAGCAACTCTGAACTTATGAAGAGGGGTGCTTTGTGGGGTTAGCTGTAATATTCAGTAAAGAGCAAAAACCATACAGCTCTAGCACTTGTAATTTTATCAATCATCCTGTCACTCTCTTTCTCTTACGTCCATCTTTTTTTCTCACCACTCCTTCCTCAGCCATGTAAGTTCAAATACAATTTGTAATCTTTATACGAAGCATCCCCATTGGTGTAACACTCACATGTATATTGATGCTTGCAATCATGCACAACACACTCCATTTCAATTGTTTATTACCTGGCAGCTAGTTTCGACCTCAAGTAGAGGTCATCATCAGGCCATTTTACAAGAACATGAATGCATACAGAAACTAAGTACCAAAGGGCAACAGATCTCTCCCTTTTTCATTACAAATACATTAAAAATGTATATACAGTGTATAAAGGTATAGTCAATTGAAATAGGCCCAAGGACATTTAAAAAAATCATATAACTGTGTACAAAAATACTAGGTACCAGAAATTTAGGTAAAAATATGCCAAATGTGATATTTCTTGAAAGATGTATCAAAAAACAGAAGTACTTTATGTGTTGGATGCTAGTGGATGACTCCATTTATCCCAAAATACTGCCAAGGTAGTCAACTATAAACAGCTGGAAGTTCAACAGGCAACGAAACTACCAACACGTCCCATAAACTGTGTAAGCCAACCTATGTTCCACGTTGCACTGGAAGTGTGACAGAAGTGTCCGAACATGATGCCTCTTCCCTCTAGCAGTGTTCCACTCTATTTTTTCTGTTTTTTCACCTATATAAACATCTAGTTTTTGAACATAAGTGTACTTATTCTTTGAGTAACCATTTCTTCCCTGTGACACTCAAACTTCACCTATTTCCTAATGCACCAGGAGGGAAATCAGTGGCAGGTGGAGTTTCATATCCAAGTAACCCGTGAAAGAATTAGTGTGCCAACAATAAAAAGCATGTAAGTGCAACACTTAGTAGTTTCCATTTTGGCTCTATAGAGTTTTGGTTTTTTTCAGTCCTAGCTAATGCTACTATTGTTACTGCTGCTGCTGCTGCTGCTACTACTACTACTACTACTACCACCACCACTACTGTTGCTGCTAACAATTCTAATATTATAACAGCAATATCACATATTATATATTTAATTCATATTGCTATTCATCCTTACCGACACAGCTTCTTGGGCCGGCACTGAAGGGGATGAAAGAATAAAAGTGTCTTTCAGCCGCTTTCTCTGGCAGGTGGTTGTCAGGATTGTACACATCTGGGTCATCCCAATATTCCTCCAAACGGTGTGTAATTGCTGTAGCAATGACGATCGTGGCTCCCTTGGGCATTATGCAGTCCCTTGACACTACACACACAAACACAGACGCACTGGTTTATTCCAGACTGAATGAACCTTCGGGTTCCATACAATGCGGGGAATTTCTTGACTAGCTGAGAACCGGTTAGCTTCTCAAGAAGAACTCTGCTCCATGAAGTAAATAATAAGTAAGTAAGTAAGTAATGTAAGGACCTTTCAGTCACTGAAGTATTCGGCATGGTACAAAATGAAGAGGGAAGAATAGCTAATTTTACAGAAGCACGGCTGTACTGCGTGTTTCAAACACGAGGCTCAGTGCTATGCACTAATTACACCGCCAGTCGCTATGTGGCGATAGTGACGTTCGCTGTGCGCCGCTCTGTTCTAACCAATAAAGGAAAACGCCCTGTGTGGAACTGGAGGCTCCCACAGCAGTGCCCAACAAGATAACGCAATGTGGCACGTTCGCATAACCATTGTTGCAGCGGAAAAACAATAGGTCGTTCTTTGTGTTGTTGAGCTGTTTTTCATTGTCAATAACATACAAATCTTGAGTGTTGCACAAGAATGATCTTATGACGAATTTGTCGCTAGCAACAACAATAAAACGTCCTCATGTAAAATTCCCGAAATTTTTGTCCAGTATCAGCCAAATTTGGAGTAAGTCTACAGATATTTATAAAAGACCCCAATATTAAATTTCACGGAAATCCATCCAGTGGGAGCCGCGTTGATACATGCGGACAGAAGGACAGATGTGGAGATCTTTTCTCCGCAGTATTTGTTCACTTATTTTTGTCATTCGAGCCGTATTACAATATGTGTTGAACTGGACATTTCTAGCTGTAAGCGACATTTGAAATTCCATTATTTTCAGTATTGAACCGTCTGTAATCAAATTATAACCAACGTATCTTAGTCCTAAATATGTCACGATAATTTACTACTCCAAACGTAAAGATTATAATATTTGCTAAGTAATGTAAACATTCATACAACGTTTAACAGACTTTGACACGTGAGTGATGTCTAATATAATTTATTGCTACCCTTCTTCGTGCTGTGTTCCTTTTTAGGAATACTGATGTTGAAGTAATTCCGATTTTAAATTGGTGATTTACTTAAGTAAAAGCTTAACCCTTTAAAGCCCGAATTAAATACCATCTGCTATTTGCTGGCATTATTAGCTCACCATTTTCTCCACGTTAGCAGGATAAGGGTTAAATCATTAACCCTTAGGAGCCTAACGTTGCATATATATATATGGAGCACCTATTCTTGATGTTTCTAGATCACACACAACGACGCAGCACAGTCGGTAGGACTCCTCTGGACGAGTGATCAGCTCGTCGCAGAGACCTCTACCTGACAACACACGA
>Ga0268261_10004294_pt1 | contig 10658 bp, 6 predicted proteins | sample TergutNc150P1_FD_190353 | JGI IMG/M metagenome (GOLD analysis project Ga0268261, IMG submission 190353) | Nasutitermes corniger P1 segment gut microbial community from laboratory colony in Florida, USA - Nc150 P1 (SPAdes) (version 2) | ecosystem: Host-associated > Arthropoda: Insects > Digestive...
GCGTATTTGTGCTGTGTGGGGTGGTTGGAAGTGTATGGGATGATGGTGTCGGTAAAGGTGGGTTTTCTGTATATGGAGGTTTTTATGTCTGTGGGGGTTCTGTGTATGGATATGTAAATAACTACTCCATGTACCATATTTAAATATAGTTGTGTTCTGACTAATTCATACATTGTAATATTGATATTGAACAAAACACAACGGGGATGACTCACCTCAAAGTCTTATACCTAGTTTAAAACTGACTAAAATATGTGTATAACAGATTATATATGTGAATATATTATTCAAAATGCACAAAATAAATATTTTCAAAGTAGTGAATGCTCAACAGGCAAGAATAAAATCTTTTATAGTTTAGCAAGTTTTAAATTTGGATAGCATAGACATGCCCAAATATACAAGAGTAGTGAAACACTATATGTATGTGTATGTCATGTGTGCATTTGTTTGGTTGTATAAATGAATATTATAAACTCTGCAATACACATAACAAACTTCACACACAATTTACCATATACCACGATGAAATGACAGACACAAGACCTAATAATTGTTAGCAGAAATATTATACTGCAGTTGTACATGAATGCCAGATGAATGGTTTCCTTAGTGGTTTATTTAGTGATGCTGTTGAAAACTAGACTATGTATTGCCGATGGTAAATGAACTTGAGTATGGAACACCTACAATTATAAACACAGGTAGAATAAAGTCAAACACAACTTTGAAGTGTTGTTGCTAAGATGTTTTTATTCACCTAGCATATCTTAGGAACAACTATTTGTTTCGGCTTTTCTTTAGGCCATCATCACGTTGATTATTTATTCCTTATGAGGCAACTATACAATATGCAATATCAAGCCTTTTGTTTCTAATCAGATGTCGTTGATGAAAACAAGATCTTGTCAGAAACAAAAGGCTTGATATTGCATATTGTATAGCTGCCTCATAAGGAATAAATAATCAACCTGATAATGGCCTAAAGAAAGGCTGAAACTTGTAGTTGTTTCTAAGATACACTATGTGAATAAAAACACCTAAGCAATAACACTTTAAAGTTGTGTTTGACTTTACTCTACCTGTGTTTATAATTGTATGCAGCACAAAAGAGATGACTCACTTGAAAGTTATGGAACACCTACCTTTATTATTTAATCAATATATACATTCTTGGAAGACCTAGGTATAGATGGAAGGCTAAAATTTAGATGTATATTAATGACACAAAATTGTTCAGTGGTATGGACTGGTTTTTTCTGGCTCAGGATAGTTTCAGTATTGGTTTTCAATGAAGGTAGATAATTCTTTACATACTAAGTGACTACTAGCTTCTGAGAAGAATTTGCTGCAAGCAGTTATTTTTAACTACATATATTAGTCTTAACAAAATGTACTGTTACCAAATGAATGTCAGCTTATATTCTTTTACTACCTAAATTCTTGACAGCAGCATCTGCTTCTATATTATGATTTAAACAGAGGGCTGAATGTAAAAGATATATGGAACACATATTGTCAGAGATTACAGCACACTTACCACCTTCTATAAGTGTCACAGTGAACACTTTTGGAGTATCTCCATTGCTTATTGTGCACGTGTATGTGATAAAATCTTCTTTAGTTACAGTTTTAAAAATCAGGTACTCTCCAATTATTAGACCACCATCCCTTTAAAGAAAATTAAATTCACACAAACTTATATATGCTGGAAGTAGCACACAACAAATTCTTTTCAGTTGGTTTATAGAAAACAGGAAATTTCCACAGCACAAATCACTTCTGGTGTGCTCACATACCCATAGCAACCAGCAAGCATGGGTAATCTTGGTAATCATGGCAGCAACAGTATCTACAGAAACACGTGTATTGCTAGTAACAATACTAAACGTGGTGACCAAAAAATCACTGGTAACCTTAGTAACCATGGCAACAAACATTCATACCTTGGTAACAGAGGCAACCATGGTAACATTACTAACAACGGTAGGGCCACACATGTAGTGCCTGTTACTTTTTTTTTGTAATTTTATCCAAACTAGAATTTTCTCAAAGGGTTTTAGTAAAAATCCTTGCACTAAATTTAACAAGAAATGTTCAGTAAAAGTCAAGTTGTTGCAGATGGTTTATGCCCATAAAAAATCTCTGTAAAATTGAAATGTTTACATCTGTATTGCAATCTTTTAACAATGAAAGAAATAATTTAATAACTTCTTGTGTAATTTATTTATAAAAATCTCACTTTTAAAAGGCCATGTAAAATATGATTTTTTATTGATTTGCATCATCAACCTCATCTTATATTTTTACTAAGCTAAAAGGTAAAACAATCTGAGGCTCCCAGATTTCAAGACAATTGGCACATGAAGTTTTTAAGGTTGTCAGTCCTATGCACTAGCCACCTCTACTCCCCAGGGAATATTCCTGGTACTCATTTCTGTCAGAGGCAGCAGTCAGAGGGATTATGCCAATGAAAAATTCCAGTAACACCATCAGGAATTGAACCCATGACCTTCCAACTTGTAACACAGTGCCTCAACCAACTGTGCCACCATGTGCCTTATTTTTACTGAGCTAGTTTATGAAAATCAAGAGAACATAACTGAACTTCTGACTGACTGGAGAACTTTTATGGTGTCATTGTTATATCATTTGCATGTTAACAATCCCAGCATAATTATTCCCCCTTTTAACAGAGCATGAGTCCCCTTTATATTAATTGATTCCAGAATAGCAACTGTACAATCATTAAACAAATAAGAGTTCAGACCACATCCTTGTCTAATCCTCATTATTGGAGGGACACAATTTAATACTTCACTCTCTCCATGCTTTGCACTAAATTTTATATACTTTCTGTATCAACCTTGTATTAAGGAGACTATGTGGACCTGAGAAACAAAGTAACAGGAAGATGGAGAACATAACATAATGAATAGGTTCATAATTTGCATGGTATGCGCTACACACGGGAAAGATAAAAAATGTATAAATTTTCATTAGAAAATGTTAAAGAACCACTTGGAGAACAAGGCACAAATGCAATGATAGACAAATATGATATGAGGGTGTGGAGTGTAGTCAACTGGCTCTGTATAAGCTCCATTTGTGAACATGGTAAAGATAATCTGCATGTCTTAACCTACTGTGGATCTACTAAATAGTCAAGAAAGATGTGCACCATGGAATCATGCAATCACTTAATATAAAAGACTCTGAAGTTTACTTGTGAGATATTAATTATCTACGTTATGTAACTTTATAGTGCTCGGCAAGAAATTTCATTTGCAGACGATAACCAGCATACCTCTTAACATATTTTGTATATCTACGTCCATCATCTGTGTCTGGAAATTCAAATGTTTTATCCAACACCCAGGCAACTTGACTCTCATGCTCCTTTCCATAACCTATACAGAAAGGAAGTGACAATGTTATTCATTTAATATTCATGGATCCGTGCATCGTAGTATAACTCAGTATAAATAACCAACAAGATGCAACTTGGTAACGGAATTTATTTTTCCACTTGTTCATTAAAAGCTCAACATGTTTCAAGCGGTATGTCGCTGGCTCAGCCAGTTCCCACTCAGACTTGACTACGGGCGGTCACCACACACGTATGTAAACCAGAGGCTGCAAATACAGTTGGGGCTCCTGATGATGAGCGACGTACCGCTCGAAACATGTTGAGCTTTTAATGAACAAGTGGAATAATAAATTCCGTTACCAAGTTGCATCTTGTTGGTTATTTATACTGAATTTCATTCACTTCAAGGTTTTATCCATTGCAAGAGAAATGACACAAAAGATGATGACACACATGTAAACCAACTGAACTTATATTAGAAATAACATGAAACTCTGCTATGTCCTGGTATATACTCTCTTGCACTGGGAAGGCTTCTGGTTTGATTCCTGTCTGAATCATCCCTCTTACATAACTCTCACATTTTTCTGCAATGTTCAGGAAAATAATGAGATAGCATGTTATGAGGAGACCATCACTTTCACATTGTACTCTTCTGGGTTCTAACACCACAGAATATTGTAAGTTGACACTGGCAATATAAAGGGCAATGAATCTCCTGAAGATGAAGGCAGCATGTTCCTCTAAAGCCCTAGTATCAACCTAAAACACTGCACAGTGTCAAAAGCCAGAACACGATCTGAACATTCCCCACCATGATAACCAGAAAAATGTGACCATCATTTGACTCACATCTTTCATTTAACATAAAAAACAAAAACTTGTGGCTGTTGTATTGGTTCAACTTTATACCCACTCTAAGCTATCAACTGGTAGATATGCTGTTGGTATCAGGGAAACCAAGTAGTTCATCAGAGGCGTAGGAACGTGTGTGTAAATGATTAATACAATGTCTAGCAATTTAGTCAAATGTCTCAATAAGTACTGTTTTCTTTGATTTATCACAGAAACTAACCAAAACACTTATACAGTTATGCTTATTACTGGTGGTTGTAGCATCAAATAATTTTGTCACTTCATGATTATTGTTTATTGGTCACTTCACTGGTGTGTTACTACTAATTACACCTATGCACATGCTAATTAATAAAACATGTCACTTTCAAAACCAGTTTCACTTTTAAAGGCACTATTATCCTTTTCAAGTAGCATACTTAGAAGTTTCTAATTATAAAATGTTAACTGTAACAGCCCAAATTGGAGTGACCCAAATTAAGTCTTCACCTAGGCAAGTCTAAAGGGCTTTTGTTGGCGTGAGTACACAGTAGCTGGTATCCCAGTCAAATTTCATCCCACTATGTCAAATTTTATCACAGTCTCCGATTGGCTGTCAATTTTACTATTTTGCAATAGGTCCGAAAATTAAAATTTCGAATTCTGTCTCATCATTGGCTACTAATGACTTAATGTTGGTGCCCCCCCCCCCCCCCATGTTGTAACTTGTATGAACCCCATATAAGCATTCTACCGGTTTTTTTAAATGAATAAGCATAACTACTACATAGTGAGGAGCTTACTGATCTGTACTCCTCGCCCAATATTGTTTGTGTGATAAAATCGAGAAGAATGAGATGGGCGGGGCATGTAGCTTGTATGAGGAAGAGGACAGGCCTATACAGGGTTTTGGTGGGGAAACCTGAAGGAAAGAGGCCACTTGGTAGAACCAGGCATAGGTGGAAGGATAATATTAAGATGGATCTTCAAGAAGTGGGATGTTGGTGTGGACTGGATTGAGCTGGCTCAGGATAGGGACAGGTGGCAGTCACTTGTGACTGCGGTAATGAACCTTTGGGTTCCATAAAATGCAGAGAATTTCTTGACTAGCTGAAAACCTGTTAGCTTCTCAAGAAGGTCTCTGCTCCGTCGGGTAAGTAAGTAAGTAAGAATAAGCATGACTAATATTGTATCCTCCCCACAAGTTTTAAGTGGTCTAAAAAAAAGTTTAAATTTTACCTACACCAGGATGTTCGAAACCCATTAATCTCGACACTGACAAACTGGAACAACTACCAAGTCCCTCTTGCTACCCGCTAGGCGCCTAATCTATCTCCTTCTAACTAGTTCGATCTTCCTTCATTTAATATTGCTGTTAACACTGGTGTCTCACTGGCCAGATATCCTAATTATCCACCATTCATACACTTGCCCAGTATGTCAATCTGGCCATCCTCTCTCAACACATCTATCTAATAAAAAGAATGTTGATGATAATACAAAAAATTACTCTCTGTGCAATGGTTATAACCTGTGTAAATAGCTTCCATTTTAAAACTGTCATTATTCAAATTTTTCAAACTAAATTGTGTCATATAGCACTTAGTGTGAAATAAAAATCCTATACTGTGTTCATACAGTACATGTAAAGTCAAATCTTGGTTGTGTTGCAGTAGACATGCCTGTAGACTTTTAACTGGGTGCATTAATTCACTTTTATTATTTAAATATACAGATTATTTAATTCTATTTAAAAATGTAATGCTAACTTCAGATTTTCTGACCAAACATCACACAAATTATGTAAGTAATTAAGATACATAAGGTATTCTTAAAACAAAAAACACTTACCTATAAATCCTTCACAGAAAAATCTTGCTGCTTCTCCTATGTGTGCATACTGATGAGGTTCACTTACGTAGGTGACTAAAGCAGAACCCATGTATTTCTTTTCAGCTAATTAAAAAGCAAGACCAGTAATTCATATTATTCACTGTTAAAGATACAATTTGCTTGCTCATTCCAGGATAGAAACTGTCACATTACCAGTTTTCTGTGCTTAATCTTATACAGTTTGTGGATGGAACTGTTCTAGCAAACATACAAAAACATACCAATCAACAATGTTGAATACACCTGTCTGATATATAATTGTACTGTTAATTACTGACATACGACATCATTCAAGAACGAATAAAGTCAAAACATACTTACGCACAACAGTCAGTTCAATTTTACGCTGGATTTCATTAATGCCATCAGAAACTTTGCAGGTGTATGTACCATTATCCATCCAGTCAACACGAGTTGAAATCAGTGTCTGATTTTGTTCCCTTATTTTGTTAAATGTACAAAATTTGTTGCTACCTGAAATTAGAATATCATCTTTGTACCTGTAAAGTAGAATACATGAATCCATTAATAAGGCTAATAAAGATTAACATAATTATTCCTCACTTAATCATCCTAATATTACTCTTTTAAAAATCAATTTAAATATAAAAAAGTTAAGTACACACAAATATGACATGTACAAAATAATTTGGTTTCTTCAATTCCTCATTTCCATTAACAGCTTTTCATAAACTCTTATGCTTAACTGTTGGTCTGAACATACTTATCCTGCTTGTATTAGTAATAAACTCTTCGAACAGAATTGTTTATGGGTACAATTCTTGTCCCTGGACTCCTTCCTTAACAAAGACATGAGGTTTGCAGCACCCTGATTACCTGAACTGCTACAAAATTAAGGGTGTGAATGTGTAAGATCCTGGTAGGATGACTTAAGCTAAAGAGGTCAAAGTGGAGAAGCCAAAAAAAAAAGCAGTTCTTGGTCTACCAGGTTGCAGGTTGGGTGTGATGGCAGCAAGCTCACCTCGATAAACAACAGATATTAGGAAACATAACAATGGACAATCTAGGGTCATGAATAAGAAAAGTATAATTTTTAGGCAAGGCATCCCCATTGTGTCATTTTAATACACTAGTAAAATGAAACAATAATAATTATAGTCTATACACAACTTTTTAATTAATCATCACTTTAAATAATTATCAGCAACATGTTTCAGGTTTTAAAAAACCATCTTCAGGCTGAATACAAATCAAGGTAGGAGATATATGTTACAATGCAATGATTGAATGAGTTCTTGCTTTACATCAAATTGGAGTTATTGTAAGTATTCCATATTTGAAAAGTTTAATAAAATCTCTGAAACAACAACTTTAAAATCTGTAAAGCAACAACTTAAAAAATAACTTTAAAAATATTTTAAAATTTTTATACAGAACAGTGGAGGACCTGTGGAGGTGTATGCTGACAGAAAATATGTGAGCAGCATGAGTATGTCTCACCACAAAATTATTATGATGTAATTTTTTTGTAAGTGTATAAGTGTATACTCTGATTGGTTTTCCGATTCCTGGCATATATCTTAAATAATTATATTACATATATAATTCACAGTATAACTTTATGTAATATGCAATATTGGTTAAAAAATATGTGAAGGTTTATTTTACTGTGTTTTATAACCTGCAGTGTATTATGCATATGGGCATTCAACACTTTCCAAGCACACACAACAACAGTGCACAAGAGCAAGCAGTGTTCACCCATATACACAATACACCACAGGTTACAACATGCAGTAAAATGAACCTTCACATGTATTTTAACCAACATCGCATATCATGTGAAATTATACTGTGAATTTTATATATAATATAATTATTTAAATACATGCTGGGAATTGGAAAACTGATCAGAGTATACGCCTATACACTTATAAAAAACATTATATCATAAAAATTCTGAGGTGAGATATACTCGTGCTGCCCACATATCATCTGCCAGCCTACACCTTAACACTCCGCAAGTCCTCCAATGTTCCATATAACAATTTTTAATGTTTTTACAGTTATTTTTCAAGTTTTTGCTTTACAAATTTTAAAGTTGTTGTTTCAGAGATTTTATTAAACTTTTTTTAATATGGAATACTTTTACAGTAACTCCAATCTGATGTAAAACGAGATCTCATTCAATCTTTGCATCATAACTACTTTGATTTGCATTCAGCCTGAAGAAGGTTTTTTAAAAACCAAAATATGTTCTTGATAATTATTTAAACTGATGATTAATTACAAGGTCTGTATAAAGTACAATTACTATTGTTTCATTTTACTAGTGTAAAGTATATATGGACAGCAAGTTGTATCTTACTCTATGGAATGTGCTCAGTATGTTCAGGACAGGAGAATTATGGCAAAATTGAAATCTGCCAAATAGTGTTTCTACAGCATCAGTTTAGAAAATTAGATGAAATCCGGAGGGACTAGAGGATACAGGTGCTTTAGCTTTCTTATCATGAAAGAACACACATATGTACATATACTGCTCAGGATCAGTGGGTAAGAAGAAACATAGCATTTGGCGAATGACTTGACCCACTGATGAAAGCGGAGGAGGAGGAAGGGCAAGAAAAAGAAGGAGATAGAAAAGTATGTTCCTTTGGAATCCAAAAGTAAATCAAACTATAAATGTGATGTTTGGAAATATAATACAAATATGGCTCATTGACTGCAATAGTGGCACAACCCAGAAATTGTCATCTGAAGTTAACACTAGGATTGAGCTCAAAAATATAACTACGTCCAACAATACTGGCACACTTGTTAGTTTAAACGTACCCCAGTTATATTTTTGAGCTCAATTGTAGTGTTAACTACAAATGGGCAAATGTGAATTGTGCCACTGTGGCATTCAGTAGGCGATACACACACACACACACACACACACACACACACACACATATATATATATATATATTCATTTCATATTATTGCATTTTACATATGTGTAAAAATATTGATATATATTTCACACAACAATAAGAATAATATGACTTTAGAAGTAATGTTTTAGATATTTTTTATCTGGTAAGAAACCTCGTTTATGTTGCAGAAATTAAGCGTTTCTTTACTTGTTGACATATGCAAACTAGCAGTGTAGTTTTCACCCTGAAATATCTTTGTTGGTAGAAACTTTGGCAAATTCTTAACCACCATAGCAACAAAACCCCTCACCCCTGATTAAATAACATATTTACACAACGTTTCCCCCCCTTTCGGTGGGGTGTGGGGGTGTGGTACTCGCCAAGTGTTATGGGCGACCATAACGATTTCCGCACGTTATGAAATCTGGACTTGTCGAGTTAACGAGATTCCGGTAATTCGGGAAACAATAGTCTCAAGGCTGCTGTAACTTTAATGAAAATGTGAATAAAGAGAACATGGTTTTACCTCCAGTCTGGCAATCTGCCTTTCGTTCAGTGCCGGCAATTGACGCATGACCATGTCCTCAAAATCTGCGTAGTGTGTAACCGTCTGCAATTCTACTTAATTCTAGGGCAAATAATTACACAGTCTATTTTATATGTTATGAGGATTTTACTTGTACGCACAATACACTACAATTACATTAATTTCTAAGGGACATGTGTCCTATTTAAGCCTTTAAGGGAGATCAGTCACGCCCCTTGCCCTTGGGTTCCGCTATCAATGTCATATACTTCTCTTTATCGGCAAGCACTCCATAACCTCAGTACGCGGAATTTAGCTTGGTACATTTCGTGCTACTTTGTATAAAATACTCAACAGTCAATTCCAACGAAATATTTTACCATTTGATCATCTTGTAGCCTTTTGCACAGCAGGATAAACTTTTGTAGCGCTCTATTAAAACATAATCAACCTCGTTGACTTCTTTCGTAAATTCGAGCGACGTTTTATTTCTTTGGAATAAATTATTTTCACAAAACCCTTCCTCGCTCTTTGCATACTTCACGTAGTATATAAGCATTAAGGTAAGTAATTTAAAAAACACACTAGATAATTCTAAACCATTTCCACTCATGTTTCTTGTTTCTTCCAATCACTAAGTCGGGTACAGAACTTTGCACGGTCGTCACGCAGCACAGCTAATTAAAACATCACAACTTGACCAGCGACAGATCGCAACTATTCATCTACGTCCGTTATGAGTTGTGATAAGAATGAACTTGTGGTTTTCCTTGGAATGTTGCGTGTGACGCTCTCGTGTGCATTTCAATGACTTCGTTGAATTCATCAGTACTTAAAATAAGGCTTGGCATCAATTGTCCTTTACCTCTTTAACCTTTATCGCTCTTATAAAGTTTAAATTATTCTGCCTACAGAAGACGTCTATGTAACTTCCAAACCATGCATGGGCGTGGAAATATGAAATACGGATAGGTATAAATGGAACCTGTCCTGCAGAGAGATAAATTAACCTAAGGTGACATGGGACACAGGCACGTTTAACCCTTAGGCGACTAATGTCATATATATATGGAGCACCCATTCTTGATGTTTCTAGATCACACACAACGACGCAGCACAGTCGGTAGGACTCCTCTGGACGAGTGATCGGCTC
>Ga0268261_10004295_pt1 | contig 10658 bp, 3 predicted proteins | sample TergutNc150P1_FD_190353 | JGI IMG/M metagenome (GOLD analysis project Ga0268261, IMG submission 190353) | Nasutitermes corniger P1 segment gut microbial community from laboratory colony in Florida, USA - Nc150 P1 (SPAdes) (version 2) | ecosystem: Host-associated > Arthropoda: Insects > Digestive...
CCAACCGGGGGCATGGATATTTGTCTGTTGTGAGTGTCGTGTGTTGTCAGGTAGAGGTCTTTGCGACGAGTTGATCACTCGTCCAGAGGAGTCCTACCGACTGTGGTGCGTCGTTGTATGTGATCTAGAAACATCAAGAATAAGTGCTCCATATATATATATATATATATGACATTAGTAACCTAAGGGTTAATACGAGCGCCCACTGTAGTAAGCGCAAGCAGGTTAAGGGTTAAAAGTACGTCTCTGTCCCATACAAATTCTTGCCTTTGCATCTTTGCTGTTACTGCAAGAGCTACGGGAAATAATGCGGTCACAGCAAACAATTAAATGTATATTGAATCGTTTTGTCCACAAGGGCATTTTACACGGCTATAGCTTTCTTATAACCTCCCTAAACATATTTGGAGCGGAGGAGTCAAACAGGAACACAAAATTATGAAAATTATGTACATAGCAAATTTATTATCAACGTTACGTAAAACAAAACGTAAAGCAATCCCTGAACAAGCTCAGAGGGTACCAGAAGTGTGAGGCTACCAAATTCTAAGACAAGCGACAAATAAATGTGGTAAGGTTGTCAGCCCTACGCAACTGCAGTATTAAGTCCACAGCAGATATTCGTGTTACTCAATTCCGTTACAGGCTGAGTCGCCCCCGGGGCCTTACTGTGTCCGCAATGATTATATCACTGAAAATATCGAACAACATCGGGAATGAAACCCGCAATTTTCCGGCCTTTAGCTCTGTGCCTCAACCAACTGCGGCACCGCGTGCCCCTTAGTATCAATATTGTGCTAACAAAGTTTTGTTCACTTCGGTGTTACAGTAAGTTTGTAACGTGATGTAAATTTCTGTGTTATACTTTCAGTGTGAAGAATTATTTCCTGTTCACCTATTTCCTTGATTTATGACAAGTTATCTTATGGATATTAATATTCCAGAAGGTAGCGAATGAGGCACAAAGAAACAAGAATAAGGAGATAACAGAATTCTGGAGAGGTAGGCAGTGTCTGATCTCAAGGCCACACTTCAAGAACAGACAAGAATTCATATGCAAAACATTCAATAGTTTAGAGAAGTAAAGAACGGTTATTTACTGCCTTAAAATTCAGCACGGGACAATGCGATTCTAAGTCCTTCATGTTGTGGGTAAGTTTTTTCTACTACAGAAAATGATTTAATATTATTTCCAGGGTGATGTCAGAAATATCAGAAAGAAATACTAACTTCCTGCTTATGTAAAACAATGTACAATTTACAAAAATATGATTTCTCGTTTTATTTTTACAAAATTAATTAAATAAAAATAATTTGTCACACTTGATAATACAACTCACATCTACAAACACATTTTATGAGGTCAAATGGCAAAAGATAAAAAAAATTCAACATATAAACCTGCATTAAATACAGACTGTAAAAAGTAAAGCAATCCCATTACAGGAATGGACAGGCCCTGAGGGTTCCAGGAGGTTGAGTCTCCCAGATTTCAAGACAATCAGCACAGAAAGGTGGTAAGGTTGTCAGACCTACGCACCGGCTGCCTTTACCCCCAGGAAACATTCCTGGTATTAATTTCTGTTAGAGACTGAGTCGACTCCATGGCCATAGTGCGGCCGGAATGATTATGTCTATGAAAAATCCAATGTCACCATCGGGAATCGAACCCGCGACCTTCCGACTTGTAGCACAATGCCTCAACCAACTTCGCTACAGCAAATACAGACATGTAGGAGTACTGAAGTTAGCCTCGGATTTTCAACAGTCCTTAAAATTCGACCGAAGTGGAAAGTATTTGAACACAGATAAAAAGAACGTCAAGTACTGAAAAACCATAATTTACAGGAACGCTAAAAATAAAGACTCCAAATTCAGGCTAATGAACTTCTTCCTCTCTAATTGTTCTGCGTAAATTAATTTCATTTATACCAACGGCAAGTCTTGGTTTCAAACTTTCTCCGAGTGACAAAATCCATGTATGTGTCAATTACTTAAATAATGATGACGTAAAAGATTTCCAATTACCACAATACACTAACATTTTCACAACACGATATACATGTTGAAATATCTTACTGCGGGTTCAGAAGTCGGATTGCCGCACGGAGTGCAAAACGTAAGTTGTGCAGCTCAAGGTTCTGATAAGAAACCTGGGAAAAGCACCTTCCACCTTCAGCACTCAGTCTCTGAGTAACTGTTACGTTGTACGCATGGTGTGCAGCTGTTTGGAAAACCAACGGCTATTTACCATATTGTTATTCAAAAAAATTCACAAAGTAGTAATCGTTAAGTTTACAGTTACATAAAGATTATGGCGCTTACCGTAACACACATTTTCATGTTCGCTTAATTACACTGACTTAAAGAAATGTAGGTCACATTGCAAGTCCTACGTCGTTACGGACAGTGAAGTAACATATCAACTGCTGGAGACGTCACGGCCCTCAGTAGGACTGTGGAAGACCACATCAAGGTAGCAAGCAGCATCCAAGAACACAAGACTGGTACATTGAACACAGCAGCAGATGTCCAATTAAATTTGTGCTGGATCGATGTGAGTAAGGGACTTAGGCGCTTGTATATATTTACAATTAAAGTTATTGAGTCACTTGAAAAATCTAAATTTGTGAATTCAATCTGCGAAAATAATATTAAAATAATATCTTACATAAAAAACTTTGTAATATTAAAATTTGTTCCAGCAATCGCCACAGAAATTTTGGTTCGTTATATAAATTTTTTTGTCCCACATTCAAAGTAAAAGAATACATTCTGTTTCACTTGTCTTTAAATATTAGACACTGCCTATTGATTTTAGATTCATTAGGAGGCAATATATGCAGCGGAATAGCAAAACAAATGGAAGCATCAGTTCAAAAGTTTGATCTGCTGCATTATATTAAGTAGAAAATTTTCCTCGTATAAATTTCTGTGCCTTTTCCATTCTTTAAAAAATCCGATGATAACAAGTGTTTTGTTTTTTCGCGAAGTTAAACCTGCAAGCAGACAGTATTCAGCTGTCTGTATTGAATATCGCTTCGGCCTAACTGTCCACAACGTTTAATATGTGACTGCAGCACTTTGCAAGGTTAGCAGCATTGACTAGAAGTTCTATATAGCATCCAGTCAGTAAAACGTTCGCGTTAGATTTTACCACTTCGACTATTGTAACAACCTAACAACGCGCGATTTCAGGGTTCCGCAGCAATGTGAATAAGGACATCACTCTTCTGGGATGTTAACCAGCGTTAATTGACAGTTTGTTACCAACGTTACCAGAAAGCCTCCCGCTCCCATAATTTTCTGTTTACGCTCCACCCCTGATGATGGGACATACAGGCTGTACAGAAATGTTGAAAAATCACTGCCAATCAATATAGCGGAAAATTCTAGAAAAGTGAAGACTTCAATCTGACGCCGCCTCTGTCGAAGGGCCTTTATGGCGATTCAAGACGAAGGTATTCACGTAAGATATTGATAGGTCTAACGCAGTCCCGAAACAAACTGCCACTTGCAATACAGGTAACGCAGCGGAAATTATCTACCGTACGGTATGAGGGTAAAGGTTTTGGAATAATTCTTTGCTCATAAAAATCTGTCAATTTACCTCCCACAACCCAATAGAGAGGAACTCATATTTTAGAGTTTCAGATTACATTCCACAGTCTGACATATCAGATTTCAGCTAATACCACTCACAAATTAACATATCTCAAAATAGTGGCCTATCAGAAATCACACATACGTTTACAGCAATATCATTGTCCAGACCTGATAACTGTTTGTCACAACAGGGAAAATGTCGAAGGCGAAATTCATTACGGCATTTTGCAGTATCACTAAAGCGAGAGTCGACGTGCTTTTAGTAGGTTCTACAAACGTAACAAAGTGTCTTCCTTATTAGCTAATTCTACGCCCATCTGCACAGTCTTCCTGTTGTGTCAGCTGTTAATTACCAAACTGTTTGTAATGATTTATATCTCGGGTCTGTTCAAACTAAAATTTGTTTCTATTTACGTCATAAAACAGCCGATGTAAGAATGTCACAATTTTCACACGACTGCTTACAGCAAATTGTAATTTTTGTAGTCTTTCCAGGCTTGAAATCTTAAAGATGAGAAAATAGAGCCTCTTTATATGATCGGTCGCTGTTTTATCAGATCAGTTCAGTTATTTTATTCTCCCTGCACATCACCATGTAGAACTGTTACACACAGTGTACAGTGACAGGTTGTGAACTGAATGGAAATACAAATGTAAATGTACTGCCACTGCTAGAGTGTGCTGTTCACACAGTTGTACAGACACTGCATTAGGTGAATTGTGAACTGAATGGAAATATAAATGTAAATGTACTGCCACTGCTACAGTGTGCTGTTCACACAGTTGTACAGACACTGCGTTAGGTGAATTGTGAAATGAATGGAAATATAAATGTAAATGTACTGCCACTGCTACAGTGTGCTGTTCACACAGTTGTACAGACACTGCATTATGTGAATTGTGAACTGAATGGAAATAACAATGTAAATGTACTGTCACTGCTACAGTGTGTTGTTCACACAATTGTACAGACACTGCCTTAGGTGAATTGTGAACTGAATGGAAATATAAATGTAAATGTACTGCCACTGCTACAGTGTGCTGTTCACACAATTGTACAGACACTGCATTAGGTGAATTGTGAACTGAATAGAAATATAAATGTAAATATACTGCCACTGCTACAGTGTGCTGTTCACAAAATTGTACAGACACTGCATTAGGTGAATTGTGAACTGAATGGAAATATAAATGTAAATGTACTGCCCACTGCTACAGTGTGCTGTTCACACAATTGTATAGACACTTCATTAGGCGAATTCTTTGATCTGCAGTGTGAATTCAAGCTCCAATCTCACCGCCCAATTTTAACAAATGAAAAATAAATGTATGCACATACAATAAAAATCAACAAGATAAAACAATGTTTTATTATATAAAACAAATAAAGACTAAGGAATAACAGACAGCAGTAATTATTTGACTTCTCAGCGCACATTCCCTTATAACCTAACACCATCCTGACTTTACAAAACGCACCTACATAGGATTGTGGTGTGGGAAAGTGAGATGAATTGGTAATTCTTTGCACAGCAACATGGTAAAGATTGCGCTTCCAAATTCAAATTGAAGTTACAAGCGGTTTCATATTTTTACCGAACTGCAGTAATAACGTCCCTAATATTTTAGCTGCGTGTCTTCATTACACTTTAGGGATTGAACTGTGTACAGCCTACGTCACGATGCACCACGTGTCTCTCCTGTCATACAGCGATATATACTCATTCTTCCTGTCATTCGTCACAACGCACATGGCCGTTCGGCATTGCAGTTTCTCGTTAGTAATCGCAAAGCAGCTACAAGTTCAAGTCTAATGCTCCTACATCCTAGATTTTCGCCTTAGTTGCTAACAGGGTAACACCGTCAGAGTTATTGGGAAGCTCCTGCTTAAATATTCAAATCTCCTAATGATATTCGACAAACCACTATTCAAAAAAGCCAATGCATAACTCAAAACAAGAAAAATTTAATGCACTGATAAACCAAATGCCATAGAACACACCCAAACTCTTCCAAGTGTTCTCCAAATCCCTTCAATCCGAATCCTCGATGCCTTCCCTTAAGGCCTTCTTACATAATCCGCTTTCGAAGTCTTTAATATGCACTGACACTTAAGCAGTAACACAAAAATACTCTTTCCCCCAACAAAAACTAAATTCGAGTAGGATTTCTGGGCGGAGTGGTAAGCAGATTGTTCATTATTAGAAGAGACAGAGTTTCAAATCCAGCATCAGTAAATTAATTTTTCATTTCCGGCAGAATATTGGTTATCTCAATATGTGAATAAATATTGGACATTCTATCATCCTAGGTCTTCATCATACAAAATTTTCTGACAGTTTAAATATGTTTTTCTTAATCAAATTCATGTTTTTTCAGGAAACGTCCCACAAAATTGGCATGTATGAGTTTTAAATACAAATTCCATATTATTCATATATAACATGGTTTAACATTTGAAATTCTAAGAGAAGAATGATTTTCAGAGTAAAGTCATAAAATACAGAAAAAGAGATACGGGGTCGGAGAGCATGTCTTATAGTACTAAGAAGAAATTATATCTAAAACATATATGAATGATCAGTATGATGAATGATCAGATTTCAGCTACACTGCAATCTGATAAGAATGACGTGTACTGTGTATTATGACTTATAAGCATTCATTATATTACACCGATAAAATCTTTCAGTTTTCCAATATATTCCATTTCGCGGAATGTATTTTAATAATCAATGAAATATCTGCTTCGTGTTTAGTAAAATTTATCCACACTGTAAATAAATGAGTGCCACCAGTGAGTAGTTGATTCGTTCTGCGAAGTTTCCAATATTACGGCACAAACTTGCGCCTTACCTTAGTTGTCCCAAATTATTAAGAAAGAATTTACCAATTCTAAAAAACCAACTTTCGTGTCTTATTAATAATGCAGTTTAACAAAGTATTGATCCTCATTTCACCAACAAAAAACACTTATACTACGGAGCTCAGTGTCCTGCAGAATCGCCTGTCACTCAGAGGTAGACTGAGCAGTGAGAAGGTGACACGTATCAAACCTGAATTATCCAAAGCTACCAGCAGTATTTTAAACTCTGTGTTACTTCTCATTGCGGTACACTATTTCAACATGAATATACAAGAATCAAAACTAAAGGGACTGTGGGAGAGTCGTTTTGGTTCGGTGATTTTCCTTTTCAGAATGGCAGGAATTCCGCTGAAGATGAAAAAACTAAAGCCTATTTACACTATCTATATGGTAACAGTGACTATATTTAGTTGCAGTACATTTATAGCTGTGTCTGTCGATGAGTTCATACACAGAAATGATTTGAGACGCGCCATGACGACAATGCGTGTGTTACTTTCGCTCACGAATGTTATGTGGATATTTTCACACTTACGGTAAGTACGTTCACCGGGTGTTACATCTGCAGTATTATAAATGTGACGGAAATTTATCCAAAATACGTAACAGAAATTGTGGCTTGAACGGAACGCCGTATAATCCACATATCCACAAATTTTGTTGAATAAAAATTCACCAAATAATAAAAGCAGCTTATGGCGCTATGTACAAAATGTAGATTATATGGACTTCGTATTGTTAACCGGACCCATCATCTAAGGCACTCTGTAGAAATATGTCTGTGTGAAATGGATGTTAGATATGAAACTGTAAAGTTAGCATAAAATATTTTGGCTTACATATTGAGATAGCGATGTAATGAAATAGAACATGAGTATTGTACAGAGGCCAGATTTCTATATCAGTGGCAAAGTTCCTTGAAGCTTGTAATAAAAGAAATTTTAACACCGAAAAGATTAATGAACTCCACACATGACAGAACGTATTAAAACTTTTTCTGAATTTTATTCGCAAAGAATTTCATTGTCCGGAATACCACAACACGAGATCCAAAGCTTCCTGCTGTCCTTTGAATGCTTTCCCACATTTAATGAAACTGAGATAACGATTTGTTTCTTTATATCAGATTTCGACAAAGCAGCATTGAACGTGTGATGGACCTAACAGACAGGTTCACGTGGGAAGATCTGCCGAACACAGACGCTGACACCGGACACTTGACAGCGGCAGGATGGATCCCGCTTACTGTAAAGTACAGCAGAAATGCAGCTATTGTGATATTATGTTTTCATTTCGTGCAGTCAACAATACGCATCGTGACAAATCATGAAACAATACTAAGTGCGTGGTATCCTTTCAATTGGACTGTTTCACCGTTCTATGAACTGGTTAACATCTCACAGGTAACACTTTAAAAGACAGAATTCTCATCTCTCTGCTTTTATAATATTCTTAATTTAACAGATTTATTTAAATGACACAATTCTCTTTCCCTTCTTTCGTTCTGCCCTATTCCCATCCATACTTTTCTACGATAATCTACAACTACAGAGCGTCGGTCGGTTGGCTGGCAATGAATAATAGGAAAAAAATTCTTTGAAACCGTCTTCGTCTAAGTGTGGCACTAATCCAGAATTTATCTGCAGAAGTGGGAGAAAAAGGAAACATTTCTGTATATAAGCTGTATTGGCCGGCACCCATTGAATACAAATCCAATGCGCTGCAGCAGTACAATCTGTTCAGATTAGCGGTCATATCATTACGTGATCAAACGTTGTGTTGTGTTTAGCAAGGAAAATTGTTAATCATAGATCGAGACAGATGTCAGTGAAACGGATCAGGTTTTAAATCAAGACCAAACGTAAGATTCACGATAATCTCGGTCACAAAGAACACAACACCCACTCTCCTCAAACTCACAGTTCATTTGTAAATCTTTCACCAATTTTAACACGCCCCTCCCCCCCAAAAAAACCGCATTTCTGCACAGACCCACACGCACACTGACGCATGTGAAGAAAAAGGGACGTAACTTGTGTTGCCAGTAATGTATCTGCAGTACAACAGTTTATTTTGATTTACGAGTATTAAATTCTAATGTTAATAACTATCAAGCAATTGAAATTATTTTACGTTCTGAAAGTCTACTATATTTCTTTCTTTTCTTCCTGTTGCGCTTCGGCCCGTAATCCGATCATGGTCTGTCCTTTCACGAAACTTCGAAAACTCACACAGACACATCATACGCCGTAGGACTGCCCCAGACGGGTGATCAAGCGCTGAGAACTCTAACAACGCACAACACTCACAAGGGACAGACATCTATGCTGTCGGTGGGATTTTTTCTGGTTATTCCCAGTACAAAGTAGTTACTGGAGCAACATAATAATGCACAAGACAATAAAAACAAATTAGCAATTTTTATAATTACATCAGAATGCATGAAAAAGCATTTTACGTTCCATTCACTGTGCTCCGTACTTGGAGACATCATGTGTTTTTTATCTTAGACGAATCACTTAACCCAATAATCCAATTGTCAAGTAAGCCTATATGTACATTTTCATATGTTCACTTCGTTTTTATGCTTCACATTCAAGTACTCATATTACGATACCAGATTTTTACCTACGAATTTAGTGTGAAATTATACACATAAAACAGTCATCCTAAAGTGTTTTTATTTCGAATCTTTAAAGTCGTTCATTCAATCCAATCAAACGTAATGTCATTTTGATTGAAAGTGAATTTACATACTGCGAAAGAAAGATAAATTCTAAAAAAAAAAATTATATTCAAACTCCTAAATTCCGTATGATCAGTAGTGTATGCAGAAATTATTTACGTCAGAATTCCTTAACTGCTTCATTTAACGTAAATTTATGTGTCAATATTAACATATTTTCAGAGTTTCACATCACTGCTAGTAGTGGGTATTGTATGTGGTTACATGTCTCTGGTTACAATTCTGATTGCTGTGACCTGCAGTCAGTTCAATAAGCTAAAGGCGGCCATACTGGACATCAGACAGCAACATATCACGCCTCACCCCCGGCTGGAAGATGAACAAGATCACACAATTGCAAATTGTGACTTGCAAGCAAAGTTAAATGCGTGCATTCGACACCATCAGAATATTATAGAGTAAGTTCAAATGAATACACTTAAATCTTTAATGTAACGACAAAATGAACGAGGTACTTAATCTACCGTCTTTAATACTTACTTACAAGTATTTACTTACTGACTTACTGACTTCTTCGAGAGGAGTCCTTCTTTAAAAGGTAATCATTTCTTAGGTTGTCAAGAAATTCCCTGTTTTTTATAGAACCTGAATGTTCATCAGTGCATTCACAAGTGCCAGCCAACTGTCCCTTTCAGAGACTGATCGATCCAGTCCATGCCACACCATCCCACATCCTGAAGGTCTATTTCCGTATCATTATCCCATCTATGTCTGTGTCTTCAATGTGGTCTCTTACCCTCAGGTTTACACACCAAAAGCCTGTTAACACTTCTCCTTCTCCAATACCTTCTACATGCCCAGCCCATTTATATCTTCTCGATGTGATCACCCAAAAAACATTGGGTTGTTAAGTACAGAGTATTAAGCTACAACTTAAATAGTTTTATCCACTCTCCTTTTACCTCGCCTGTCTTAGACACAAATAATATAACAAACGCCATATTCTCAAACACCCTCAGCCTACATTCCTATCTAAATATCAGAGACCATATTTCACACACATACACCACAACAGGAAAATTCATAGTTCTGTATATCTTAATTTTGAATGAAAACCTGGAAGCCATAAGATTCTGCATCGAGTGATAGCAAGCATTCCCTGAAATGCATCGACTCTTATTTCTTCTCTCTATAGAATTATTATTTTCTAAGGTTGTTAACAAACATTTAAAATCTTCCGCCTTTCAAAGGCGCTATTTTCAGTCTTTACATATTCACTTCGTTATGAATTCTGACTTAGGTAAGTGAACATGTACTTGGTGTTACCAGCATTCACTTCCGAAACATTCCTCTTAAACCTTAACCCTTTAAACCACGAATTAAATCCCATCTGCTATTTGCTGGCATTATTAGGAGCTCACCATTTTCTCCACGTTAGCAGGATAAGGGTTAAATCATTAACCCTTAGGCGACTAATGTCATATATATATGGAGCACCCA
>Ga0268261_10004296_pt1 | contig 10657 bp, 5 predicted proteins | sample TergutNc150P1_FD_190353 | JGI IMG/M metagenome (GOLD analysis project Ga0268261, IMG submission 190353) | Nasutitermes corniger P1 segment gut microbial community from laboratory colony in Florida, USA - Nc150 P1 (SPAdes) (version 2) | ecosystem: Host-associated > Arthropoda: Insects > Digestive...
ACACACACACACACACACACACACAAAAAGAAAGGACACCATGAATACACTTACTTCAACCAATATTTTAGACATAAGATCAATATTCAGTATATAAATTCACAGGACACAACTCTGTGAAGTAACAATGTGTATGTAATGAATCTAATATCCTACCGTAACTGCCTCATTCTCTGACCAATGTTATCCTCTTGACAGTTAAAATGAAACCAAACATGAAATGATCAATTCTTTAACTAATTATGATGATCAGTATGCATGTAGTTGGCATCACAGAAATATATATACGATGACATACAGACTAATCCCGACTGGGCGTTTATTAAAAAATCACAAGGTACAACTGCCTGGTTACCACAGTGCCAAATAATTCTTGAATTCTTAAACTTTGGAAAACTTCCATCTATTATGACAATGTGATCTCTAGTGTCTGCCAATGCCAAGAATATCGCACACCTAGCTTTCACCAAGTTTTACGTGATAAATGATGTGATGTAGATTTTATTGTAAGTGCACAACAAGACAATTAGTTTTAACAGTGGTGTTTTGGCTTACAAAGTGAATTCCCTGATGATGATGGTGGCCACCACCAAATTTGTTGGAATAGGGAATGACTGTGTGAGAACTTTAGAATCATTAAGTGTAAGGTGCATATTGTTGGAAATCTTTAGAAAAATAATTATGAATATATCACATGTAAAAATCAGTCAAAGTAATAATCTTTTAACAGAAAATAAATTATAAGAAACATAGTGCAGGACTGAAACTCCATCCTTCCATACTGAAGAGGAGGCAAGCAACCAACACTGGTCAATATACAAGATATAAGAAGAAACATAATTTGCAGCAAAATACATGGGCCATCCCCACATCAAAGTTTACATGCACAATCACAGTACTTCATTTGTTACAACTAACAGTGGAACAGTAAATACAAATTTCCTGCATTTGCTATGTTACTGCACACTATGCCTAAAAATGACATTCACATTTCTTTATTTTCTAAAGACCTATCACTACATAAAATTTAAGGACCAAGGGCAGAATATTACACGACTTAGCTTTCATATCACTCTCATCTAGGAAATTCCTATTTTGTATAAAATATGTAAATGGATTGTACTCCAACAGCCAGATATGGACAAGAACTGGTAAAATGGTTCAAAAAGTCACTTGTGGGACTCATACACAAAAACAAACACACAGAGTCATGACAATACCAGTAGCCTATCATTATGTACAGAATAAGGGCAGCAGGCTAATAAAAAGTGACAAGTGTAATAAACAGACAGCTAAGCCAATTATTTACAGTGGAATCAAGTTAAAGAAAAAATAAAGAGTAAATCAATAAAAAATGAGACCGTAGCAGAAAAGCAGGACATAGTAAGAACAAAATAGTTAGTACTGTCATCTTTGTTCACTGTGAGTAAGTTTAAAATTCAGAGAACCATGCATAGTGATATGTTCTTATAATAAAAGCCAAGCCAGTTCTATTCTGACCACGCTAGCAGACAGCCAAAAGAGCTAGCGTGACAAACACCTATTGCGTGTATACAGTGTTGAGATACTCCTGATGATGGACAGTGGACCTGTCCGAAACATGTAGAGTACTTTATCAAATAAATGTGAGAAATAGTGCATCTCGTTGGTTTTTATTATAAGAATGTGATTAAGTTCTTTTTCTGGAGTGTATTTCTTTATTTACAAAGTAGGTCTCATGAACCAATTCACTAATATTCAAGACAACTGGTGTAAGAGAAAACTAATACAACTGTATTTACTGGAGGTATGAAAACCCACACAGAATGATAAAAGAAGAGTTTAATTTTTGATCAGTGAAAGTCTGGGTAGGCACCTAGGCAAAGGTGTTTGTACTTTTTTTTCATTAAAATTTTTGAAATTTCTACAAAGCACAGGAAACAGATAGAACAACACCACTGAATAGAAGTGTGGTCTGGCAGCAGGATGGACCTCCATCACATTTTGGATGCACTGTTTGTGCTTTAATGAATGAGAAATTTCCAGTGTGGATTGGTGGCTGTGGATCAGCTGCACGGCCCCTAGTGTCTCCTGATCTTACACCAAATTGGAGTATAACCAATAAGAAAACATACAGCAAAAAACCTGCTCATATTTTTCAAATAAAGGAACAAATGCATGTCAAATATAACAATTCAAATGTGGACAACAACTTTGTGCAGAAAGTTGTAAATTAGGGCTTTGATACCTGAAATGTGAGTTGAACGTAGTGGACAACAACTTGGACAATTTCTGTAGCTTGTCACTGTCACTTAGTTGCCGGTGTTTGTTGTGAATAAAGTACTGTTTCATTGAATTATGAGCATATATATATTGGGAATATTATGACAGCCTGACATATAAGGCACAAACGGCCAGTAATGCATATAACATGAATGAGAAACAATAACTGTCAAAACTGTAGCATATGGGTATAATTAAGATATCTAACTAAAACATCATAAAATAGTAAATTACATACCTATGAAGAACTCTGTGTGAATGCAAATAATAAAGTGCAGACACTAAATCGCAAACAATCTTATGCACTTGATCTTCTGGCAAATAACCTTCTTCTCCTAAAATTTCATATAGTTCCTTTTCTGCATATTCAGTTACCACAACAATCTAAAATCAAACAATGCAAAGTCATTCAATGAATGTAAAAAAGGGTAAAGTCAAGTTCATAACCAACAAATCAAATAATGTTTTTGAACTGATACTGCATATTACCTCATTCTCAGTTTCAAATGAATCTAGCATCTGTATAATATTTGGATGGTGCAGATGTTGCTGAATCTCAAATTCCTGTCTCAAACTCCTCAATTCTTTTTCAGAGCGTCCTCGCTGTAAGAGAAATATCTGTTTTAATTTCGTAAATGCAAGTCCATAAGTCTATTACTCTAACACAGTAAAAAAAAAAGTTCATTCAGAAAAGGCAGTGGCTACATATTTTTCTTGGCGACTGTCAGGTTCATTACACTGCTATGATTAAAACCTGGAATTTAAAAAAAGGAACAAACAATTTTAAAAAATCCAGTCTTTATATGCAAAACTATGTTCAACAAAAGATAACATTGCTTGCAGTTTTTGTAATTTATTTAATGACACTACCAGGAATTCTGGCTATATAATGCAAAATGATTGGATGACAGTGAATATTCAATTAGAAAGGATAGAGAATTAAGCATCCACCGTCCAATCTAAGGTTCTATGCTGTCATTTGCCTACAGGAACTGAGGAAAGCCATGAAAAATCTGTTAGGATTGTTTGTGTTCTTGTGAAGACTAAAAACAAGCACCTTCAGAACACAAGAAGCGTTACTGTTTCAGGCAACATGCTTGGTATGTTTACTTGTAGGATAGATATTTATTGACAGAGAGCATGTTTAGTGGTTACATTTTTTAAGTGCGAAGGTCATACGAAATCCCACAGTTTAGGATAGTTTTGGATCACATACATGTGCTACTTATTGGGTAGTTTTAGTTCAGTTAGGTTAGACTAGTTTACCAGACGGCAGCCTTCACTGAATCGGCACTTTTACCTGCAGACAAGTACAAATACAATTTACATCCATCTACTACAAGAAACCACTTATGTGTGCATTATGTCAATTGTAAGGGGTGGATTACGTTAACTGCACCAAATATTGGTCCTTATTACGCATACTCCCGGAAAAAAGTCAGTATTTCTTCAGGACTACTATATTAATTATAGTTCACAGTAATCTACTCGTTTGTATAGGTTATGTTCATACCGATTCCTTCAAAGAAAAGAGACAAGAAGTGTCATTGTACACACCTTCCGTATAATTTTAAAAGCCACTATTTCCTCTGTTCTAAGACATTTTGCTTTATATACTCGCCCAAAAGAGCCTTCGCCAATCAAACCTAAAACGTCGTACTTTTCCATTGTCTATTCACTTCACGTTTCCGTACTTCGAAGAAGCCGCTATTTCACTATATCCCTTGTTACGCATTTAGCTATGCTGTGTATTCTGTGTTAGTGTCACTTGATAGCCGTTGTTTGCTACAGTGTAGCACGTTACTTAACAGTAAGTCATTAAGGTTCCAGATCACGCAGTATTTCGTATATGACCCTCATAACGATGTAAAGCGTTTGTCGTTTCTCATTAAGTAGAATTTGAATTACTAGGAAGGTGTTTCGTTTTCCCGAAATGTAACTTCATTAGGAACTGGTATACCAACTACATGAATGCAGCAGTTTGGGGTTTTAATGTAAATACGATCAGTTTGTGGCAGAGAAAGGAACAGGTAAACTGCCCACCATTAATAGAATTTACATGAAAAGAAGCTGAATGATTAGGGCCTACAGCTACACTACCTAATAGTACACAACAAAATTTCGTCATATGCCTTAACTTTGTCGGTTCGCGGGAGTTTAGAACTACAATAATCTTAATAGATTCAAAAGAGGTGAGTGAGCTGTTAACTTTGCTCACAAATGTTGTATATGTGGAAGAAGCACCTGATTGTTGGCTGCATCTACCCTGTCCACCACAAGTAACCGAACTCTGCCCCTGCCCTATGAGGTTTGAGGTTCTGACTGCAATGGCAAAGACAGGCTCTAGGTACTGTCATTGGGAGGATTCTGCTTCCCCCTTCTTTAGGATAGAAAAAAACATTTAAACCCAAGTACCAAGCAGTGTGGAGTCACATTCCAGAAGATGCCTCATTATGTGTGACATCTCGATGTCCAACAGAGAAGGACAAAAATTTATACAAAAGCTAAGTAATGGAAAGAATCTTAAGTGAAACACTGTTCAGCAACATTTGTTGGGTGTAATATTGTTCCTGTGACTGTAAAGTACCAGTACAATATTTTCTTGGTCTTATTACTGTCTGATGATCCTGTGCATAAAAATCCATTCTGCAATTCTTAAGTCATTATATGTACAGACAGACTGAGGAGTTTTTAATAAAGACTCTACATGGATGTGAATACCATGCAGAATGGGATGTTTTGTTTCCCCTTGCTTGCTCTGCATTTTTGTGTTTAGTCATCTGTGAATTTCTGCTACAAAGCATGAAGTATGTAGGTTATTTTGCGAGGTTTAACTATGTCCCTGAAAGTCTATACAGACTTAACTTCCCCTAGTTAATTGTAATGTCTTTACCCAATTTTCAGATGTGTACAGTGATATCCATCTGACTTCTAAGTGAAGGTGGCTTGGCATGTACAATCAGTATTCATATTCATTGACAGAATTGTGACAAACCAAAGTCATTTGTGTGGAGTATAAAGGACAGGTGAGGTCTGTTTATGTGTTTTATTTCTGTGTGGTGGTCTGTTATTGAGGTTGTGATAAATCTTCAGTAACAGCAGGGAGATTCTTAAATACTTCAATATTTTCATTACAACAGTCTTGTAGATAAGGTGATACAGGCTCGTGAACTTCATCTATTTTTAACGGATAAACTGTACCTATGATCAGCAGCATGTTGTTACCTTGCAAAATCCCATTTGGGTTCCAGACCATATCATCATGATTCCATCAGTACTTGTCTCTTTATTTGTTTCTGAACAAACTTTGTATGAACAAACTTTGTACGGGCCTTATACCATAGGAGCTCATTGCACTGTAATGCATGTGAAGTACCTAGCCATCAATACATTGAAATTTCTGTGGTGACAGTTTATAAAAATGTATACAGAGTTCACATGAAACATTTTCATGGTGTATAAAAATTATTTTCATGGTCATTGCAAGAACTTTGTAGGTTAAGCTGCAAAACTTAGAGTACAACAGTAATAGACATTAAATCTACAAGATGAATTACTAAGGCTATATGTATTTCTGAGTTTTGCTGGACATTCTTTTGCAGCTGAGAAGGAGAAAATGTACCAATGGATGCTTGTTGTTTTTATATGTGTTATTACATTGCCGGCTCTGTTATCTGAGACTTGCCTTAGCAGAAGCCAGAAAACACACCTGCATCTTTCAACTAAAACACCTTACCGTTACTTAGTGAATAAAAATGACTCACTTGTTCACTATCCAGGTAAAATTTTAAATTTTGTGATATTAAATATTCCAATTAGTAAACTCATGGTACATATATTATTAACTTTTTCTTGTTATAGGTTGTAATGTGCTTCGGGTATGGATGATTGTTCGCCATGGAACACGTTACCCTGGTTCTAAAGTTATACGAAAGATGAAGGAGAAATTGCCCATGTTACGTGATTCTGTGATACAGAATCATAAATTAAGACGAGGTAACGATTGTTTCAGACCTATACAGAGTATAACTTTTAATATTTTTTTTTGTTAGTATGGTGTATGGTTTTTAATGGTACTCTCTTTATTATTAAGCAGTATTCCTATTGCAAGTTTTTCCAGTTGCTGGGTTTAATCAGTTTCTGGATTCTTGTGTTAATAATTATGCAGGGCAGTGCAGGAATGACTTAGTGTACCCATGTTTACTGCAAAACTGCATGAATTCATATGCATATTAGTTATTGTATGTAAACAGCAACACATTTTGATTACCCCTCATAAAGTTTTATCAACTGTGACTTGTGTATGGAGGAATCATAAACATTTTTCCACATTATTACATGTTAATTAAATTGAATGTTTTTTATGGTTGGAGGTGGGGGGTGGGGAGGTGGTAAGTAGTTTGGCATTCAGAGTTTAAAATCTACAGGTTTTTATTTGAAACATTTTGTGACATATTTATTTAATGAAGTAGAAGAAAAAGTTTTTTATGACCATCCAGTGCCTAATTTATCATCACAAGTTTTGCAATAATAGGCATGTGCCTACAATAAATGGACATGAAAGCCAATGCAGAGTGCAAAGAATGCATTTTTGAAAATATGTGTACAACTGGAGGACACCTTTAAACTTTACTTTGATATGGTAATGCATTATAAAGTTCAAAGTGTGATGGTGGCAGGCCAAGAAACCTGCTAAAAATTGCTGCCACAAGTAGGAATGTTTTAGAAACTACATACACCATACATATCATGCTTATTTAGTGTACTTACTCTGTCTTCATCAACACTGAATATAACTCAGACTTGACAGTGTGAAATAATGCTCAGATTTAAACTCTTTACTGTAACAAAAATCTCTTAATTCATCTCCATAAAGAAGTATTTAGTTTACAGAATGATGCAAATAATTTTAACTTTATGAAGTTAGTATCTGAAGGACAGAATCATGAAAATGTTATGTCTCATTAAAAGTCGAACTCATTAACACTGACAGCTTTCAGCTTGGAGTTTCTGTCATGTGTGTACTCAGTACTGACATACTGGTTTCTCTAAATGCATGTAGACCTGTGTTGTAAATGATCATGTGGAATGGTAGTTCAGGCTTTACAGTTTAGTAAAATAGTATATCGTAATAAAGTCTGTACAAATTTTATCAAATTCCATTTATGCAGATTATAGTTATTGTGTAGAGACATGGTGTTCACGTACTATTATAAAATATGTCCCAGAAAAAATTAAACAAGTGGGGAATGCACACATAATGTAACAGTTGTGGTTTATTAAATCTTTTGTCTGTAGGTTATCAGTTTATGAGTGTGAACTTCGAATTATTTTATGCAGAACACTGAAAAATGTGTTTTAAATGTGTTTCCACTTTTTGCAGAACACACACCAAGGTTTCTCCATATATTAGGAGCAAAATTTACAGCTTATCTTTTCAATTGTAGTGCTGTTGCTACAGTATGGAGAAAACTTACAGTGTGTTTAGTAACAGGGAAGAATGAAGCTTGAAAGCCTTGTTTTAATAGAATACTACTTGAAGAGAAGGTAACAAAATTGTCTTTTGAATGCATTCTAAATGCAGTTGAGGCATTTTTTGGTTTCCCGGATGGGATGATGGGTGTACCTCATTACACTGGAGGCGTGAATGGAAAATACATGTAGGTCTTTATGTAAAGTGTCCATTGTATTTACTGTAAGTGATTTTAACCAGCTAAGACTATACAAAACATTAATTAAGCCAACACTATGCTATGAAAGCGTAACTTGGACCTTAACACAAATGTCAGAGCAGATGCTAAACACGTTTGAAAGGAAAATATTGCGAAGAATATATGGCCCAACACATGAGGGGGGAAGCTGGCATCACAGATGGAATAATTAACTCTACAGCTTATACAATGAACCAAACATTGTGGATAATATCAAAATTAGAAGACTAGAATGGGTGGGTCATATAATAAGGATGGAAGAAGAAAGGATTCCAAAAAAGGTTCTAAATGGAAACTTCCATACCACAAGACCAGTGGGAAGACCAAGAACTAGATGGGCAGATGTGGTTCAGAGGGATGCACCACAACTGCTGGGGATAAGAGGATGGAGGAGAAGAGCTGAAAATAGAGATGAATGGAGGCATCTTATGAGGGAGGCCAAGGCCCAAAAGGGGCTGTAATACCATAGATGGATGGATGGATGAATTTTAACCAACACTAACATGGCTTCAAAACTTCTCATAACCTAGTGCAGTATCAACTTTTATGAAGAGTGTTTTGGCATGTTTGAGGTTACTGGAGACAGATGAATGAATAGAACAGTTTTAAAATGCATTCCACAGGGATATGAACATACCAAAAATGTTTTCTTTAATGCTTCTGTGTACTGACTACTGGAAAACATCAGACTTTGTCAGTAAGGAGTTAATTGAAAGAAATTGTTGCATTCTTTAGTGTTCTTGTTGCTGTTGCTGCTATTATTATTATTATTATTATTATTATTATTATTATTATTATTATTATTATTATTATTATTATTATTATTATTATTATTATTATTGTTGTTGTTGTTGTTGTTGTTGTTGTTGTTGTTGTTGTTGTTGTTGTTGTTGTTGTTGTTGTTGTTGTTGTTGTTATTATTATTATTATTATTATACCTTCATGCAATCAGGGCAGCTTTGTAAGGAAGAAATAGCTGCACTGCAGGCTTGGTCTCCTCATGTGGAAGAGGCTGATGAGAAACGTCTTGCTCATGAGGGTGAAGATGAAATGGTTGAATTAGCAGAGAGGTTTCAGAATCGTTTTCCTCAAATACTACCGGAAGTTTATACAAATTCAACATTTCAGGTATGAAGTCCTAACTAAGGCAGTTCTTCTTATAAGTGTATGTTACGTACAAAGATAAGGTGCCTATACTAATAGGTTGTATGCCATTACAGTTCCGATACACTGCAACACAGCGCACTATTGAAAGTGCTCGTCATTTTACTGTTGGGCTCTTTGGACGAAGAGTGAGTCGCCAGGTTTGGTTTCCAGAGGCCGTGTACAGAGATCCAGTTCTCAGGGTAAATTAAGTGGAGTGTATTTGTGCTTCAGTTTATTTTTTAACCTTATCATCCTATGCAACCATATGCCAGTCTCTAAAATGTACTGGGGAGTGGTCTAACATGCCATATGCTGGTGTCTGTGTGTTTACTGAGTAGCACTCTGTAGGAAACCTAGTAAAGTAAATATTTCTTTGTTACCTACCAGTTTATTGAGATGTGTTGTGATTATGAAGACTGACATCACCTGTTGATATATCACAATTTCAATTTAGTATGGTAATCTTCAAAACCCTTGCAAATGTATTGTCTCACATCACAATTTTTGCACTGTACTTGAACTCTCTCTTGCTCTCTCTCTCTCTTTTTTTAACCCAAGAAGCTGCTGAAAGAAGCATAGGCTAAAGTCTGCTGGGGTTTGCTTCAAGCCTGTAACTTGTTTCCCCTCATGTTGCATAGTTTATAAATCCTCATTCCAGAGTGTTTATGCTCCTTCATTGTGCTTAAATTTTCAATAAAATTTGGAAGTTTTAAAGTTGATGTGCATTTATTGTCCATTTTCCAATTTTATTTTTCCATATAAAATGCTTGTTTTGAAGTGAGCAAAAGTTTATATCAAATTTGTTCTTCCCAATCCTTTATATTTCAATTTGTTACATTTTACATACATACCATTTGAATTTCTACAGACATTTATCTGCTACATAATATTCACAGTTCTACTTCTTTGAATAGAAGGAAGAATAAAAACATGGTATAAGAGGTTTCTGATCAAAATAATGCTTTTCTGCCCCCTTCCAGGCTGTGTATGAGTTAAAGCCTTACCTGCCCTGTCCTGCAAACAGCTATAACTTATTCAGCAATATAAGTAACTGAACTATATTATTTGCAGTTTTATAAATTATGTAAAAGGTGGCGAGTAGAAGTAGACAAAAATCCACATTCTTTGTTGGAACGGATGAAATTTGAGGAAGGAGCAGAGATGTCTGCTGCTGTGAAAGATGTTTCCCTTCGTTTGGGGTTTAATGAAACCATGAGCACTGGTGAGTATTCAGTTACTACATACTGGTCGAATGCCTGCTGAAAATTCAAGATAAAAATTAGACATACCCCATCTCTAACTAGTTTCCACAGATAATTCCTACATGGATCCATTGCAGAACATTACAACCTTGGAGGGATATCACAGTTTAACTGAATGTGCAAGGTGTGAAATTGAAAATTCTGGAAAGGCAGCTTGATAGAATAACAACTTTATTTATTATTATTATTATTATTATTATTATTATTATTATTATTATTATTATTATTATTATTATTATTATTATTATTATTATTATTATTATTATTATTATTGTC